>Ga0187827_10008027_pt1 | contig 11555 bp, 8 predicted proteins | sample ETNtaG_39_FD_167969 | JGI IMG/M metagenome (GOLD analysis project Ga0187827, IMG submission 167969) | Marine microbial and viral communities from oxygen minimum zone, Eastern Pacific Ocean - ETNP2014_SV_150_PacBio MetaG (Illumina Assembly) | ecosystem: Environmental > Aquatic > Marine > Hypoxic... | reverse complement strand
AAGAAAGAAGGTTTTTTTTGGTATGATCATACAGCTAATATACGGCAACCGTCAACATTAACAGTAATTTATAAACCTGTCTACAAGAAGAGGATTAAACTGCACTCCAGCACATCTTATAAGCTCACTTTTAGCGTCTTGATCTGATATCGGATTTTTATAAGGTCTTCCCGATATCATGACATCATATGCATCAACTATAGAAGTGATACAAGATCTGATCGGAATATCATCCCCCTTCAGACCCTGAGGATAGCCGCTTCCGTCCCACCACTCATGATGAGCTAATATATCATCAGCTACAACTGCTATTTGGGGAGTGGATTTTACAATATTATATCCAATCTCGGGATGGCGTCTTATTACATTCCATTCTTCTTTGCTAAGCTTACCCTTTTTAAGTAGAATACTGTCGGGGACAGCTACTTTTCCAATGTCATGCAGTGTAGAGAGAAGAACAAGCTCATCCAGCTTGTTCGGTGGCAAACTGATGGACCTGCCCAGCTTAATAATAAACCCTTTCAACCTTTCAGCATGTTCTTTTGTTTCATGACTCTTCTCCCAGAGCATCCTCTCAAATGTTGCCATTATAGAACTATATATACTTTTTCTTTCAAGGAGCTTGTTAGTATTCATATTATCTTCAGCTTCTTTTATTATTTCCCTTAAATCCTGATTATTATCCTTTCTGGTGGCAATACCAATTGAAATATTCAAAGGTATTTTTTGGTCCTTCGTATTGCTACAAATATTCCTAATCTTACGAGCCACATCTTCCACTTCGACAACGGTAGACCTGCTTAGGAGTATAAAAAATTCATCTCCTCCCCACCTTGCAACTGTATCCTCTTTCCTAGCACAGTATTTTAATATCTTGGAAACTCGTTTAAGGAGTTTATCGCCTTCCCGGCAACCAAAAGCATCATTTACCAGCTTAAGACCGTTCAAATCACAGATTATAAAATGCAAGAGGAGGTCTTTTTCACGGCATACATTACCCAGCACTTTTTCTATATACTTACGGTTATACAGACCAGTAAGACTGTCGTGAAACTTAAAGTATTTTATCTTCTTCTCGGCTTTACGAAGTTCACTAATGTCGTGAAATATATCTATCCGCATTCTTCTACCATTATAGGAAATGTACTTTCCAGATGTCTCCATATATCCATGGCTTCCAGTGCTTTTGACTACATTTATTTCAATAGGTTGTGTTCCTTTTTTTTTAAGTCTTTCTGCAAAGCTATCCATGTCATTGTCTGAAAATAACTCCAAGATATTTCTCCCAGCTATGTCCTCTTTCCCTAAATTGAATAACTCCAAAAAAACCTCATTGGCTCTGTAAATATTACCTTCTTCATGTATCACTACACCATCTAGTGAGGCTTCCATGAATATCTCAGTCTTTTCATCTGACTCTGCATCCTTTTTTTCTAGTTCCATCTGGAGATTAATATCTTTTATGATAATCTTAAACCCCTTAAGGCTGTGATTGCTGTCTATTAATGGTCTAAAATAGACTTTTCCGTACCTACCAGTCCCATCAGGATGGTTATGAATTATCTGGAAAGGTCTTGACCCACGGCAAGCTAGTATGTCTTTAAAAATGGAGACATACCTGTGCATATTCTTCGCGTTGATATAAACCATCTTAGTAAAATGATTGCCGATCAGATCTTCCCTGCAGTAGCCGGAAAACTCCAACAAGGCCTTGTTACATGAAGTTATTATTCCTTTTCTATTTACACTAATGAATCCAATTGTATTAGCCCTTGGAAAGCTTTTAGCCCTATGCCTCTTTTGAGATGTGGTATCTTCTTTAATATTTGAATCTTTTTGGTGTCTTTTATCCAGACTCTGTATCTTTCTGTGCTGCTCAGCAAATCTACTAATTAGTTGGATCTTTGCATTCTTATCTATATTCATGTTTAGGCAATGCTGCTCATTTTTTGAAAGCTATTTCTTCCCAATCTATTTTCCCAACATCTTCCTTTTTAAAAAAATGTCTTCATTTCCTCTGCAGCTAGATTTTATTTTAATCCTAAACTTTTCATACTATATTTTAAGACAGTTTATATCTTCTTTCGTTTTGTGAATGTTCCCAACCTTTTATAAAAGTCGATCCAAAATTTAAAATAATTATAACATATTGATTTTAAAACAATATAAATTGTTCATAGATTTATCAAAATTATATTAAGATATTATTATAAAAAGCTAATACTTCTAAAAAATGTACTTCTACCTGTGACTTGAATGAAAAACTTATTTCTATTTTTTTATCGTTTACACTTATACCATTATTATCAAATACTCGATTTTTCAGTATAAATACTCTATCCTCGATCTCTTATTACATTTTTTTTATATAAATTTTCTCGATATTTTAGCATACCTAACTGCAATAAATTGCATGCTCTAAAATAATTTCAACAATACTCTCTAAAAATTTTTTAAAACCTATTGACATGGTTATTAACATTTGATATTGTTACTTTCTCTAGGACAGAAGGCAACCTCTAAAACTAGTAGATTTTTAATTTCGAAAGAGTTTAAAAATTAAATTAGTTTTAAGAAAGTCCCTTAGAAAAGTTCTAAAGTTGGGCTCCAAGTAGTTCATTAGCCTAAAGTGCAAGCCAAGGTAAAAGATTACTTGGAGTTTTTATATACCAAAAAATCCAATTTCCTTCTTTATTCAACAAGATTATTTTACAGTGTTTTTTATTTTCCTGTTTCCTTGCCTGAAAAGTAGCAAAAACCCGACTATAAATAACACTACGATACTTAAAACACCATATCTTGAACTTCCAGTCAGCTGAGACACTATCCCCATCAGAAATGGCCCAAGTATGGCTGCAAATCTTCCAAAAATATTATAAAAACCAAAATACTCACCCGAACTATCTTTTGGTATTATTTTTCCAAAGTAAGACCTACTCAGGGCCTGGATGCCTCCCTGAGAGGTGGCCACTAGCATTGCTAATATCCAGAATTGAAAGGTATTTATGATAAAGAAAGCAAATATTACAATAAAAATGTATATCACTATAGCCACTAGAATGAGGATCCTGGCTGAAAACCTTCTGGCCAGCCTACCATAAAAAAGTGTAAACGGGAAGGCCACCACCTGAGTAGCGAGCAGTATTATCACGAGGTTTGCAGTACTGATACCCAAATCAGTCCCATAAACTGTAGCCATATTTATTACAGTATAGACACCGTCGATATAAAAGAAATATGCCAACAGAAATAAGAATATTTCCCTGTACTGCACAATGTTTTTAAACGTCTTTGCCAGGCGTATAAAACTTTTTTTAATAGGCTGAGGTTCAGGTTCTATAAAATACTTCTGTCTTACGTGTACAAGCATAGGAATAGTAAAAGCTGCCCACCAAATAGCAGTTATTATGAAAGCTATACGTGTAGCACCCATTGTGTCAACACCTATCCTAGAAGGATTCTGTACAATAAAGATACTGATAGTAAATGGAATAACACTTCCAATATATCCGAAAGCAAATCCAGAAGAAGAAATCCAGTCCATCCTTTTTTTACTGGTCACATCTATAAGGAATGCATTATAAAAAACATTTGCTCCTGTAAAACCGATGACTGCAAAAACATATATTATAAGACATCTCAACCACTGTCCCTCCCCTATTGTTGCCAAGGCTCCTGTAAAGATTACCCCTAGAAGGACAAAAAAAAGAAAAAACCTTTTTTTATACCTTCTGTAATCTGAAATAGCCCCCAGTATGGGGGCCAGGGCCGCTACCAGCAGAGTGGCGATTGAAACACTATACCCCCAGTAAGCTGTAGACCTGCTTGCTTCTATCATGGCAGCTTCAGTAAGGCTTTTAAAAAAAATAGGAAGTATCGCTGCAGTAATTATAATCGAATACGCAGAATTACCAAGATCATACAATATCCAGCTCCACTCCTTCTTATTTATACTTACAGATCTTTTAGCTTTCTTGCTTGACAACATCACTTCCCCTCTCGAACTGCCATTAATTATTAAATGGATTATACCATATTTCAATTTGTTAGAGTTTTTACAAACATTATCTTTTTGTTAAAAATCAGATTAAAAGTTTTTATGCCGGGTATTCTGTATTATAATCTTCATCAAGCCTGTATCAGACCAAAATAATATTATTTAAGGAACAGATTTGCCAGCAGTTGTTACACATAGTTTTTTCGCAAATGATATTTTTGAGAGCATGGAGGAATCCAGACTTAAGGATGAGATCTCTGTAAGAATGAATCTTTTTAGGCTGGGTTCTCAAGGTCCTGATGTTTTTTTCTATTACAAGGCTCCACCTTGGATCCGGTATGACGGTCTTGAAAATCTTGGAAATCTAGCACACGACGAAAAGGTGGGGGCATTTTTCTCTGAAAGTCTTAACTATCTGGACCAACTTGATAGGAATAAAGATTTTTATGACCTGACAGTCTACTTGACAGGATATCTCTGCCATTACTCATTAGATCGCACCGCACACCCATTTATCCATTACACATCTGGTATCGACGCTGATTACAACAGAATCTCATGGAAGTACCATATCTATCACAGGATCCTGGAAAGTACAATCGATTATCTTTCACTCGTAAAAAAGGGCTTACAGCCAAGATACTATAAAATTTATGAACTTATAAGAGTACAGCCGCTTAAGATTGTATCCGTTATGGAGTTTTATGAATATATTTTACCGCTTATCTATGACACCCAAATAAGCAGAAAACAATCAGAAGAACTTATCACAGGAATATATAAAGTGCAGAAATATCTTTATGACCCTTTATGGGTTAAATACCATTTTTATCGCTTGTTGGAACTTATTATGAGAAGGACTGGTGGCATAACTTCCTCAATGATTCCAAAAAGATTGGATGAAAGACTTGATTACTTAAACCTGAATCATAAAGCCTGGTCCCATCCTTGCCGGAAAGAGGAAATATCAAGGGAATCCTTCTGGGAAGTATATGAAAGGGCTCTAATAGAAGCAGTTAAATTCATAAAGATGGTATCAGTGTTTATTGATTCAGGAAGTATTCCTCCTGGACTGGTAGACCTGATAGATGACATATCATATTCTTCCGGGATAAAGTGCAGTAGTGCGGATGAGCTGAATTACTTTGATTCTATCTTTGATGGAAATAGTCATCTATGACGTTGGCATTTTTTTTGATATATTCATTTCTCAGTTCATAATATAAAATAAAGAAGTATATTATCAATGCCGCAAAAAGGTGGTCATAATCAAACGGATACTAACTACCATTTCAATCTTCATTCTTTTAATTCCTTTTTTTACTATAGCGGGATGCTTCCCAAGTAGTGAACAAGATTTTATTGATTTTGCGGAAGTAGCCGCTGAGGAATTCTTGACTTCAATTAATAACAGAGATTTTGAAATATTTTCAAAACACCTTAGCCATGAAATGAAGGGGGCTCTACCAGAAGAAGAATTCTTGAGGTTTGCCACCCAAATTGAAGGAATTATCGGAAGATATGTTGCAGAATCCAAAAAAATTTTAAAAGTTGAAAAACAAATCGAGTATATAATTGTGATATACAGTACGGAATATACTAAAGAACCGGAAGGTGTAATATTCACTATGACACTCCAGAAAGTGGATGGAGTAATCAAGATAGCCGGATCATGGTTTGATTCCTCAAAACTCCAAGGAGAATAGTATCAGTATAATGTTTATAATAATATTGACATACCATGCTTGGAAAAATGGTAAGTGACATGCAGCTGCGCAGGCTGGCTGCTACGATCCAGGAAGAGTTACCTGAGATCAGTGGAGACATTACCCAAATATACTTGTACCTGTACCTCCTGCTAGGAAAATTAGGCCAGCTTGTTTGCAGATGACTTATATACTAACTTAAAACTGTACCAAAGATTGGAGTAAGGGCATTTTTGGATATAAGTGTTTATTTTTTTAATGATAATTACCAGTATAGTCCTACAGATTATAGAATTTACACTATCAATGAAAATTTTGTAGTAAAAATTAAATAAATTTATAAAATATTTTATCTAAAAATCTATTCAAGACTTTAAAAATCTGTTTCTGATAAAAAAGTTTATAATTTATAGAAGTATTTAATAATCTAAAAATTTTAAAAGTGTCCTACACAGGGAACTAACTTTAATACTAGTCTGAATACTTAAAGTTAAAAACTTAATCCAGACATAAAAATATCCTATGAAGCCCAGTTAATTGTATACATGATTGATTTTGTATGGTTAAATGCCTTTATCAGAATATAGACCGGAATCTGCTAGAGCATAGGAAAGGTCCAGAATATAAAACGGCGACTTACTTTAAGGAGCCAACTAAAGTTTACATAGACCAAAAGGTATCTTTTTCTGGAACTATATTTCAGATTATAAAAAGGAGTAGAGATGTTCACTTTACCAAGCAGTATAAAAGAAAAGCTAGGAGATTTTAGGAAATCATTGCAAGACTATATTGACGACAAAATAACCCCAGCTTATTTTAAGGGTATTCGTGTCCCGTGGGGCATTTATTCGCAAAGAGGGGGGGAATTTTATATGGTACGAATAAGAATACCTGCAGGGTTAATCACCCCGTCCCAGATAAAAATATTGGCTTCTGTTTCTAAAAAGTACGGAGGAGAAGCTTTACACCTAACAACAAGACAGGATATCCAAATTCATGATGTAAGGATTGAAGACACAATAGAAATCATGCAAGAATTAGAAAAATATAATCTCTCGCCTCGTGGAGGAGGGGGAAACACCGTTAGAAATATAATTGCCTGCCCTCTTTCTGGAATATGCAAAGATGAAATTTTTAATGTAGGAAGCTATGCTACTTCACTAACTGAATATCTCCTTAACCAAGATACTTCTTTTAATCTTCCCCGTAAATTTAAAATATCATTTTCGGGTTGTTCAAAGGATTGTAGTGGAGTTCTCTTAAATGATTTAGGATTTTTAGCTACAAATAATAAAAAAGAAAATGGGTTTAAAGTTTTTACTGGAGGTGGAATGGGAGCAAATTCCCGAATTGGAAAGCCTTTAGAAGAATTTATTCCAGTCGATGATCTGGGTTACTGTACCATAGCTGTAAAAAATATTTTTCATAGGATAGGTAACAGGAGAAATAGACATTACAACAGGCTTAGATTTTTGATCGAAGAAATAGGTTTTAAAGAGTTTAAAAAATATTACAAAGAAGAGTTCATCAGTTTAAAAGAAAAAGAATATATAGTTTTAAGAAAAATAAATTTTCCTATTAGGCAAGAAGTTAATTCAGAGATCCCAAAAATAAATTGTACAGAGTATATGGAATTTACAAAGTATAATGTTCAACCTCAAAAACAAAAAGGTTTTCAATATGTTACCTTACGGATACCAGGAGGAGATATAGATTATTCTAAATTTAAAGCTTTAGCAGACTTGGAGAATATCTTTGAGAATATTGAATTTCGTTTATCACAAAACCAGAACCTGATTATTTGTGGTATAAAAAATCAAGATATTTATAAACTATTCCTAACACTTAAAGATATTGACATTGATTTTTTATACCCAGAAACTCTTCTGGATGTAGTTTCTTGCAGAGGAGCTCTGACCTGTAATTTAGGTTTATGCAATTCCCCTGGATTAGCTACTGTTGTAGAAGATATGTTAAGAAAGAATATTATAAATCATAGGCTGTTTAATAAGTTAGAAATAAAATTGAATGGATGTCCAAATGCTTGCGGACATCATCCATTAGGAAAAATATCATTTCATGGACTGGTAAAAAAAATAGATAACCGTCCTGTCCCTTTTTACAAGGTTCTACTGGGGGGCAGTAAAGATATAAATGATGCTAGGTTGGCTAAAAAAATTGGAGTAATCCCAGCAAAAAATATACCTGACTTCTTGAAAATATTTTTAGAAAATTTAGAAGGAAAGATTGGGGATAAAAAAGATCTTGGAGATTTTCTACTTTCAGAAGGTAAAGAAATTGCTATCAATGTTTTAAAAGATTTTCTATATGTCCCACCTTATTCGGAAAATAAAAGCTTCTTTATAGATTGGGGAAAAACTGAAGAATTTTCATTAGCTAACATTGGTCCTGGTGAGTGTGGAGCAGGAGTTATAGATATAATAGAATCTGATCTAGATGAGGCAAAAATTTCATTAAATAAAGCAGAAAAAGAAAATTATTCTGCCAAGAATATAAAGAGGTCAATCCTGCTTGCCTGCAGGGCATTACTAGTTGTAAAAGGAATTGAAGCTACTGCTGAGGAAAAGATCATCCTCTATTTTAAGAATAATTTCATTAAAGAAGGTATAGCTTCTGATTATTATTCAAAACTACCTGAAATTTTTAGGAGCATAGATAGCAAGTTAGCTGTAGAAAAAAGAAAAGATAAATTCGTTTATTCAAAAGGATTTCTTAAACACATAAATAAACTTTATAAAAATATGGATTCCTCATTTAATTTTCCTAAAGTAAAGCAAAAGACAATAGAAAAACATAGTCATTTTCTGGACCTAAAGGGATCTCCCTGTCCCATAAATTATGTTAAGGCAAAGGTATTTCTTGAGGGTCTTGAACCAAAAACTACTTTAGAAATTTTTCTGGATGAAGGAGAGCCCATAGACAATGTTCCTAGAAGTCTGAAAAGTGATGGTTTTAAAATTTTAAAAGTTGAAAAGTTAAATGGATACTACAAAGTTTTAGTAAAAAATAAGTAAACTTTGTTACAACATTTAAAGATGACAAAATAACTGTACTTAGTCAGAACCACTAAATCCGATCCAAACGATGTTAAGATTTAAAACTTAAGTGTGTAAAAATTAAACAGTTAATTATATTAGAAGTCATCTTTCTATAAAACCCTCTTTAGATGTACTCATTATATTACCTTTTTACTCACCCTTTTCTTAAAATAGATGGTTAACTAAGACTGTATCAAAGACCAGTCCTTCATACTGACAGTACACCTGTTTGAAGTGTCTATAGTAGCCAGATAAAGTATCTTGACTAGAACCTCTTCATTAGAGAATAAGGACTTAGACCTGATAATTTTTTTAAGCTGTTACCGTATTCTCTATATTCTTTTGTGGATTACATTGAGCCCCATGCTAGCTATAGCAGTTGCCCTGAGCCACAGTGCCTTCGGTACTGGACTACTAAATTTATTAAGATGACTGATTATCTCAATCTCATCAAGAAAGCCTTCTTGCATCATATCCCTGAGTAGCCCCACTCTATCTGATTATCCGGCATATACTCCTCTCTGGGAGATACCATTTTACCTTGGCCTGCAGCCACCGCATAACTCTGCGCTTGACCTGGCTAACAAGTTTTTCCCCTCCACATCTTTAAGCATTACATTATCAACTGATATACCGGCCACAAGTCTCTTGCACTGATATTTTACTTCTCAAGTTCCATTAGCTTCTGGAATCAGCGGTACTTTTATATTATTTTTTTATTCTATTCTTCAGCTTCTTCTGTTGGTATAACAGTAGTAGTGTTGCCTAAATCTTCTGTCATATTACCGAGATCAAGGAAGGGTATTACCCCTGTTTCAGGCAGTAATCCCCACTGGATGTTAGGCGACAGTTTCTGAATAAACTCTAGCTGTATTATCTGCGGGTATTCCCGGAGGGCTTCCCCCTTGATCCTTATCTGCTCAGCTTCAGCTTCCGCCTGAATGATTACCTGTTCCTTTTTTATCTTTTCCTGCTCCAGTACATTCTGCTCTACTACAATCTTTTCTTCAGCGATTTGTTTCTCTTCCAAGACTAAAAAATATTGTTCTGTAAAATCTATCTTCCTTAGAAGAAATTCATCCAGTATTATCCCGTTTTCTGCAAAAATAGGGTCCAAAGTATCTCCTATCTCACTTTGTACATCAAATACTTGTTCTGAATAAAGCTGTTCTGCAGTGTATTTCTTGGGGATATTCCTAGAAAGTGATCTAGCTTCTGCCTTTACAACTTTTTCTACCAGCTGGTCCATGGTCCCGATGTTATTGAGTATCCATTCAGCTTTCTTGCCGTCAATTGCAAACCTGATTGTGAACTTCAGCCCAATCTGTTGCCCATCAGAAGATGTGGTATCCACAGCATAATCTGGATACACGGCATTGCTGCTCTCTGGAAACTCACTTGTCTCATAAGTGACCTGCCTGGTGGAGTAATTTACAGTGTTCTGTACAAAGGGTACCTTCGCATGAATACCCGGCAAAAAGGTCACCCCCACTGTTCTTCCGAATTGTGTCAGTACTCTTACATTACCGGCCTGTACAACAACAAAACTATTTAGAAGTACTATTAGTACTACCACAAAGATTATCACTCCTACTATTATCTTCGGTACAAGTTTCATTAAAAACCTCCTAATAAATCGTTATCATTTTACTCCGTGTTATTATATCAACAAATCACAAGTATTATATAAAAACATGTAAAAAATTTGAAAATATATATCCCGACAAACAAGTAGAAATTCTATGGATGCCCACCGCGCAAGTCATAATATCAGTTATCCCTTTGAGGTCCTGTATTTTTAATGTTACAGTCTTGTTCAAAATTTGATGCTTTCAGTCACCACATAAGCAACTAGGTCATAAAGTTTCATAATGGTTTAACTATATTTAACCCCTTTTTATTCCAGCATAGCTTTAGGATTCAGCGTCAGGACTTGATTTTATCATTGCGTATACTTCTGTCATTATCTTTACTTTTTGTTAATATCTAAAAGCAGATATGATTTATCAGGGTTTTTTAATGTAAGGTTTCTTCTATATGCTAGCCTGCGTAGACATACATATATCTTTATTATTTACATTTTAGTGCACTTTAGATGTTGATTAAAATTGTCTGAATACTTATAATAACTTGGTCTAAAGTATTGATATTTTTTGATTTAGATTCTGATATGAAAGGATAAAATGGCCCTTATTAATATGAAAGACCTTCTGACGCATGCCAAAAAGAACAAATATGCGGTAGGTGCATTCAATGTCACAAACCTTGACCTCATAGACCACATCCTGGATGCAGCTATTGAATCTAATTCTCCAGTGATACTGCAGCTGGCAGAAGTACACTTCAGGTATCTTAATTTGGAAGATATTGCTCCTGCGCTTGTAAGTGCTGCTAAAAAGGTCAGCATTCCTGTATGTATTCATCTTGACCATGGGAAGAGCTTAAAGACCATGATAAGGGCAATTAGGGCAGGTTTTACCTCTATAATGTATGACGGTTCCGAATATCCTCTAGAAGAGAATGCAGCCAGGACTAAAGAAGTAGTCCGAATCGCCAACAGCGTCGATGTAAGCGTGGAGGGTGAGATCGGCAATTTGGGAGGAGAGGCCGTTGGCATTGAGGCAGCTATACCACACGAAGCTTCAGAGGATATGTTTACCAGAGTAGAAGATGCTGATTTTTTTGTAAAAGAGACCGGACTGGATGCACTTGCCCTGTCTATTGGTAATGTTCACGGGCTATATAAGGGTAAACCAAAACTGGACTTTGACAGATTAAAAGCTATAAGGGATA
>Ga0187827_10008023_pt1 | contig 11561 bp, 4 predicted proteins | sample ETNtaG_39_FD_167969 | JGI IMG/M metagenome (GOLD analysis project Ga0187827, IMG submission 167969) | Marine microbial and viral communities from oxygen minimum zone, Eastern Pacific Ocean - ETNP2014_SV_150_PacBio MetaG (Illumina Assembly) | ecosystem: Environmental > Aquatic > Marine > Hypoxic... | reverse complement strand
CAGGATTCTGGCACCGTTCGCGACAGGTGGATTCACCGAATCGGCATCAGATCAGTCGTCATTGACGGAACACGGCTGCTCCTGAATGGCGAACCGTTTATGGTCAAAGGCGTCAACCATTACGAAGATTCACCTGATGTCGGAAGGTCGGTGGACCTTCCCCTCTCCCGCAAAGACATCGCCCTGGTTAAATCCATCGGCGGCAATACTCTCCGATGCCATTTTCCCAACTCACCTGAGATGTACGATCTTTGCGACGAGATGGGCGTGTTTTTTGTGAGCGAACTGCCTCTGTACCAGTGGGGTCGCCCAGCGGTCAACTACGCTGCCCCGGAAGCGCTGGATGTGGCAAAAGAGCAGTTGACGGAGATGATAGACCAGCAGCGCAACCATCCGTGCATTTTGATGTGGAGCGTGAGCAACGAGTGCATGTGTACTCCGCGCCAGGACGACGAAGAACATCGGAAGTTGGCGAAGATGACCGCCGACGGCAACATTGAACTGGTGAAGCTCGCTCGACAGACCGACCCAACTCGTGCGGTGGTGGAAGTCGCAAATACATGGCCTGACGACCCTGTTTTGGAGCACACGGACATATTGGCCATCAACATGTACGCCGGGGCTTCCACTCCCCATATAGATACATTGGGTGATCTCGCTACCACCTCCAAGACCAGGCTCCAAACATTGCGAGAAGCGCACCCCAACAAACCGATTCTAATCGCAGAGTTCGGCGGGTGGGCTATCAGAGGACTGATGACCGACTATTTCCCTGGTGAGCCTTATCAGGCTGAGCTTCTACGCACCTACTGGGAAGCCTTCATGGAGGAAGAGGACGTAGTCGGGGGTATACTGTGGACATTCGCCGACTCGGACGTCCACCGCAGGTTTGAGTGGGTCTATGAATACCGGGTGTCGTATGGTCTTTACGACATCGAGCGCCGCCCGAAACAGGGCGCAGATATGATGCGACGGCTGTGGACCAAAGATTGACGCCGTCGGAATTTCCGGAAATCCCGCACCACGATAGGCGTTACTCTCTACCCTAGAGAGGACAGATCATGCTCGAAAGTCTAATTCAGAACGGCCAGAAAATCCTATTCATAGGCGACAGCATTACTGATTGTGGCCGCCGGGGCGATGCTGCCCCTCTCGGCAGCGGCTACGTTAAGTTATTTTCCGAATTGATGACCGTCCACCACCCTGATAGACAGATTGATATCATTAACAAAGGGATTGGCGGCAACCGGGTCACGGATCTGGATGGCCGATGGGAAGACGATGTTGTGCGGCACGCCCCCGAATGGCTGTCGATCAAAATCGGGATCAACGACCTCCACAGCTCTCTACGTGGAAGTGACGACGCGGTGACACCTGAACGTTTTGAGGGGCTATTCCGGGGTATCATAGAGCGTTCCGCAGCAGCGTTCGACCCACAGATACTTCTCATCGACCCGTTCTACATCAGCACAGACGAGTCTGATTCTCCGCGCAAGGAGGTGCTGTCAATGTTGCCAGGCTATATCGAAGTCGTCGCCAAACTTGCTGAGGAGTTCGCGACAAAACGAGTCAAAACGCACGACATCTTTCAGGAGCATCTCAAATACCGCGACCCAGACACGTTCTGCCCTGAACCGGTCCACCCAGGCCATCAAGGGCATCTGGTGATCGCTCAGGCTGCATTTGACACGTTGTCAGCCTGATCCCGTACTCCACAGGGCGCTGTCCCCGTATGTAGTGCGGTGGCAGCGCCAGCGGTTTGCGGCTCTGATAGTCCGATCTGCCGCCAATCCAGCCCACCTATGCGCAACACTCTTTCGTTTTTTTGGCCAAGACGTATGAGAGATCGATCCGCTCTTGACGAATGGGCTGTAGTAGCGCCATGTTATAGTTGCGACGCCACTCGTCCGTTCCACTCTTGAGGCACAATGACACGGCTCACTCACCGCTGCCGCCGCCTGTTTAGCTTAGCGTCGTGTGCCGTGGGTGTTGGTGCGGCTGTCGCTCCGGCTTTGGCGCAAACAGATTTTCCACGTTACGCGCCGCATGAGATCATCGTCCAGTTCGCTAACAACCGGGCCAAACTCGCAAGCGGCTGGCAAACCATAACCGACTCCCTGGGGCTCACCGACGAGCAGCCGGTTTTTCGACGGAGGGCAATACCTCGGCTCTCCACTGGGACGTCAGGTACGCCTTACCACTACAGACTTCGAGATGGCGTAGACCCTGCGATAGTCGCCCAAACGCTCAGCGGTCATCCAGGCGTCGCATACGCCCAACCCAACTATATCTACCGCCAACAGGCAACCTCTCAGTCACCGCCGAGCGACCCGAGATGGGAAGAGCAGTGGGGTGCACAACGGGTCGGTTTGGAGCATGTGTGGCAGATGGTCAATGACGGCGGTGTCGCGCCGGTACCTGTGGGGATCATCGATTCGGGAATCGATTACCTCCACCCAGAGCTAAAAGACCGTCTGTGGCGCAATCAGGCTGAAGTCGATGGCTTGCCAGGAGTGGACGACGACGCGAACGGGTTTGTGGACGACACACTCGGATACGACTTCACCGACGCCCCTGATCTGTCCGGTGCTGGTGACTACCTCGACCGCGACTCCGACCCGATGGATAGAAACGGTCACGGAACCTTTGTCTCCGGGGTGATAGCAGCTACAGGCGATAACGGGATCGGAATAGCTGGGGTTGCGCAGAACGCACTGTTGATGCCTCTTCGCGCAGGTGCCGATCTGGAGTTCGGCGGCGCGTTTCTCGAAGATGATGACATCGCTGCGGCCATTGTCTACGCAACCGACAACGGTGCCAGAGTGATAAATATGAGTTTTGGCGATGTGGTAAACTCCCCAATTATGGGCGACGCGATTCATTATGCCTACGATCGGGGTGTCATCTGCGTTGCGTCAGCAGGTAACAATCGCACAGGCGTCCTAATCTATCCAGCAGCACTAAAAGAGACAATCTCGGTCAGCTCCATCGACATCAACGACCAGAAATCTCATTTTGCCAGTTACGGCGAAAACCTCGACCTGACCGCTCCGGGTTCAGAGATTCTCACCACAACGATCAACAATCGGTACTCGTCACCCTCCGGCACCTCGCTCAGCGCTCCGTTCGTCTCTGGAGCGGTAGCTCTGCTTTTGGGAGTGGCCCCCATCATGTCGCCAAAGGTGGTTGCCAACCTTTTGCGAGGCTCAGCAGTTGATCTCGGACCGCCGGGTTGGGACCCAGAAACAGGCCACGGTCGCCTCGACCTTCCAAACCTGTTTTCCACAAGCGGTCACGCCCTCGCGGTAATCAGATCGCCTGTGAGACCCTCTGGAGGCGACGAACTTATCTCTGTCGTCGGCACCGCGACGGGGCTCTCGCCACTTCTGTGGCAGGTCACCTATGGCGTCGGCTCAAACCCAACAACCTGGACCCATGTCGCCGCAGGCACAGAGCCTGTGCGCTCCAAAAGTCTGGCGGCTGTGGATGTCTCGGACCTGCCCCAAGGTATTTACTCGATCCGACTGGTCCTGGATGACGCCTCTGGTTCTCACAGGGAAGACAGGACAGTGATCGAAGTCTCGCACGCTGCGGAGTTTACGAACGAGCCTGAGACCTTTCTCAGATGGTACGACGACGAAAAACATCTGTGGTTGCGCTGGCAGACCGCAGAGACAACCCGCGGGTCGCTGATTTTCAGGCAGATGGGATCGTCTTCGACATTCGACACCGTTGGCGTCAGCCTTTTCCGCTCAGATCATGTTGTTGATGTGACAAGCGTTCTAGGCAGTGGCGAGTGGGAACTGGCTGTCCTAGCAGAAACCCTCAGCGGTCATCAATCCGTCAGCGATACGAAGACAGTGGACGCTTCGAGTGTCGGCGTTGTAGCGGACCAGATGGAGCAGCTAGGAGCGTTCGGATTTGGTGTACTCATGCCAGAACTGGTGGATTTCGACGGCGACGGACTACCTGAAATTGTGCTGAAAGAACACACTCGTCCCAAATACGATACATTGAGCGTTTTTGGGTGGGATCAGCAGGGAGTTTTTCGGTTGGGGAACATACCAACGCCGATGCGACCCGCTGGCACAGCAGACATTGATGGCGACGGGTTGTGGGAGGTGATGGGGATCGCCTATGAAGACCGCTTCTTGACTAAATTCGTGGAACAACCAGATGGCACCTCTCTGCCATCGGTTGAATTCGAGCCGCTAGAAAACCGATTGGCACCATCGGTGGCGGACGTGGACGGCGACGGCAGCCAAGAGCTGATTCTCCTCGACGATCTCGACAGATCGCACATGAAGCTGCTGACTTCAACTGCCGACAACACGTTGTCGCTCGCCGCTGACTTGGCATTCACCGAACCTGTCCAATCGTTCGGCATCTGGCGGGCAGCAGGTTCGATGACCGGCGACAGCCGGTACCAGATCGTCTCTGGCACCACAGACGGAGGTTTTGGAGCATTCGAGTTTGACGGATCCACGAACGCGAAATTCTTTGCCATGCGCGACGGAGACGGAGACACTCAGCGCACATTCGGCGGAACAGACCTTGATGGCGATGGTTTGGGCGAGTTCATCGCGGTGCGACACATAGAAGAGGATCGGTTCGATCCAGCGAAACAGTACTGGCGGATCGAGGTCTGGGAACCGGCTGCTGGAGGTTTTCCTTTTCACCTCGAATGGTCAGTGGAGATTGGCGATCCCAACTCGAGCGGTACGGGTTTTGTTACTGGAGACCTCACTGGTGATGGCCTCGATGAGTTTGTACTTGGGCTTCCACCACGCCTCTATGTATTCACCGCAGACGGCCCAGACGCTTACAAAGCGATCTGGTACTCTCCAACCGCCAAAACCTGCCAACCTGTGATTGCTGACGTGAATGCAGACGGTTCCGCCGACCTTCTGTTCCAACACAGTGAATCCAACAGAGTCTATTCACCGAGACCTCAAACACCAAACCCACTTCCTCCAACGGGTTTTGACGTCAGAGCGTTTAATGCCACCACGATAGAGGCTGCATGGCACGACGAACCTGGCCTTAGCTACCGGCTGTGGAGTGGCCCTGCCGAAGATGAACTTTCTCTGACTAGTCAAGGATTAACGGGGCGAGTAGCACGGTTGGAAAATCTACGGGCTGACCAAAAAATATTCGTCGCGCTACAAGCGGTAAACGCATCGCTAGGCGCAGATTCTTTGGGGCGAATGACCGGCCCACTTGCGACAACGCCGAATTCGCCGCCTTTCATCACCAACGCAACTGCCATTTCCGCCCAACAGATCGCAGTAGACTACAGCGAAACGCTCGGCCCGGATGCTCAAGACCCAGACCACTTCAGGTTGGCGTTGACCGGCCATAACTACTTTCCATCGTCCGTAATCCTGGGCAGAAACCGCCAGCGCACACTGCTCTTTTTCGCCAAACCGATCGCGACTGCGGACTACGATCTGAAGGTGACGGACCTGCGTGACAGCTCCGGGGCCTCGCTGTCCGGCAGCTATCCGATTCGAGTGGACCTTGACACCTCCACCTCAAGTCTGTCCTCGGTTGCGACACCAGACCTGCGCTCTCTACACCTGAGGTTCAGCACGCAGATCTCCCAGGTCCGCAGCGTGAAGCTCAATCGCGGCTTGCAGATAGCGCTGATCGCAACAGAGGGGTTCGACATAACTGTCACGCTAGCCACTTCAACCCCCATGGTTTCAGGAGAGACTTACGCCATAGCGGTCACCGCCACAGGCGATCGTGGCGAATTTCAAGACGGCGCGCTATTCACGGCCCATGATAGCGCAGACCGCCGCCCCCTGACTATCGTGGGCGTCTCCCAGATTTCCTCAACAGCGTTGACGGTGGTGTTTAGCGACAGCATTCATCCCAAAACCTTAACGTCCCAGTTCCACGTATCTCCAGGTATTCGCCTCACTGGTTCGACTATTGAAGGCGCAACAGTGACTATGTCGACCGACTCCACGACGCGATTTGGTGCCTGCGAACTCGAATACACCCTCACCGCCGAAGACGTCCGCAGATCGTCTGGCACAGAGACCACAACCACATCCAGATCGTTCATCCCGCTCACCAGTGCCCGCACCGGAGCTATAGACACAGTATTCGCAGACAATGCAGCGCAGACCGTGACGGTTGTGTTTGATACTACACTGAGCGCTGGAGCCGCTAGTCTCAATCAGTTCCACATCTACCCAAACATCAGAACCACAGGTGTGAATTCCCAAGAAAAAACGGCGACTCTGAATATCGACCCAGACACTCCCATCGGGCCTTGGGGTATCGTATACCAAGTACAGGTTTCAGGCGTAGTCACTACGGAGGGCGACTCTCTTTTTGATGTGGCGTGTTTCGAGGTAGACCTGCTTGACGACCTCACCCATGTATTCGTCTTCCCTTCCCCGTTTGTCAGATCCCAGGCGGACCGGCTCACAATAGGTGGATTGCCGTTCGGCGCGTCGGTGAGCATCTATACACTGTCAGGTGAGAGGGTCATCCGGTTCGTTGATGTGCGAACCGGAGGTGTGCAATGGGATGGTAACAACGCCGCAGGCGCTATGGTTGGGTCAGGTGTCTATCTCTACGCCGTGTCACAGAACGGCCAACGCATATTGGGCAAGCTGGCGGTCGTTCGCTAGCAACCACGCGCCCCGCTTCGAAATAACAGTGAACGCCAAATTTCAATCTATCCTCGCGCTGCTCCACCGCGACTGTTTGGATCAATGCTGGAACCTCGCCATCTTGACGGCGTCGCACCCTTTCGGTACGCTTTCATGTTTAGTTACCCGGAATCCTATCCAACCGATCACAATCCTGCACGACCGGTGAATGTTGATGAGTGACAGACAGATTTTGCGCGGAGGTGCCATCATCAGTTGGGTGGCCGCGTTCGTGGGCTACTACGCCACAATGGCTCCAACCACATCTTTCTGGGACTGTGGCGAATTTATCGCTTGCGCAGTGACAATGGGTGTACCTCACCCTCCAGGGTCGCCGCTCTACGTTCTTGTGGGGCGGGTCTTCTCAATGTTACCAACCGATACTTTAATGATCTGGCTGGGCTTGGCATCGCCTGAATCGGACATCGCATTCCGGGTGACACTGATGTCGCCCATCGCAGGATCCTTGGCAGCGCTTGCAACCTACCTGATTGTGGTCAGACTGATTCGACAGATATCACCGACTGTCTCGCAGGACTCCACCTGGACGACAGCCGTAGGTGGCATGGTCGGTGCCGGTGTGTTCGCCTTCAGCTACTCAAACTGGTTCAACGCCGTTGAGGGCGAGGTCTACGCTTACGCGATCTTTTTCATGATGGCCAGCGTCTGGCTTACTCTGCGGTGGACCGATGAGGCTAAAACTCCCAACGCTCTGCGGCTCATGCTGCTAATGGCGTATGTGTTCGGTATCGCTGGAGGCGTCCATCTGCTGGTCTTGCTGGTGATTCCCACAATCGTAATCATCGCGCTGTTTACCTATTTCAGCTATCGGGACGGCCTTCTTCTGCTTGGCGGTCTGGCATGCTTGGGGCTGGCGGGCTATTTCGCGCTTCATGTGGCCAACGCATGGGGCCTCAAGTCGCTTATCGACAATGGTGCCCAAGGGTTTGAGGATGTCAAGTCGCGCACCCAGGCGTTTGGGTTCGACGATCCGTCACTCTACTTCCAGCTAATGCTGTTCCTTACACTGATTAGCCTAGTGGCTGCATTTGTGATCCCTGCTGGAGTCAAAAAGATCCGTTACCGCACAGTCTGGACCGTCGGGCTCACGATCATCTCAGCGGTTGGGCTTTTCAAAGCCGGGAGTGACACGTTCTACTACGCGGTGGGACAGGCAGAATTCCCTGTTGGGACGTGGCTTGGATCGGCGCTGGCGCTGGCTGGTGCGGTGTACATAACGCAAGGACAAAACTCAAAGATCGACATCCGATCGATATTTCATATCACGCTTGCGTGTGAGCTGCTCTTTGTGCTGGGCTATTCAACCTATCTGGTGTTGATGGTCCGATCGGGACTTGATCCACGAATAGACGAAAACAACCCTGAAAACTGGCACAACTTCTTCCTATTCCTCTCCCGCAAACAGTATGGGGACGAATCCCAATCGCTCATAGTGCTCGCAAGAAAAGCTGCGGTCGGCTGGCAGTTTTGGGACATGTTCGTCAAGTATTTCGTCCAGCAGTTCCCGATGTCGCTCACGCGTTGGTTCGGGCAACTACTATCCCGAGACGCCACTGACTTCGGACAACTAATATTCCGCAACGCCACTGATCGGGGAACCATTGCTATCGGACTGCCCGATGTCCCTCTTTTGCTGGGATTCGGCGGGATGTTCTTCCATGCCGTTGGAGACAAGCGGCGGTTTATAGGAATGATGGCGCTTTTCCTGATTTCTGGGGTCGGACTGTTCGTCTACCTAAATATGCCTGACCCTCAGCCAAGAGAGCGACACTACGTCTTCACAGGCGCGTCGTCAGTGTTCGCAATCTGGATCGGTATTGGAGCTACAGGAGCGATACGCTGGGTCGCTGAGAGGTGGAGCAATGCGGCTAGCTACGGCGCTGGTGTTGTGGCAATGGTGATACCTGTCTGGTTCGTTTTTGGCCCACCGTTGTGGGATCATTGGTCATCTGAATACGAGCAAAAATTCGTCAACTGGCAGACCCAAAGCCGCCGCGGAGATTTCGTAGCGTACGACTACGCCTACAACATTCTCCAGTCCTGCGACGAAGGCGGCATCATATTCACTAACGGTGACAACGACACATTCCCGCTCTGGTACCTCCAGGAGGCGCTTGGAGTCCGTAGAGACGTGCGGATAGTAAACTTGAGCCTTCTCAACACATCATGGTACATAAAGCAGCTAAGGGACAACGAGCCGGTCGTCCAGATCGGTCCGAGGCTGTTGGACGACAACTATATAGACAATGTGCTCTGTGGAACAACGCGTGAGGCGCTCGTTAGATCCCACAGGGTAGATGTTATCGGCGGGAGACTATCTCCCTGGAAAGCGAAAACCGTTCGTGCGACACCTGGAGTCGACACGATCAGAATCGAAATGTCCAACGGTACCATTCTCAGCGGCCTGGAAGACCTGACTAAGTCAGCGAGTGGTACAGTCAGAGTAAGTGTGGATGGGCAGTGGACCGATGTCGACACAACCAAGATCGCCTCAATTACGAGGGGATATACCGGACTTGAGTGGACCATGGGGGCCGCCAGCGATTACGGGATTCTGCGCGTCCAAGACGTGATGGTATACAACATTATTCACTACACCAATTGGCAGCGTCCAATCTATTTCGCCGTGACCGTCTCCGACAACAACAAAATAGGTTTGCAGGATCATCTGAGAATGGAGGGGATGGTCTTCAGGCTAGTTCTTGAGAAAAGCGACGCCTACACCGGCGGGACGGTCGCTGGTGGTGGCACAAGCGATGCAACGAACAAGCAGCTTGATCGGTGGATGAAGAACCTGTTTGAAGTCTACAAAATTCGGTACTTGAAAGACCCGGAAATATTCAAAGACGACAATATGCTCAAGCTGGTGAGCAACTACAGATCGGCCTACCTTCAGGCTGCACGCCTTTTGGCAACGCATCGCCGCTACGACGATGCTCTCAAAGTGTTGGAAGGCTGCGAGGGAGTGATCCCCTGGGACAGATCTGCCGGGGTGTTCGCGTCGCAGATCGCGCGCCAGGCCGGTGACAATGACGCAGCGTTATATTACGCCACCCGCGCAGACACCGTCACACGACAGCAGATCACCGCGTTGTATGGTCACTATGTACCGCAGGAGCTGCTCAACGGCAGTGCGCGGGTACCCGGCATCCGCCATGTTGGTTTTGCCTACGAGCGCGTTAGAGCATACGACCACCTAGTGGAGCTGATGCGCTTCGTCAACGACCGCACTCCTGGCACCAGCGCAGGTGGCGATCCAACCGGGGTAGTCACCGTTCGCTTCGAGCTGGCACGAGCTTTGAGACTTTCTGGACAGATTGAAGAGGCAAGATCGTTGCTCGAATCGCTCCGATTGGCCTACCCCGGATTCAAGGAGGTCCAAAACGAATTGAATCGCTTGGGCCCAGCACCAGCCGACACGGTGGGATCGTAGAGGTGTCATTTGGATACGGAAAACTCAGCGGCTCTGGCCGTCACTGTAGTGATTCCCCACCTTGCCGGAGAGTTTGTCGCCGGTTGTCTGGAGGCGATCTCAACTTGCGATGATCTCCCCTCAGAGATCATAGTCGTAGATGACGGATCGTCCGATGGTTCGACAGAGCGGGCAGAAAAGCGGTTCCCTGATATACGTGTAGTTCGAAACGAACGCAATTTGGGGTTTCCAGGAGCGTGTAACAGAGGTCTTACATCAGCCACGTTCCCCATCATAGTTCTGCTCAATGACGACACTACCGTTCAACCTGGCTGGTTGGCTGCCATCGTGAAACAACTCGACCAACACCCCCAGGCAGGGGCTGTGCAACCAAAAATACTTTCTGCGCACTCCCCTGGTCGCTTCGATTACGCAGGTGGAGCGGGCGGGTTGATGGACAGATTTGGATATCCGTTCGCGTTGGGACGGCTGTTCGATCATTTGGAAGAAGACCAAGGCCAATACGACGAGCCACAAGAGATTTTCTGGGCTAGTGGCACCGCAATAGGGCTTCGCCGCGAAGCTCTCGACGAAGTCGGGCTTCTGGACGAGACTTTTGAAATGCATATGGAAGAAATAGACCTCTGCTGGCGGATGTGGCTTGCGGGCTGGACTGTCCGGTCGGCCCCAGACGGGCGCGTAACTCATTTTGCAGGCGGTACGCTCGCAATGGGCTCCTACCGCAAGATGGCGCTTAACCATCGTAACGGTCTCATCATGCTTCTGAAAAACCACTCGCTGCCAACACTGCTGTGGATGATGCCGTTTCGCTTGATTCTAGAATCACTGACGGTGGTCCACTCTCTGATTCGAGGAGACCTAAAAAGAGCATTGGCTGCGGCTACCGCACCATTCAAGGCGGCACGCCGCTTGCCCCACATCATAGCCACCCGGCGCGGTTTGATTCGACGACGGGCTGGTCGCACGCTGCCGCTGTACAGAGGCAGTGTGGCGCTGCGTTGGGCCTTCGGTTTTCGCGACATTCCAAGTCAAAAGGCGGCTCGGTGAAGACGGGATCTCGATGGGTGACGCTTGGGCTGAAGATAGCTGTCAGCGCGGGATTGATCGCGCTCGCGTTCTGGCAGGTCGATCGCGCAGAACTGAGCGGTGCGTTCACCGACTGGCGGGTCGACCCCCTAGTAGTGGCGCTCGTGCTGTTCGTGATCAGCAATCTTTTTGGGGCTTTTCAATGGGGGTTGCTCTTAAAGGGCCAAGAGATTAGCAAAGGGTGGAAGGATCTGGTGCGCATCTATCTAGTCGGAGTGTTCTTGAACAACTTCATGGTAGGCAACCTGGCAGGCGACGTGGTGAGAGTCTATGACGTGCGTCAAATGAGCGGACGTGGTGCCGAGGCGCTTGTAGCCACAGTGATGGACCGATTTCTGGGCCTGTTCGCGATG
>Ga0187827_10008020_pt1 | contig 11562 bp, 13 predicted proteins | sample ETNtaG_39_FD_167969 | JGI IMG/M metagenome (GOLD analysis project Ga0187827, IMG submission 167969) | Marine microbial and viral communities from oxygen minimum zone, Eastern Pacific Ocean - ETNP2014_SV_150_PacBio MetaG (Illumina Assembly) | ecosystem: Environmental > Aquatic > Marine > Hypoxic... | reverse complement strand
ATTCTATTAATGAAATCGCTGATATGTTTGGTAAAGACTATCCAAGAGAGTATATTTCTGCTAGAAAAGGTGAATATGATGTAACTTTAGCAGATTATTCTAAGGCAAAATTGAAACTTGGTTGGGAGCCTAAAGGTGATATAACTCAATATATAAAATCAATTATAGAGGTGTAATGAAATTAGGTTATATATTTGATTGTTCTATACAAGATTCTTTTTATGTAAAAGATGGTATTTCATATGATTTTTATAAGAATGAACCATATGTTCATAACCATTCTGTATCATCAAATCTTCATGTTACAGGTTGGAATTTTCCATTTTTATGGGAAGGTGGTTGTTTTTTAAATTTAGAACAATGGGTTAAAAATGATTTAGATTTACCAGCCTATGACTTTGATATAATATTATATTCAAATGAGAGATTGGGTTTAGATGATGACAAATATCAATATTATTGTGTTGATAGATTAAGAAATAAATATCCAAATGCTTTAATTGTTGGATATTTAAAAGAAGTTGAGTTATCAATACATAATAGGGAAGTACGTAGTAAAAATAGGGTAAACTTTTTACAGTCTTGTGATAAAATTATTGCACATGGTGTTTCTACTATGAAAGAATTAACTAAGTATAGAGAACTAGAATCATCTATTGATAGAAAACTTGATTATGTTTCACACCCTGCTAACATTGATTTATATTATGATACTTTTTACTCAATGGAAAAAGAAGAATCAATATTTGCTTATTTACCTAACCCTGTACATCGTAGAGCTGAAACTTATAATTTTGCTAAATATATTAGTGAAAAATACAATATTCCTATTAAGTTTAAACCACTTGAACCTAATCAAAAATTTGATTATCTTCCATTAAAACAATTTATTGAACTATGGAGTCCATCATCGTTTCATTTTAATTTAGATCCGTCACCTACACATCCTGGACAACAGGCTATTCAAGTAGCTAATGTTGGTTCTATTAATATTGGTGGTATGAATGAATCACATCATATTTTATATCCTGAGACTGCTACGTGTGATAAGATGATATTGGAAGAAAAGTTTGTAGAATATTTACGTGATGTGAATAAGAGATTTCAGGTTATTGAATACGCGTGGAATAAATTAAATGAAAATTACGGTTATACAGTAGTGAAAAACCAATTAACAAGTTTGTATAAGGGATAATATGTTACGAATACCTAGTTATTTAGAAAAGACAAAAGAAGTTACAGTTACAAAAGAAGAGTTAATTTCATTTGAAACAGAAGTAAAAGAAAGATATGAAAATGGTGAAATATCAGGACCAGTTCATTTATCAAAAGGAAATGAGGATGAGTTAATTGAGGTATTTCAGTATGTACATGAGGATGATTGGGTTTATTCAGCGTGGAGAAATCATTATCATGCGTTATTACATGGATTCGATAGACAACAGTTAATGGATGATATTGTAGAAGGTAGAAGTATGGCTACAAGTAGTAATGTACATAAGTTTTATTCATCAGCTATTGTAGGTGGGATTATACCTATAGCTCTTGGAACTGCCACGGCCCTTAAAAGAAAAGATTCTGATAGAAGGGTTTGGTGTTTTATTGGTGATATGACATTTGAAACAGGTGTATTTCATGAATCTTATAAATATACAAATAATTTTGAACTACCATTACAATTCGTAGTTGAGGATAATAATTTAAGTGTACATACACCAACTGATGAAGCTTGGAATGTTAGACAAAATGTTCCAGATGATGTTGTTTATTATACATATGAAAATGGATATCCACATCATGGTACTGGTACTTGGGTTAACTTTTAGAGATTATTATGAAATACAAAGATGAATTAATTAAGTCAATGAAGTGGCTTGGAGAAAAAGAGAATACTTTGTTTTTAGGACAGGCAACTCTTTTTAGTGGTCATGCGATTTCAGGTACATTAACAGAAGTACCAAAAGAAAAATTGATTGAATTACCTGTAATGGAAGAGGTACAAATGGGAATGTGTACAGGGTTATCACTTGAGGGTTATGTTCCTATTTCAATATATCCAAGATTTAATTTTATGATGTTGGCTATAAATCAGTTAGTTAATCATATGGATAAAATGAAAGAGATGAGTAGAGGTATGTTAGTTCCTAAGGTTATTATTAGAGTTGCCGTTGGGGCAAGAAAACCTTTGGATGGAGGTTCACAACATACACAAGATTTTACTGAATCAATTAAACATATGTTAACGGATACAGTATTAGTAGAATTAACGGAGCCAGAACAAGTATCTTCAACATTTGAAGACGCTTATAATAGAAATGGTTCTACAGTAGTAGTAGAATGGGGAGATTATTATGCAGAAAAGTAATTTTAAATGGCAATTAATTAATGATAGTATCATAGAGAGTGATAAAAAAGCATTAACTGATTTTATAAATACACCCAATCAACGGTTTACTAATGGACGTAAAGTAAAAGAATTTGAAGAAAAATGGTCAGAGTGGTTAGGAGTAAACCATAGTGTTTTTGTAAATTCAGGAGCTATGGCTAATTATTTGATGGTTGCTTTGATGAAAGAAACTAAAGGTTTCGGAGAAGTTATTGTTCCTGCTATTGGATGGGTATCTGATATTTCATCACTTGTAAATTTAGGTATGAAACCTGTATTTGTGGATATTGATATAAGTAATTTTGCTATGACATTGGAAAGTATTAAGAATGCCGTGACTGAAAAAACAAAGGGTATAGTGTTATGTCATATTTTAGGTTTCAATGCAATTAGTGAACAAATTGTAGAATTTGCTAAAGAAAATGATTTATTTTTAATTGAAGATTGTTGTGAATCTCATGGTGTTACTTATAAAGGAAAAAAAGCTGGAACGTTTGGTGATGTATCTAATTTTTCATTTTATTTTGGACATCATATCACTACTATTGAAGGTGGAATGGTTTGTACAAATGATGATGAATTATATGAGTTATGTAGGATGTATAGATCACATGGGTTTACACGAGAAGCTTCAGCAGAAATTCAACAAAAGTATATAAAAGAATATCCAGATGTAAACCCTCTTTTTACATTTGCAGTTCCTGGATTTAATATGAGAAGTACTGAATTAAATGCTGTGTTGGGAATAGAACAATTAAAAAGACTTGATTATAATATACGGAGAAGACAGGAAAATCTTAGAGTTTGGGTAAGTTGTCTAGATCCAATAAGATATTATGTAGATTTTAAAGAAGAAGGTAGTAGTAATTTTTCGTTACCGATTATAGTTCACGATAGTAATAAAGAATTGTTTAATAGAATTTGTCATCTACTGGATGTTGATGATGTAGAATATAGAATTGGGACTGCTGGTGGTGGTAATCAAGCAAGACAACCATACCTTAGTAAATGTAATTATAAAATCGCAGAAGAACTTACTAATGCTAATTATGTTCATGATTTTGGACTTTATATTGGAAACCATCCAGAGTTAGATACTGAAGAAGTTATTAATTTATGTGATAAGTTAAATTTATTATGATTGATTTTAAAGATAAGAATGTATTAGTAACTGGTGGTAATGGTATGATAGGTCAAGCACTAGTTAAATTGTTGTATGATACAACAACAGCTACCATAACAATAGCCGATTTACCAAATACTGATTTAAGAAGTAGAGAAGATTGTAAGGCAGTATGTGAAGGACAAGATATTGTATTTCATTTAGCGGGGATAAAAGGTTCACCACAAAGATGTATGGAAGCACCAGCATCATTTAGTGTACCGATGATACAGTTTAATGCTAATATGATAGAAGCAACTTATAACGCTGATGTAGAATGGTTTTTGTATACTAGTTCAGTAGGGGTATATCATCCTACTGAAGTATTTGTAGAGGATGATGTATGGGAAACATTTCCATCTGAAAATGATTGGTATGCTGGATGGGCAAAGAGAATAGGTGAACTGAATGTTCAGGCATATATGAAAGAACATAATTGGAATAAATGTTCAATAGTAAGACCCGCAAATGTATATGGACCTAACGATAATTTTGGAGAATGGTCTATGGTAGTTCCGTCATTAATTAAAAAAGCATATGAGAATGATGTATTAGAAGTGTGGGGTGATGGTTCACCAATTAGAGATTTGATTTATTCAGAAGATGTAGCTCGTGGTATGATACATATGGTAGAAAATGAAGTTACAGAACCCGTTAATCTTGGAAGTGGTATGGGTGTTACTATAAAAGAAATAGCAGAGATAATTGCAAGATATTTTGATAAAGAAATTGTATGGGATACTACAAAACCAATGGGTGATATGAAAAGATTAATGAGTATGAATCGTGCAGAAAGTTATGGGTTTAAACCAAAGGTAGATTTAAAAAGTGGTTTAGAAAAAACAATTAATTGGTATATGAATAATGACACCAAATAATTTTTACAAAGATAAAAAAGTAGTAGTTACTGGGGGTAGTGGATTTGTGGGAACTCATTATATAAGTGAACTTCTTAATAGAGGTGCAATTGTAAAAACTCATACTCATAATAAACCATTACAAATTCAAGATGATAGACTAGAAGTATTAGAGAATATAAATTTAAAAAGTTTAGATTATTGTTCTTGGCTTATAGATGATGCTGATTATGTTATACATTCAGCTGGAGATATAGCAAACCCAAAGAAAGTACCTACTGATTTTCAAATTGCTTTAAATCAGATTACACTTATTACTAATGTATTAGAAGCTAGTTATAAATGTGGAGTGAAGGGATTTTTAGATATTAATAGTTCAACAGGATATCCAGATAAACGATATCCAATTACAGAAGATGAGTTTTGGGATGATGAACCATATATTTCATACTATGGTTATGGGTGGATGAGAAGATATAGAGAAAAAGTTATGGAACACACATCACATTTGAGTGATATGAAAATAACGATTGCACGTGGAACTGCAATGTTTGGACCTTATGATAATTTTGATTTAGAAACTTGTCATGTAATTCCAGCACTTATTAAACGAGTATTAAGTGATGAAAATCCATTTGTAGTATGGGGAAGTCCTGATGTAGTAAGAGATTTTCTTTATGTAAAGGATGTTGTAAATGGTGCGTTATTAGTATTAGAGAAGGGTGAAACTATGAGACCATATAATCTTGGGTATGGTTCAACTGTAACTATCGGTGATATCGTAGATACTATTTTAGAAGTTACAGGTAAGAATCCTGAAGTTATTTGGGATAATTCAAAACCAACTACGATACCTTTTAGGTCTTGTAGTACAAAGAGAATACAAGAAGAACTTGGATTTAAACCAAAGTATACTTTTAAGGAAGGTATAAAAGAAACCGTAAAGTGGTATTTAAAGGAGAAATAAAATGAAACATGATTATAATAATTTTATAGAAGAGTATAATAAGAATGGTGTTGTTATAGTTGATAATCTTTTACCAGAAGAAATAGCCAATAAATTAGAGAGTATATATACTGAGGATGGAAATGAATGGGAATTTATTGATCAATATAGGGATCAAGGATATAGTAAAGGTAAATACGGTAAACAGTATACCGACTCACCGTATTTTCCAGGAGTAGAAGAGGCATATACTGCTAAGTTTTGGAGGTCAAATAAATTAGAGGTGGAAACATCAAGTATATTTGATGAATATTTTAAACCAGCTTTAAAATCTATTTCTCAATCAGAATTGAGTGAATATGATGTAAGGTGCTATAAGCTTGATGAAGGTTGTCATTATAGAACACATATTGATGATTGGTTAGGTGTGATTGGTTGTATTTATTATATTAATAAAAGTTGGATATGGGATTGGGGTGGAATACTTCATGCAGGAATGGATGATGGTGGCGATCAAATTATACCAATATTTCCTAAATTTAATAGAGCTGTTTTTATAAGTCATGGTGGGTTTAGATTTCCTCATTTTATTAGTCCAGTAACTAATTACGCATTAAATTCAAGACTTTCAATGATTTCATTTAATAAGTAAAATATGAGAGTATTAATTACAGGAATAACAGGTTTTGTTGGTAGTCATATGGCTGATTATCTACTTAAAAATGTGCCTGATGTAAAAGTATTTGCTACACGCAGATGGAGAAGTAGAGATGATAATATTAAACATTTTTATGGAGACGATAGAGTTAAGTTTATAGAAGCTGATTTAACTGATAGAGGTAGTTTACATGGAGCGATTAAAATGTCTAAACCTGATATAGTTTATCATTTTGCTGCACAGAGTTTTCCAGAAACCAGTTTTATAACACCAGTTATGACATTAACTATTAATGTTATAGGTACAACTAATTTGATGGAAGAATTGAGAATAGCCAAAGATAATGGTATATGTGATCCAGTTATAGTTAGCGTATCATCTTCAGAAGTTTATGGTAATGCATTAAAAGATGAAGTACCAATTAAAGAAACAAATCCGATTAGAGCAGCTAATCCATATTCAATATCAAAAGTTGGACATGATTTAATGTCTCAATATTATCATAAAGCATATGGATTAAAAGTTATAGTAACTCGTATGTTTTCACATGAAGGAGCACGTAGAGGTAAGCAATTTGCATTGTCATCATTTGCACATCAAATTGTTCAATATGAAAAGAAAAAAGATTTTGGTAAAGAGGGTAGTTGGTATGAAATATATCATGGTAATTTAGATTCAGTTAGAACATATAATCATATAGAAGATGCAGTTCATGCTTATTGGCTAGCAATTGAACATTGTGATTATGGTGAGATGTATAATATTGGTGGAGATTATACTTGTACAGTAGGAGATGCATTGGATATGTTGATTTCAAAGTCGAAGAAACCAGATGTATTTATAAAATTAGTTGATCCAGATAGAATAAGACCAACTGATATTACATTACAAATACCAGACAGTTCAAAGTTTAGAGAAAAAACAGGTTGGAAACCAACAAAAGGATTAGAAGAAATCTGTGATGACTTATTAAATCATTGGAGAAAAGTATTATGAGAAAGTATTTACCAACAATAAGTGAATTAATAGATAGACTTTCTATCGTCCAGTTAAAGGAAGTCTTTATACCAGAACATAAAGAAGAATATGCCAAAGAAATTAAAGATATAGTTGAAGATTTAGATGAATTGATCTATTGGGAGAAACCAACAGGTGAAATGATTCGGGCAATTATAGTATTGGCTCAAATGAATCTTCACATATGGCATAATGAATCACAATTTAGAGCTGGTAAAGGTGATGGAAATCTTGAATTGACTCATGGGTTAAATGGTATTAGAAATACCGCAAAGAATAAGATACACGAAAATCTTGTGGAAGGTGGTAGAAAAGATTATAAGATAGATTGTCTGGCTGAAGATTTTGAAGAGTGGGAAGTGAGTTGGTAATGAACGTATTAGTCATAGGAGATAGTTGTGAAGATATTTTTGTTTATGGTAATATAATAAGGTTAAGTCCTGAAGCACCTGTACCTATTTTACAACCTATAAAGGAAACAAAAAATGGTGGTATGGCTTTAAATGTATATAATAATTTTTTATCTTTAGGTGTTGAGGTAAATATTATAACTAATGAGAAAAGTCAAATTAGAAAAGTAAGGTATGTAGATAATCGTTCTAGTCAAATGGTGTTAAGAATTGATGAAAATGATGAATGTGAAGAAATAGATGAGATTACAAGAATGCATATTTGTAATAATCAATATCAAAATAAAACATATGATGCAATTGTTATTTCTGATTATTGTAAGGGATTTTTATCTAAAACAGATATTGAATTATTATGTAAAACTAATAAAAATGTTTTTATAGATACAAAAAAACAATTAGGTAAATGGATAGAACACGCAACGTTTATAAAGATTAATTCATTTGAATATAAAAAGAATTATGATTATTTTAATACAAATAGCTTTACAGATAAGTTGATTGTTACTTTGGGTGGAGAAGGTTGTTTATACAATGGTAAAAATTATCCAGTAAAAAAAGTTTCAGTAAAAGATGTAAGTGGAGCAGGAGATACATTTTTAGCAGGATTAGTTTATGGTTATTTAGATACAAATAGTATATATAAGGCAATTAAATTTGCACAAGAGTGTACAACAATTGTAGTACAGAAACATGGAGTTTCTACTGTATGAAAAAAAATGTTATTTGGTGGCCAGCTCTAAAAAATCCTAATCATTTGGATAAGTATGGAGGATTTGAATATTTTGAATATTCAAGGAAATCATGGGAATATTGGTGTGAAAAAAATGATTGTATTTTTGTACCTTTTACAAATCCAATTGAGAATGATTTTATAGAATATAGACCACAATGGCAAAAGTGTTTATTTGTATTTGATGAACTGGATAGACTAGGAATTGAGTTTGATCAAATTGCACTTATTGATAGTTCGGCTATTGTTAAGTGGGACTGTCCTAACTTCTTTAATTTAACAGAAAGAAAGTTTGTTGGATGGAGAGATGATGACAACTTACGTTGGGTTCATGAAAGTGTAGAGGGTTATAAAGATGTTTTTGATGGTTATGAATTAGACTCTTCTAAATATATAAATTCTGGTTTTATGATATTCAATGAAACACATAGAGATTTTTTTAAGAGTCTTAAACAATTATATTTAGATAAAAAAGATACTTTCATTAGATTACAAGATAAAGACGTAAGAAAAGGAAATGACCAAACTCCTGTAAATTATTGGTTACAAATTAATGATATTGATATGGAGTTAGATTTACCATTTGTATACAATCTAAGACATATACATAGAAAGGATTTATTCAGTTATAATTGGCAACTTGAAGAAGATAAAACACCATTTTTTATTAAATATGGTTTTGTGTGGAGATTTACTGGCATGCCAAAAGATAAAAGAACAGATATAATGAGACAAGTTTGGGATTATATAAAACATCATTATGATAGAGATTCTCTATTGAATAGAATACAACATAAAAGTGAAGATAAGAGTACTACGTCTTATAAATTTAAGGAAGATATATATAGGATATTTAGTGATGTAAAATATAAAAATATGACAATATTAGAACTTGGGTGTCATAAAGGAAATACAACTAGAGTTTATGCAGAGTGTTTTGGTAAAGTTATTGCAGTTGAAAGAGATAAAAATAATATTGAAAAAGCTAAAGAAATTTGTCAAGATGTAAGTAACGTTGAGTTTATTAATATTGATGTTTATGATAAGAATTTTGAATTACCAAACGCAGATGTAGTACACATAGATGCTGGACATACTTATGAATTAGTTACATATGATATAGATAGATGTATTACTCAGTTAAATAATCCTATTTTTATTTTTGATGACTACGGACATGAAGGTAGAACTGTTAGAGATGCTATCAATGATAAATTGGATGAAGGAAAAATACAATTATCAGTTCATATTGGAGAGGATAGGGGTTATGTTGCATCTAATAATAAAGTTTTTATTGGTAGAGAAGGAGTGATTTGTAGTGTTTAGTTATAGTGAATTTAAAAATATAATAAATTTAGTTAAAGTTTATTTACCTATTGTTGATTTTTCCGATGTTATAAATTATAATCCGAAGATTTTTTGTGTAGTTCGACATGATATAGAATTTTCTATTGATAGAGCTCTTAAAATGGCAAGAATAGAAACTGAAGAATTGGGCATAACTTCTACTTATACAGTACAATTAAGGAATAATACATATAATGCTTTATCTCAAAAGAATATAGAAATAGTACAAGAGATAAAAAATCTTGGACATAGTATTGGGTTACATCAGAATCCACCTAAAATGAGTGATGAAAAGTTAGTTGAGTATATACAAAAAGATATAGAAACTTTAGAACACTACTATGGGTTTGAAGTTGATAGATATGCGTTTCATAGATGTGGTAGTAATCCAGGAATACTTGAAAAATACGTAGAAGTTCCAAATAAAATCAACTGTTATGCTAAAGAGTTCTTTCACTATTTTCAAGGAAGTCCACCTGAAAAATTAAGAGTTTACTATGTAGGAGATTCAAATCATAAATGGAAATATGGATATCCGTTAGAGTTTGATTTTAATAAAGTTAATAAGATACAGTTATTAACGCATCCATATTCTTGGACTGAACATGGGTATGGTAATAGTAGTAATTTTGTGAGTTTAATTAAAGAACGAAATGATGAGTTAGTTAATTCAATGAATACGGAAACTAATACTTTTCCAGAAGAGCTGTTAGTGTGAAAGCAATATACATATCAGTAAGAACTGGTTCTTCAAGATTACCTAATAAATCTATATTAAAAATTAAAGATACATATACTATTGAGTATGTAATTAGTAGTGTTAAGAAATCAAAATACGCAGATGAAATTATTTTATGTACTACTGAAAAAATAGAAGATGATATATTATGTGAGATAGCAAAACAGAATAATATAAAATTTTATCGAGGAGATGAACATGATAAATTTAAAAGGTGGTATGGAGCATGTAAAGAATTTAATATTGATTTGTTTGTTACAGCGGATGGAGATGATTTATTTTATGATGCTGGACTAGCAGACTTGTGCTTTGAACAAATTAATGATAATGATTTTATAGATGGTCAAGGGTTATATAATGATGTGTATGGAATGAAGAGGAATACTGTACAGTATATTATTGAAACATATAAAAGAAATATTGAACCACATGAAATAACAAAAGTTTTAAAGAATACAGAGTTAAAAGTTAAAAAATTAATGAATATAAATAAATTATATGAAAAGAAAAATATCAGAATGACATTGGATTATGAAGAAGATTTTGATTTTTTCAAAACAATAATTGAAAATTTAAATGATGATTTTACATTAAAGGATATTTTATCTTATATAAATGATAATAAATCTGTAATAGATATAAATTATTTTAGAGAAAATGATTGGAAAGTTAATCAAGGGATATAGAATGAATAATATAAAAGATAACCCATACGGTAAATACAACGGAAAAGAATTAGATTATATTTTAGAAGTTTTAGATTCTGAAAATATGGATAGAAAAACTAATCCATACGTTAATAGATTTGAAAAGAAATTTGGTGAAGTATTTCAAAGTAAATATGCTATAGCACATAATTCTGGAACATCTACATTACATAGTTGTTTAGTTGCTGTTGGTGTAGGAGAAGGTGATGAAGTTATATCACCTGCACATACAGTTATTATGAATTCATTTGTTACGTTATATATGAATGCAGTTCCTGTTTACGTTGATATAGATCCACATACATTTAATATGGATCCTGAAGATTTGGAAAGAAAGATAACTGATAGAACTAAAGCAATTCAAGTTGTTCATATGCATGGAAACCCATCTGACATGGTGTCTATTATGGAAATAGCTAATAAATATAATATACCTGTTATTGAAGATTCTGCTCAATGTGTTCTTGGTTATATAGATGATAAGTTAGTAGGTACTTTTGGTGATATGGCTAGTTGGAGTTTTGAGACTAAAAAACATCTTTCAACTGGTGAAGGTGGTATGGTGACAACGGATAATGAAGAGTATGGAACAACTATCAG
>Ga0187827_10008017_pt1 | contig 11568 bp, 10 predicted proteins | sample ETNtaG_39_FD_167969 | JGI IMG/M metagenome (GOLD analysis project Ga0187827, IMG submission 167969) | Marine microbial and viral communities from oxygen minimum zone, Eastern Pacific Ocean - ETNP2014_SV_150_PacBio MetaG (Illumina Assembly) | ecosystem: Environmental > Aquatic > Marine > Hypoxic... | reverse complement strand
CTTCAGTGAACACCTTGGCCAGGAAGGCATCCCCTCGCGCATGATCCGCACGGGCTCCTGGAAATACTACAAATATCACGACAATACCCCGCCCGTGCTCTACAACCTCGAAGAAGATCCAGAAGAACAACACGACCTGGGCGCAGATCCCAATCACGAACAAATCTGCAATCATCTTCACAATCGCCTATTTGAAAATTGGAATCCCAACGAAGTCTTAACCGAAAGCGCCCACCTCAACCAGGACATGAACCTCATAACCCGCTGGGGACAAGTCATTCAACCCACCTTATCCGACAGCGTGCCGGTACCAGAAGATGCCGAAGATATTGAATGTCTATAGCTGATCAAAATTCAGCAAGACCGGATCCATTTGTCAATAAAACTAATATACCGTATATTTCCTAACCATCTGAATTTTCGATACATACTCAGATTCATCATTTTCTTTTATGTCTATAAATATCTCCCAATACTATCAGACCAATGCCTGCCGCTATGGGCTTTATGGTGCCATATTTGGTTTGTGCTTTCCAATGCTCGCCACCCTATTGGATCTCTACCTGCAGGGTCTGAACCCCTCGTTTGCGAATATCCGCGTGCTTCAAATTAATCAACCCTTGCACTGGATCATTGATACCGCACCCTTTGCCCTGGGTTTTGTCGCCAGCCTTGTAGGCATACGGCAAGATCAGATGGACGACCTCAACAAATTGCTCGAAAGTGAAGTCGCATTGCAAACAGGCACCATAGCTGAAACCTCACAGGAATTAGAAGAAAAAAACCGAATACTTGCAGCCTACCATAGAATCAGTCAAACCCTTCATTCATCACTCGACTTAGACACCGTGCTCGATGCACTGGCGGTAGAAACCATCAAAGCCAGTATTTTTCGCAGCTTGATGGTTGCTATGGTCGATCACCACAAACAAACAGTGGAAGTAGTACGCAATATCGTTTTAGCAGATGTAGATCTACCGCCCGAACAATGGACAAAATCAGATATTATTGGGCTGAAATATCACATCGATGACGAAAACATTACTGCCGAAGTTGCAAGAACAGGCGAATTGCAAGTCATCGAAGAATGGGACGACCGTTTTGACCCCGAGGTTGAAGGTCCTGCTAAGCGCAAAGGTAAAGTGTCTTATTTTATCCCCGTCAAACAAAATAATCGCACCCTTGCAGTTTTAGCCACAGGCAGCTACATTGGAGAAAAAGCTGAAATTCTTAGACGCATTGACCTCCTCGAACCCTTTTTTAGTCAAATTGCCACAGCGTTAGAACATGCACAACTCTATCGTGATCTTGGCCAGGCCAAAGAAATTGCAGAATCAGCAAGTCGAGCTAAGGGTGAATTTTTGGCCAACATGAGCCATGAAATACGCACGCCCATGAACGGGATCATTGGCATGTCGGATCTCATTCTTGATACCCCCCTCGACAAGGACCAAAAAGAATACATTGAGATCGTCCGCGACTCGGCAAAAAACCTGCTGAACCTGCTCAACGACATCCTCGACTTTTCCAAAATAGAGGCCCGAAAGTTCGACCTTGCGCCTCTCCCTTTTTACCTGCGCAACCATATAGAAGAAACCCTCAAAATATTGGGACTTCGGGCAAGCCAAAAACAATTAACACTCTCCAGCAACGTGGCAGACAACGTGCCCGACCTCCTTTATGGCGATGGCGTCCGCCTGCGACAAATCCTGGGCAATCTGGTTGGTAACGCCATCAAATTTACCGAAGCAGGCAGTATCTCTGTAAACATAATGCTGAACAAAAAAACAGAAGACAAAATAGATCTGCACATTGAAGTAACCGACACAGGCATTGGCATCCCAGCTAACAAATTAGAACTCATCTTTGAAGCCTTCACACAGGCCGATGGCTCTACCACACGTAAATATGGTGGAACGGGTCTTGGTCTGGCCATTTGTCGCCAACTAACCGAATTGATGAGCGGCACCATCCGGGCAGAAAGTGAACTGGGCAACGGCAGCACATTTATTGTGGATCTGCCCTTCGAACACGATCCATCCTGTCAAGAAGCCCCAATCGCTGCCTTGCCCACCATCGACGAAGATGCTCTAATCGCTCGTTTGGGTGGCGATATGGATCTTGTACATGACATTATTGAGATATTTTTCAAAGACACACCGCCGCGTCTGACCCAAATTGAACAGGCCATTGCAAAAAAAGACGCAACAACACTCGAACACACAGCTCATGCGCTAAAAGGCAGTGTCGCAAACTTTGGTGCAGATCGTGCAAGAGAAGCAGCATTAGAACTCGAAAGCATGGGCCGCACCAATGCCCTTGACAAAGCACCAGAAGCTTTTGACATTCTCGAACATGCCATTGCAGAACTGGAAATCGCGCTTCAACGGCTATCACAATCGGAGCTATCGCCATGAAAATCCTCATTGCAGAAGACGAGCCAATTTCCCGACGCGTGTTACAGACCAACCTGAAAAAGTGGGATTATGAGGTGGTTACTTGTGAAGATGGCGCTCAAGCCTGGGAAATGTTGCAAGACCCCAAAGCGCCATTGCTGGTCATTCTCGACTGGATGATGCCCTATATCGACGGTATTGACTTATGCCGCAGAGTTCGCCAATTGCCTCATGGTGCACTCGCCTACATTATTCTTTTGACCGCCAAAACCGAAAAAGCAGACATTATTCAGGGACTGAGTGCTGGTGCCAACGACTATGCGACTAAGCCGTGTGATCCGGACGAACTCAAAGCAAGAGTGCTTGTAGGCCAGCGTGTGATCGATCTTCGAAATCGATTGCTCGAAGCCGAACGCAACCGTACAATCACAGAAGCTGCGGGCGCAGCTGCACACGAAATCAATCAGCCCCTTACGGTGCTGGTTGGCACAGCAGAACTCCTCCTGTATCAAATGGAACAAGATGCGCAATACAGAGAAGGCATCGAAGCTATGCATGAAGCAGCTCGAAAAATCAGCAAAATTGTGAAACAAATGGGTGAAATTCGACAATATGTGACCAAACCCTACCTCGAAGGTATCAACATCATCGACTTTGACGCAGCCACTTCCTCCGATGAATCGGAAACTTAACGTTATTTTTGGACATCTATGCGCTTAATTAACATTGACAGCCTTCGTGACGGCATGCAAGCTGGCCAGGACCTCTACGACGAACATAGCCGACTGATGCTTGGTCGGGGTGCCATTATCAAAGGCCATTATGTTGCCAGACTCAAAACAATGGGCGTGCCAGCACTCTATGTTCAAGATGCCGACACCAGCGACATTGCCGCACCTGAAACAATACCACCTGCAGCGCGTGCCAAAGCCGTACAGAATCTTACCAACACCTTTTCAGCTGTTACCAAATCGCTTGAAGGCTTGCGTCAGCTATCTCTGGAAGAAGCACATCAACACGTGCGCTCTAAGCGCTTTATCGACACGTTTAAATCTACTACAGGCGATCAGGGCATTGATCAAATCGTGGGAGATGTTGATACATTGGTCAATCAGATCATGAACAAAGAGGTTGTTGTAGGCCTCAACTCCATCAAAACCCACGACAACTATACCTTTCAGCACTCAATTGATGTGACCATTATGGGCTTGTTATTGGCCCGAAAAATCGGGTGGAAAAAAGAGCAACTGATGATCTTTGGCATTGGCTGCTTGCTCCATGACGTTGGCAAAATTTTTATTGAAAGCGAGATCCTGAACAAACCTGGTCGTTTGAGCGACACCGAATTTGAATCGATGAAATCTCACCCTAGCCTGGGTTATGAACTCGTGCGAACCATTGCGCCAAATATAAACACGCTGGTTTCACATGTTGCCTATCAACACCACGAACGCCAGGATGGCTCTGGCTATCCGCGTGGCATTGTTGGCAATGAAGAACTCGGCAAAAACGAATCCGGTACCATTCACGACTTTGGCGCTGTAGCTGCCGTTGCCGACATCTTCGATGCAATGGCTTCTGACCGCCCTTACAGACAGGGTTGGCCTACAGATCGTGTGATTGGCCTTATCCGAGATCTTTCTGGCAGCCACCTCAACCCCAAAATTGTCGACATTTTTGAGCGCACAGTTGCACCCTATCCTGTTGGCACCAGCATTCGCATACAAACAGGTGCCCATACAGGCTGCGAAGGCGTGATTGCCGATATTGACGATCAACAGCTCGATCGTCCAATTGTTCGCCTGCTCTTCGACACAGAAGGCAACAGAATGGACGCCGTAGAAATTGACTTGCGCGATGAAGAAGATCTCAAAATCGAATCTATTCGCAGTGGCACCCCCGAACTTGAGCCTTTGGGCAGTTCAAAAACCGTCGTTTCCGTGCTGGATCAAGCTGAAGTCGACCAGCCTGCTCAACCTGCTCAATCCTCAGATATTTTCTGCCCGGAGTGCGGCTATGAAAACAAAAGCAAAGCCAAATTTTGCAGCGAATGCGGCACGGCATTACCCCAACCCAATACCTGTTTTTCTTGTGGCCAAATAAATAAGCCCACAGCTAAATTTTGTAGCGAATGCGGCATACAATTGGGAAAAAGCATCTAAAAATCCTTTTTTTTGCCCAGTGATATTGACCCGATCATCTTATAAGTCAATCTTTTAGCGCTTGACATAATTCCTTTCTGGACCCACATTTTCAAAAGACACTATTTTCGAGGAATTTACTTATGGATATTGTAGGTCTTATTGCTCTCGTTATTTGTTCTGCAAGTATATTCTCCAAGATGTTCTTCAGTTTCCGCATTCGCAGCTTAGAACGTGTGCGAACGCTAGAAAACGAGGCTTTCCAAAGTGCAAAAAATGATTTGCATACAGCAGAACAAGCAAACAAACGTCACGAAGCAGAAATAAAACAGCAGGAAGCCCGCCGAAAGACCACACAGCGCAACATAAAAAACATTGAAAAAACGCTTCAAGAATATGAGACACGCAAGCGTACAGAAGATGAAGTGCGGGCGCAACAGGCGGAGATGCTTCGAGGCGGAAAATCCCAATAAGAGGCATTTATGGCACAGATTTTTTTAGGCGTCATCATTGTGGGTTTGATCATGACCATGAAAGTCGTTATGGACAGCCTTAGAATAATGCGCGACATAAACGCCGAAATTAACCAATTTCGTACATCGACCCAAACCTGTAGAGCACAAATTGAAATCGAAGAAAAACAGAGTGCAGAATTGGCGCTCGAGGTCAGTCAGATTCAGGCAGAAGTCAATGAATTAACCCAAAAAGAAAAAGACATGAACAAACAGATCGGACAGCTACGCAACGATCTCGGAAATGGCCCCAAGTTCAAAGTTGATATGTAAACATATAGCAAATAAAAACAAAAAGAGGGGTCATTTTATGGCTCCTCTTTTTGTTTTTGGCCATGGTGTGAAAAAAAACGATCAGACCCGAACGGTTTTGCGTGACACGAACCTGTTTTTTTCGTTTCTTAAATCCCAATCATTATTCTCACACAGAACCGTACCTGAAAATAAAGGGGCAATCCCCAGCGTCTGTGTGATTTTGTAACTCACTTCTTCAACAGAGGCATATATGCAGCGCAAGTTTTTGATACCAACGATCTTTGCAATTGTTGTGGGTTTTGGATGGCTGTCGTCTTATTACACAGACTGGTTGTGGTTCCTGAGCCTGGATTACCAGGATGTATTCTGGCGCACCTTGCGTGCTCGCTTCCTATCTGCTGTTGTTTATGGGCTTATTGCAGCAGTCGTCATTGGCATCAACCTCTATTATGTCGGCCGGTTCACACGTTTTGCCCTCGAAACGGGCGGCACGCCATTTGAAGGCGAAATCCCTGGTGAAAACTTGCTGCGATCAAACGTCGGTTACATTTTAATTGCTGGCGTTCTCACCCTAATAATGGCCAATGTAGGAGCGGCACAATGGCCCACCCTTTTACGCTTTTGGTATGGTGGATCATTTGGCACAACCGATCCCATCCTTGGTCGCGATGTCGGATTCTACGTCTTCACCTTGCCATTCTATCAATTCACGATCGGTTTCCTCATTGGCACCGTTGTTGTATCTGCACTCGCGTCAGGTGTCATCTACGTCGCTGCAGGAGGCATTCGTATTCAAGAACGCATCCAGCTCATGCCACGCCCAGTAGCGCATCTTTCGGTTTTAGGTGGATTATTTTTAATCTTCTCCGCCATCAATTACCGTCTCAAAATCTATGACCTGCTCTATTCGCAAGGCAATGTGTTCTTCGGCGCAGGATTCGTCGATGTCAACATTCAAATCTGGATCTACTGGCTCCTCGTAGTAGCTTTTATCGCCACCAGCATTTTACTTATGCGCAACGTCAAAACACGCGAAGCTCGGCCACTTCTCATCGGCGTTGGTGTCTATTTGGGCGGCGCTATCGGCCTGGCCAACATCCCGGGTGCCGTTGTGCAAAAACTCGCAGTAGATCCCACCGAACTCCAACGCGAGACCCCTTATATTGCGTACAACATCGACGCCACGCGCAAAGCTTATGCCCTCGACCGCGTCAAAGAAGAGCCCTTTGAAGCATCTGAAAATCTCACCTCAGCAGATATTGCGGCCAATCCGTTAACCATGCGCAATGTTCGCATCTGGGACGAACGCCCTATGGTGCAAACCTATCAACAAGTGCAAGAAATTCGTCCTTATTACATCTTTCCTAGCGTTGATGTAGACCGTTATACCATCAACGGCGTATACAGACAAGTCATGCTCTCTGGCCGCGAACTCGACACCAATCGTCTGCCCGCTCAGGCGCGCAACTGGGTCAACGAACGTTTGCAATATACACACGGTTATGGCGTAGCCATGAGTCCAGTCACTCACGTTACACCCGAAGGACTGCCCTCCTTCTTTATCAAAGACATTCCCCCAGTATCTGACGCCCCAGAATTACAGATCTCACGCCCAGAAATCTATTATGGCGAACGATCCTACGGCAATGTTGTTGTCAAAACCAGCACCGATGAATTTGACTATCCTCGAAGTGACGGCAATGCCTTTACCACTTACGAGGGCAACGGTGGCGTGCCTATGAATGGATTCATGGACCGCCTGGCATTTTCCATTCGTATGATGGATCCCAACTTGCTCTTGAGCAGCTATATGAAACCGGGCAGTCGCATCATGTTTGAGCGCCAAATCGTTCAACGCGCCCGAAAAATTGCACCCTTCCTCTTTTTTGACTCAGACCCCTACCTCATCGTGTCCGAAGGCCGACTCTACTGGATCTTAGATGCTTATACCACCACCAACATGTATCCCTATTCCAAACGTATGGGCAGATCACAAATCAACTATATCCGCAACGCTGTCAAAATTGTTGTTGACGCTTATCACGGCGATATCACCTTCTACCAGGCCGAAGATGAACCCATTATTTCAGCTTATGCCGCAATGTTTCCAAGCCTGTTCAAATCCATCAATACGATGTCGGCCGATTTGCGCGCCCACGTGCGGTATCCTGTAGATCTATTCCGCATTCAAGCAACGATGTACCGCGAATACCATATGCAAGAGGTCCAAGTCTTTTACAACCAGGAAGACCTTTGGGAAATCCCCAACGAAATCTACAGCGACCGCCCACAGGCAATGGAACCGTATTACATCATCGTCAAATTGCCGGGCGAAGAACGCGAAGAATTCTTGCTCCTTGTACCGTTTACACCAGCCAAAAAAGACAACATGATCGGCTGGCTGGCCGCTCGGTGCGACGGAGAGAATTACGGTGACCTATTGGTCTATACCCTGCCAAAAGATAAACTGATTTACGGCCCAATGCAGCTTGAAGCGCGTATTGACCAGCAACCCGACATCTCCAGCCAGCTCACCCTGTGGGGTCAGCGTGGCTCCGAAGTCATTCGCGGCAATTTATTGGCCATTCCCATCGAATCGTCCTTCCTCTACGTCGAACCCATTTACCTGCAAGCCCGCCAGGAACCCGATCAAGTACAACAACAAGGCTTTGGCGAAGAAGGCGGAGCGCCTCAAGGACAACGCCAGCAGCCCAGAGACCTGAGACAGAGCACCGCAATTCCCGAACTCAAACAGGTCATTGTCGCTTTTGGCGGGCAAGTCATTATGCGCGACACCTTTGAAGATGCACTCAACGACCTGTTTGGTGCAGGCACAGGGCGCACACTAACATCATCCACCTCAGAAAAAACACCGTCCAGCACCACAGAACAACCCGCTATCCAAACGGCCGCAGATCTCGCAGCCGAAGCAGACCTCCAGTTCCAACAGGTGCGAGAATCTATGAAAAATTGGGATTGGAAAACAGCGGGCGAAGCCATGAGTAAGCTTGAGCAATCGATTTTAGAACTCAAAAAATCTTTGAAGAAATAAGGGAAAGGCTGAATACAGGAGACAGAATACAGGAGACAGGAGTAACTAAAAGTGGCCATAAAAGTCGGCTTCATCGGAACCGGCGGCATCTCTCGCCCCCACCGCAAACATCTCAAAAATATGGAAGATGTCGAAGTGGTGGCTATGTGTGATCTTGAAGAAGACCGCGTCAAAGAAGCTGCCGAAGAATGGAATGCCAGTATTTACACAGATTACAAGGCGATGCTTGAAAGCGAAGAAATGGACGCCCTCTATGTCTGCATTCCACCCTTTGCACACGAAGACCAGGAAATTCTCGCTGCCGAAAAAGGCATTGCGCTCTTTGTTGAAAAACCCGTATCGGTCACAATGGAAAAAGCGAGAGAAGTTGATGCGGCCATTCGTGAAAACAACGTCATTTCCTGCGTCGGTTTTCAGGGGCGGTACTTAGACATTATCGATCGTACAAAAGATCTGCTCAGCAATCGTCCGGTCGGCACAGCAATGGGATACTGGATGGGTGGGATGCCGGGTGTGCCCTGGTGGCGGCGCAAAGAAATGTCGGGTGGTCAACCCGTAGAGCAAACCATCCACGTTACCGATATGGCACGGTATCTCTTTGGGGATGTGAAATCAGTCTACGCGGCTGGACGCACAGGATTAATGACCGACGTGCCAGACTACAACATCGAAGACGGAAGTGCTGCCACACTCATTTTTGAAAACGGCATTGTTGCCACCATCTTCTCCGCCTGCTTCCTCTCAGGCTCTCGCCGCAAAGGCGGCATCGACATCTTCACCAAAGAGATGACCATCGAATACCGCGAGCGTAAATCCATTACCATTATCCAGGACGACAACTCCGAATTCGTCGAAGTTCAAAACGATTTCTGGCAGGATATGGACAACGCCTTCATCGACGCCGTTAGAAAAGGCGACGGATCTAATTTGCGCACCAATTATGCCGACGCCACAAAAACCCAGGAGGTCGTAATGGCCGTCAACCGCTCACTCGAAACAGGTGATGTCGTTCAAATATCAGATATGTAGAAACTGTTTTTCAGAGCGAAAAGCAAAAGGGGCGGATCTAAAGATCCGCCCCTTTTAGTATACCAGACTAATTCTCCACGCGTGTGGAAAATTGGAGATATCTCATTCTTTCATCATTCTTCATCCACAAAATCCGAAGACAAAACCCCTTTAAACGCTGTACCCAATTTCGGATCGCGGTACATTCTCATGCTATAACCAGCAATGCCAAACCCCTGAGCTTCCCAAAAAGCCAGTGCATTGGGTGTATCACGCCGAACATTGAGATCCAAACGTTCAATGCCCAAACCATCCAGGTGCTCAAACAACCAATTTACAATAGCCGATCCATAACCCTTTCGGCGAAACTCCGCTGCTACATAAAAATTGTGCACATACGCCTTCTTGCCATCCAACTGAGCCGTCCCCTTCTCAACCTCAAAAGACACAAATCCAACAGGCACACCATCTTCCAACGCCCAAAATGGATGTTTATTCCCTTTATCCCACGAAAATGTCTCGTCAAAATAAGCATCACAAACTTCACGCGACTTACAAACAGGTGCATCTGGCATTAGATCCCGCCAATAAGTCTCAGCCATCGTGCGAAACTGATCACGCGACTCAACAGGTACACGCTCAATGTGAAAACCATTTGTCATATCAAATCGTAAATCGCCCGATAAAAAGCCATGATATCCTCGTCAAAATACTTTTGGCCATAAGCATCAAAAAACGGCTCAACCCACTCAGCCCCAAAATTGCGACGCACGCTATATTCTACAGCTGCAAAATCACGATGGCGTCCTCCAATACCCACAGAACCCCAATCGATAAATCCAGAAAGCGCCCCGTTATCAATCATAATATTGGGCAAACAATAATCACCGTGGGTCAACACAAGATCTTCGAACTCGGGCTTTGTAGATCGAGCTTCTGCCAAAGCCTCATCTAACGTGCGTGAATCATTATATTCTGCAAGAACCTCGGCAGTTACTATACCTTTGGCAATATTGTGCTCAACATTTGAAATCAGGGCATCTGCACTGCAATCTGGAAAAGGACACTTCTCAATCTCAACCCTATGAATCGCCCGCAATCCCTCCGCCAAAATACCAACCGTTAACGCCTTATCAGCCCGCCCTTCATCAGAATGCGAGCTTACGCCCTCAATACGCTGTGTAACCAAAAACTCGGTCTCACCAACTTTGTCATAGCCAACCACACGAGGCACAGGAAGCTTACCATTCAACCAATCCATCGCATTCTTTTCATTCACCAAAGGCGCATCCACATTTCCCGACCCAATCTTCAAAAAAAGATCCGCAGAGTCCTGCTTCTCATACAAATAAATCTCCGACTCCGAACTCGTCCGATAATTCTCACCAGACGTCGTATATCCATCCAAAAGCTCTTCAATAAATTCAGGAAATTTCATCTCAACACACCCAGCAATTTAACCCGATTAATTCATAAAAACCTTTTCATCCAGTACACAAAAAACGGGTTCGCCTGCACAGGTGAACCCGTTTTACCAGCGATCGCTTCAATTACTTATAGACTTTCATTTCTCCAGACTGCAAACGCCCCCAATAATCGTTGAGCACTTTTTTAATTTTCGGACTCAAAATAATCCCACCAATAATATTGGGAAATGCCATTCCCAAAATCATCATATCAGAGAAATCAAGCACATTCTTGAGTGCTGCGACCGAGCCGATCCAGACGAAGCAGACAAAAATAATGCGATAGACGAGAATTGACCCCATCCCAAACAAATATTCCCAGGCACGCTCACCGTAATATGACCACGAAATCATAGTTGAATATGCGAAAAGCGTTACGGCAATTGCGAGCACATATCGGGCACCAGGAATAAAGGAATCAAATGCCGCAGCCGTCATCTTAGCGCCCACAACCCAATCCGACTGACCTTGAAACTCTGGAAGCTGATAAGCACCCGTAATCATACAGACCAGAGCCGTCATTAAACAAATAACAATCGTATCAATAAACGGTCCAATCATCGCGACCATACCTTCACGAGCAGGTTCATCGGTTTTGGCTGCCGCATGAGCAAAAGCAGCAGAGCCCAGGCCAGCTTCATTAGAAAACGCAGCTCGCTTTACGCCGTTGACCAGCACCCCAAGAAATCCACCATATGCGGCTTCGGGCGTAAATGCCTGACTAATAATATTCATAAT
>Ga0187827_10008013_pt1 | contig 11570 bp, 8 predicted proteins | sample ETNtaG_39_FD_167969 | JGI IMG/M metagenome (GOLD analysis project Ga0187827, IMG submission 167969) | Marine microbial and viral communities from oxygen minimum zone, Eastern Pacific Ocean - ETNP2014_SV_150_PacBio MetaG (Illumina Assembly) | ecosystem: Environmental > Aquatic > Marine > Hypoxic... | reverse complement strand
GGTACACACGGATATCGGTAATACGTGTGTTGCCTGTCGAATTGATCGCAGGCTTGCCCCACTGAGCGCATCACTCGAAAGCGGACAAACGGTCCAAATCATAACCGCCCCAGGGGCACTACCAAGTCCTGCATGGCTGGGCTTCGTTATAACCGGTAAGGCCAGAAGCAGTATCCGCCATGCGCTCAAGAACCAGCAGCGGAGCGAGTCAATCACGCTTGGTAAGCGTCTGCTCGAGAGAACACTACAGACCCACCAGAAATCATTAGCCGATATTGAACCCATTAAACTGGCGAAGGTTCTTGAGGACCGCAGGGTTCCTGACCTGGAGTCTTTACTTGCCGAAGTGGGTCTTGGTAACCAGATGGCGCATGTCATAACGGGGATGTTAATCACGTTACCGGAAAATGCTGAGGAAAGTGAGTTCCACGGTCCTCTCGCTATCAGGGGTACTGAGGGCATGGTGGTAACCTATGCTCGTTGCTGCAAGCCCATCCCAGGGGATCACATAGTAGGCCACATCAGTGCAGGACGAGGTATCGTCATACATTCAGACCACTGCAAGAACATACAGGACCTGCAAAAAAAGCCCGAAGAAATCCTGCCTGCACGGTGGGACCCAGAAGTTGAGCAGGAATTTTCAGTTGAGCTTCGGGTAGAGCTAGAACACGAAAAAGGCATAATTGCGATCCTGGCTTCCACTATCACTGCTGCGAACGCTAACGTGGAACGAATTAACATGCTGGAAAAAGACGCCAGACTCAGTACAGTGAACATCGTGCTTTCTGTCAAGGACAGGATTCACCTGGCAAACGTTATCAGAAGATTGCGTACCATCAAGGTGATAAACAAAATCATCAGGGTTCGCAGCTGATCCGGTTAAGGCAGGCCAAATTTATGACAAAGAATCAAATTTCAACTGCTGGTGCACCACAGGCTATTGGCCCATACTCCCAGGCAGTCGTACACCAGGGCACCGTTTATATCAGTGGCCAGATCCCGCTGATCCCGGAAACAATGCTATTGGTCAGCGACGATATAACTGAGCAAATCGACCAGGTGTTCTCCAACCTCCAGGAAATCTGCCAGGCAGCAGGGGGAGACCTCGACTCTATCGTTAAACTTACTGTCTACCTGATCAACCTTGACCATTTCACTGCAGTGAATACCGCCATGGAAAATCTCCTTAACAAACCCTACCCGGCTCGCGCTGCCGTTGAAGTGTCAGCCCTGCCAAAAGGAGCCATGGTGGAGGTAGACGCCATCATGTCACTTTGAACCGCTCCCAGAGCCTTTGCATAACATGGGACTTGATAAATCACCGGTAAGTTCTCTTAAAGGCGTAGGTCCCGCACTGGCTGGTAAACTCGCAAAAATTGGCATCTTCACCCTGCAGGACGTCCTTTTTCATCTGCCATTTCGTTACGAAGACCGAACACGAATCACCCCAATCGGGATGCTGGTCCCAGGAAAATCGGTAGTCCTTGAGGGAGAAATCATCTCCTGTGATATAGCGTATGGGAGGAGGCGCAGTTTACTGGCCTACCTTCAGGACAGCACAGGTCAGATCGCATTGAGGTTCTTCCATTTCACGAAAGCACAACAAAGAAATCTCTCATCCAGCCGGTCCATTCGTTGTTTTGGTGAAGCTCGACTTGGTGCCACCGGCCTGGAAATCTACCATCCTGAATATAGTCAAAATGTCAGTGCTGAACTTCCCAAACACTTTACACCTGTATACCCGGGCACTGAAGGCGTCAGCCAACAGCGCTATCGCAAAATTGTTTCCCAGGTGTTCGCGCTAATGAGTAGCGGTGACCAGCTTGATGAGTTAATGGGTGACATCGAGCATCCTTATGAAATTGACATCAATAACGCACTAGATCTGGTACACAACCCGCCACATGATGTTGACATGGATGCATTACTTGCGGGGAGACATCTAGCGCAGCAAAATCTCGCCTTCGAGGAACTGTTGGCTCACCAAATAAGTTTGCGTTTGGTAAGAGATGAAATTAATAGACTCGAGGCACCCTGTTTTCATAGTCCGGGAATCGACTATAAGGCCCTTATTTCCTCGTTTGGGTACGAGCTTACAGACGCACAGATCCGTGTTGCCGGGGAAGTCGCTATCGATATGGCACAGACATCACCCACTTTAAGACTAATTCAGGGTGATGTGGGTTCTGGAAAAACAGTTATTGCAGCACTGTCTGCGGTGCACGCCCACGAAAACGGATACCAGTGTGCCCTGATGGCACCCACGGAAATATTGGCTGAGCAGCATTTCATCAACCTCTCCAGTTGGCTCACACCCCTGGGCATCACCACTGCCTGGTTAACGGGGAAAGTGAAGGGGAAAAGACGCCGAGAGGAACTCGAGTCCATCGCAAGCGGTAGCGCCAGGGTAGTTATCGGCACTCATGCCTTGTTTCAAAAAGACGTTCAGTTTGGCAATCTCGGACTGGTCATTATTGACGAACAACATCGATTCGGCGTTCATCAAAGATTGGCCCTCAGGGAAAAGGGCAACAAAGACAAGTTTATGCCTCATCAGCTGATCATGACTGCCACCCCGATTCCAAGAACCCTCACCATGAGCATGTATGCTGATATGGATTGCTCCATCATTGATGAGCTGCCTCCGGGAAGAAAGCCGGTTACCACAAACGTTCTACCTGATTCGCGTCGCGATGACGTCGTCACGCGTGTGAAGTCAGCCTGCCAATCAGGAGCCCAGGCGTACTGGGTATGTACCCTGGTGGAAGAGTCCGAGATTATTCAGTGCCAGGCAGCTGAAGCCACCGCCACCGATCTGTCCAGAGAGCTGAAGGGACTAGAGGTCGGCTTGATCCACGGGCGACTGCCGGCAGCCGAAAAAGCCGAGACGATGAATCAATTCAAAGCGGGTGAAATTGATCTGCTAGTGGCTACAACCGTGATAGAAGTTGGTGTTGATGTTCCCAATGCGAGTCTGATGGTAATTGAGAATTCTGAAAGACTAGGTCTCGCACAACTCCATCAACTTCGCGGTCGTATCGGTCGTGGCAAGGCGCAAAGTCATTGCCTCCTGCTCTACCACTCCCCACTCGGCGAAACCAGTAGACAGCGATTGAATGTACTTCGCGAAAGTAACGATGGCTTCCATATCGCCGAGATGGATTTGCAAATCCGGGGTCCCGGTGAACTGTTCGGGAGCCGACAATCCGGTAGTTTGCAATTCAGAATAGCTGATCTGCTTCGTGACCATCATATGCTTGATGACATCGCTCGCATTGCAAATCAGCTGCTGCGCAACGACCAGATCTCGGCCAGGGCAATTATCGAACGCTGGATAGTATCGCCGGAAGAATTTAGTCAGGCTTAGCTGGGACTAAATCGCCGAGCCAGCGTGGCTAGCCCGGATAATTCACAAAATATCCAGGTTAGGTAGTTTTGTCATAAAAGATAGCTTCATCAAATTGATTTTCGCTTTTCGCAACCACTGTAGATACGGCTGCATCACCAGTGACATTGACGGCTGTTCTAAGCATATCAAGCAGCCTGTCGACACCAATGATTAGAGCAATACCCTCAACCGGCAAACCAACCTGGGTCAGCACCATAGCCAGGGTTATTAGCCCTACGCCTGGAACACCTGCTGTTCCAATTGATGCAAGTGTTGCCGTCAACACAACCATGAGATAACCCGTCATGGAAATGTCTATGTTATATGCCTGGGAAATAAACACGGTCGCCACGCCCTGCATAATGGCAGTGCCATCCATATTGATCGTTGCTCCAAGTGGTACCGTGAAGGACGCCACTTCATTCTTCACACCCAGCCGGTCCTCAACATGTTCCAGTGTGATGGGCAGGGTGGCATTGCTGGACGCCATGCTAAATGCATAGGCCATTACAGGAGAAAACTTGCGATAGAAAGTTAAGGGATTTAGATTAGCGGCAAACCTGATCAGCAAACTGAAGGTTCCACTAAAATGCAAAAGAAGCACAAAAACAACCGTGAGGAAATACTTCAACAGATCCGCGATTGCACTAAATCCCATATTGGCAAACAAGGTCACCATCAGACAAAAAACCCCGATAGGTGCAACTGTCATCAGCATCATGATGAGACGCATGATGACGGCATCCCAGTCATTTAGTGTAGCCCGGACTCTCTGCCCCGGCTCTCCACACTTGTTGATAGCAACGCCAACGAGTATGGCGAAAACTATGACCTGCAGCATATTACCTTCGGCCATAGCCCGGACAGGATTGGTCGGAACAATATTTATCAATACCTGCTTGATAGAGGGGCTATCCTTGGCAGCAAATTCACTCTGTGCTGCCAGATTTATACCTTCGCCAGGATTAATCGTGGTCGCTACAAATAGAGCCAGAGAAATCGCAATTGCTGTTGTAAATAGATACAGACCCATGGTTTTTAGGCCGATACGCCCCATACTAGAACCGTCTGAGAGGTTGCTCGCACCGCAAACCAATGACACAAATACCAGTGGTACAACCAGCAACTTCAAACTCGCTATAAAGATTTTGCCGCCGATATCGAACAGTCCATCAATGAAATAGACCATAACTATCCCATCATCAGCCAGGGCTATCATGTGGACACCTGACCCAAGGACAAATCCAAGGATCATGCCAATAATTATATTCCTGGTTAACTTACCTCGATCCATAATCAAACAAGCCTTTCCAGAGACAATGGGTTCTGATTTGAGCCCGGCGGTTGAAGGACCAGGCAAGCAAAGTATACTAACTGATTTACCCCCATCACGATAGAAATGCACTCAGCCATACTTTCGATCAAACAATTTGCGGCTTCTCTCCTTATCCGCCACCCCAAGATTCCTTTCTTGATCGCATTAACACGCCTTGACCGACCCATTGGAATCTACCTGCTATTGTGGCCAACACTCTGGGCGCTATGGATGGCTGCAGAAGGTTTTGCCGGTTGGCACCTTTTCCTGGTATTTACTTTGGGCACCGTTCTTACCCGATCCGCTGGTTGCATCATCAATGACATAGCGGACAGGAATTTTGATGGACAGGTTAAACGAACAAGGGGCAGACCGCTGGTATCCGGGGATTTGGTCGTCCAGGAAGCATTCGTGTTCCTGGGAGCCATCACCTTCTGCGCATTCATACTGGTACTTAGCACTAACATCTATACGGTGGGCATCGCATTTTTCGGCGCGGCCATCAGTGCAATCTACCCATTTATGAAACGCTACACCTACCTGCCACAGGTCATACTGGGCGTAGCCTTTTCCTGCGGCATACCCATGGCTTTTACCGCGACGCATGGATCTATTCCGCAGGTTGCCTGGCTCCTTATCATTGCTAACCTTGTATGGACGGTAGCCTATGACACGCAATACGCTATGGTGGATCGCGATGATGATATCCGCCTTGAGCTCAAGTCCTCGGCAATCCTGTTCGCAGAACTGGATAGGCTGGCGATAGGGATACTGCAGGTGACCTTCCTAGGTACACTTTTTCTGGTTGGGAGATCCGAGCAACTCACCTGGCCCTTTTACATCGGGCTTCTTATTGCCTCTGGATTCATCGTCTATCAGCAATTTCTAATCAGAAACCGTGAGCGGGAAGGGTGCTTCAATGCCTTTCTAAATAATCACCTAGTAGGGTTGAGTATTTTCCTGGGGCTATTCGTACACTACCTGCTTATTTGAATCTAGAAAATTAGTCTTATTCTGACACTAATTCGACGAATTTTAGTAGTTAGGGTTATCTACCAGCGCCCATTCCCAGGGCGCATCATGCCTGGATCGAGCAGGATTGGGTACGTATCGCGGATCTTGCGATCCGTCTCTGAGTCTATCAGGTCAGGGTAGTGGGTACTGAGTAGCGCCTTTACTCGTTTGCCTGACTGCTGGCGAATATCAAGTGACCCGGCTGTTTCCCAGTCTTCAGGTGGACTTCGATCAGAAATTGCCGGGTACTCAAACGCCGACCGCATGAGCTCCAGTGTCTGGGGGTGACGCAGATAGTGACCATCCCCATGCACAACATCTGCTATGACATCAAGGGAAAGGGTTGAATCATCTACCTCAATTCCTCGCACCGTGCGTAATATCGCACCAAGCATGTCGTTGTCTATTACCAGGGCTTCGAATGACAATGCCATCAGACCACCAACCATACCGGCAGATTCAGATACATTGTTACAACCTGCCTGTGAAGCCAGAGCAACGCTTATGCCCTTTTCAAACCCCGCCTGATTATCTGGAATCTTCGCATCGGTCATGCCCGCACCAATAGAACTAACGAGGCCATAGTGATTTATCATCTGAGCCGCAGCCGCACTCACCAGTGCTTCCTCGCCACTACCCCCGGTAAAGGCTCCGGTACGCAGGTCTGTCACAAAAGGCCAGGCTCCAACAATGACAGGATAGCCAGGTGACACCATGTCAACCAGCAACAGGCCGGCAAGGGCCTCAGCAACACATTGAACCAGAGCACCCGCAAGTGCCGCAGGTGCCGTTGCTCCAGCCTGTGGAGCGACTACGATCCATACGGGGGCCCCGAACTTAACCGACTCAACGCAGACTTCACTGTTGTCCCTGGCGTAGCGCAAGGGTGAAACGATCGGGCATCCACCACCATGGCAAAAGGGCCGGTCAAACCAGCGCTTTTCACTGCCAGCAATAGTTTTCAACATCTCCAGCGTCGGGTCTATGTGAGAGGCATTATTGAACGTCAAGGCAGTGTGTTTGGCCGTACCCGCCACACTGGCATAGGCCGTATTAATGTCACAGGCAAGTTGATCCTGAATTTCTGTGGCAACAATCAATCGGGAAAATGCGTGTATGTTATCGAGCCTGTCGATCAGCCTTGCCGCATCGTAGATGTCCAGTAGTGTTGAAGGCCGATAGATTTGTGAATCAGGGTCCAGCATGTTTACCGCTTCGCCGCCACCGTATGTATGCACGCTCTGGCCGCCCAATTTCAAATCATGTTGAGGCGTACGCCCGAAAAACTGCATTTCCTTGGGCGTATTGGCAATAACGTCTTCAACCAACGCCCGCGGAAAACAAAGCCGGCCATGTTCATTCATCCAGGCTCCGCGATTTACGGCTTTCTCCTGGAGAATAGGTATGGGATCTCCCATGCCAATGACCTCAAGTACTTCCAGCACCGCCTGGTTAATTCGTTCCAGATCCAGTTCGCCAAGCGGACGGTAATCGCCACCGCGCATACCGGCTGTAACGACTGCCCCGGATGGCTTTTTTTCCTGACTTCTTTTTCTACCTCGGCGCAAGGTCATCACCTCATTAGGGTCTAGCCGACTGCTGAAAAGCAGACTGTTAGACCGATACATGAATGTATCGGCCGCAAATCAACGAAGTAAGTTGTTGATTTATCGCGAGCGGGCTGAGGCCCGCGACCCTGAAAAAGTGCAGGAAAGCACTATTTTAGCAACCCGTTATAGGTACTGACCATCGTTATAGTACATCTTCCCACACAAGAAGACCTTCATGTAGAATCCCAACCAATCCAGACTCTGCAGCACAAACCAATATGGCAACAGGGATCACTAACAAGGTTGGATATCCAACAAAGGGCATATCGCTTCACTATGACTGAGTCACACAGCACTCGCCGGGACAGAAAACGCACAAAGCGTTCGGGTGGCCGCTCGGCACGCAGGAAGATCCGCAGCAATACAAATGCCGCTAATGCCGTCAGGGCCGGTATGCCGGGAGGACAGTATCGACCTTTAACTGATAATGATATCAAGCGTATCTATGACACCGCACTCAAGATCCTGGAAGACATAGGCATTGGCGATCCGATTCCCGAAATCCTTCACTATGCCCTGCCCAAGGGCTGCACTCTGGACACCGACAACAGGTTGCGCTTCCCGCGCAGCCTGGTAGAAGATCTTATCGATGTTTCTGCCAAGGAATACGTGCTCCATTCTCAGGATCCTGTAAATGATCTTACGGTACGCGGCACTGATGTTCTTTTTGGCTCATCGGGTGAAGCCGTTTCTATACTTGATTATGAATCCCAGCGTTTCAGGCCAACACGCCTGGTCGATCTATACGATGCGAGCCGGCTGGCCGATCAACTAGAACACATTCACACCTTCGGTCAACCATTTATCGCGGCTGAATACAGTGGAAATGTCTATGTCCATAACATTAACATTGCCTACGCACAGCTAGCCGGGACGCGGAAATCTTTCGCGCTTGGCATTGCTGAAGTCGACCATATAGAGACGTTGATCGCACTTTTTGACACTTATCTCGGCGAAGAGGGTGCTTTCTTAAAACGACCTTTTTGTACCTTTGGCGGATGCCCGATCGTATCACCACTGCGATTCGGTAAAGACAATGCCGAGGTACTGGTCAAGGTTGCGGAACTGGGTTTACACGTAGATGTGGCGGTCGCTCCCCAGGCAGGAGCGACTTCTCCTGCCGCATTGGCGGGAACCCTGGCGCAGTGCTTTGCTGAAACGCTTGCCTGTATGTGCGTGGTAAATCTGGTTCGACCCGGTACCGCCATCAATTTTGGTATGTGGCCCTTCATCTCAGATCTGCGTACCGGCGCCTTTACGGGTGGCAGCGGCGAGGAGGCGCTCGTCATGGCCGCGACAACACAACTCTGTAACCACTTCGGCTTTATTACCAGTGTCGGTGCAGGAATGACCGACTCAAAAACCATGGACGTTCAGGCTGGATACGAAAAGGCTCTGACCACAGTCACCGCGGCGCTCGCTGGATGCAATCTGATTGCAGCCTACCCTGGTATTGTAGGTAGCCTGATTGGCCAATCGTTTGAGGGCATGGTGATTGACAATGACATGATAGGTAACATACAGCGTATATTGAGAGGAATAGAGGTAACTGAAGAAACCCTGTCCTATGACGTGATCAAACAGACAGTTACAGGCGCCGGCCACTTTCTTGGAAGTCAGCAGACCCTTGAACTGATGGAGACAGAATACCTATACCCCAGCGTCGCTGACAGACTTGCTCCCGCGGCCTGGGAAGAACTGGGAAGTAAAACCCTATATGAAAAGGCTCATGATCGAGTAGGAAACATGCTAAATGACTACTACCCACAGTACATCGACCCAAAAGTAGACGCCCGTATTCGTGAGAACTTTCCGATAAAACTAGATCCGATTGATATGAGACGCGGGAATGGGAGATGGTAATCCCGGCTTGGATCCGAGCTAAGTTCTTGCTATTTTGAAACATCCTCGCGACTAACGAAGCAGTGGAATAGGAATAGGAATATGTCACAAGACAATGAAGAGCAGGACGAAGAGATCATTCTATCGGAGCTCAATGATGAAGAGCTGGTGGAACAGATATTCGACGATCTATACGATGGCCTTGCGGAGGAAATCGCTGAGGCGACTCAAATACTGCTTGACCGCGGATGGTCAGCCAAAAAGGTACTTGATGACGCGCTTGTCGGCGGCATGAATATCGTGGGTGTGGATTTTCGGGACGGGATTCTGTTCGTACCGGAAGTCCTGCTATCGGCAAACGCCATGAAAGCCGGGATGAGCATTCTAAAGCCGATTCTTGCAGCGGCTGGTGCCAAGCCAGTGGGAAAGATGGTCATCGGTACTGTTAAGGGAGATATCCATGATATCGGCAAAAACCTGGTGGGTATGATGATGGAAGGCGCCGGGTTTGAAGTCATTGATATTGGTATTAACACGGACGTCGAAACCTACATCGAAACCCTTAACAGGGAGAATCCGGATATTCTAGGTATGTCAGCACTTCTGACCACAACCATGCCCTATATGAAAGTCGTCATCGACAGAATGCAGGAGCGCAATATTCGCGATAACTATATCGTCATGGTTGGCGGTGCTCCGCTAAACGAGGAGTTCGCCAACGCGATGGGGGCTGATGCCTATTGCCGCGATGCAGCCACCGCTGTTGAGATAGCTAAAGATCTGGTGCAGAAACGACGTGCTGGCTGAACCGGTCTTCACAGTTTCCCAGTGAACAATTCTTCACCCCGTATATTGCTGATAGGGTGCGGTGCTATCGCCCAGGAACTGCTTGATTTGCAGCGTTGCAACGGCTGGGCACACATCAAATTGCAGTGTCTGCCAGCAGGATTGCACAATACACCGGAGAAAATACCCGACGCGGTTGGCGCGCTGGTTGAAAAGTGGCAAAGCCATTATGAACAGATCCTGGTCGCCTACGCCGATTGTGGTACCGGCGGCCTGCTTGATGCCAAACTTGATGAATACGGTATTGAACGCCTGCCAGGAGCCCACTGTTATGAGTTTTTTTCAGGCTCGGAAGTGTTCGACGGATTCTTAACTGAGGAAATAGGCACCTACTACCTAACAGATTTTCTCGTGCGCCATTTTGACCGGCTTATCAAGGCAGGTCTGGGTCTGGATGTTCACCCTGAATTATTGCCTGTATATTTCAGCAACTACAAGCGGGTAATGTACCTGGCGCAGACACGTTCGCAAAATCTATCACTGCTGGCCCGCGAACATGCCGAATATCTTGGACTTGACTACTGTGAGCACTATACGGGTCTCGCACCTTTGGGCAGGGCACTGACAGCAGAGTCAATTCTTGTGCAAAGCTAGCGGCCATTTCCAATGAGCGCTGGCGATTTCCACCTTGAAGTACTCAGAAGGAATTCAGGATGACTGACACGGTAATCAGTTCCGCAAAGAAAGAGGTAGTTATTGGCTTCGAGCAGCCCTTCGTTGTAATTGGAGAGCGAATTAATCCAACAGGACGGAAAATGCTGTCAGAAGAAATGAAGCTTGGCGACTATTCCCGTGTACAGACTGATGCTATAGCTCAGATCGAGGCGGGCGCTCAAGTACTGGACGTTAATGCCGGCATACCTCTGGCGGATGAACCGACAATACTGGCAGACTGTATCAAGCTCTTGCAGTCAATTAGCGATGTGCCCCTGTGTATCGATTCATCAATGGTCGAAGCCCTTGAAGCAGGGCTTGCGGTTTATCAGGGCAAGGCTCTCCTAAATTCGGTTACGGGTGAAGATGAGGTCCTGGAGCGGATATTGCCACTGGTTAAGAAATACGGATGTGCAGTCGTTGCCATCTGCAATGACGACACCGGCATATCAGAAGATATTGAGGTTCACTTTCAGGTTGCCAGGAAAATCATCGAGCGGGCATCGGACCATGGGATTGCCAGCAGTGATATTGTAGTCGATCCCCTGGTGATGCCCGTCGGTGCCATAGGTACCGCAGGCAGACAGGCAATGGCACTGGTAGAGCGATTAAGGTCCGAGTTGGGTGTTAACACCACTTGTGGGGCTTCAAATCTGAGTTTCGGCTTACCCAACCGCTCTGGTCTCAACGCTGCATTCATCAGTATGATAATGGGAAGCGGTATGACATCGGCTATTACCAACCCGCTAAAACCAGACCTGATGCAGGCAGTTAGAGGTGCTGATGTCGTGATGGGTCATGACTCTGAATGTGCCGCCTGGATTGAGTCGTATCGAGATCGCTCAGAAGGAGCAGCAGTGAAGCGGGGTAGGCGCGGTGGTCGACGCGCTCGCAGGGCCAA
>Ga0187827_10008011_pt1 | contig 11571 bp, 12 predicted proteins | sample ETNtaG_39_FD_167969 | JGI IMG/M metagenome (GOLD analysis project Ga0187827, IMG submission 167969) | Marine microbial and viral communities from oxygen minimum zone, Eastern Pacific Ocean - ETNP2014_SV_150_PacBio MetaG (Illumina Assembly) | ecosystem: Environmental > Aquatic > Marine > Hypoxic... | reverse complement strand
TGCAAACATCTGAAGATTCTGAGAATAAAGGGGCTGCTCCTCTGGTTCCCCACCGCACAGATTGCCACGTCGTCCCGACACTATCGGGCCTCCTCGCAATGACATACGAAGCTTCTCCCTTTTGTAGAGTCCCGATTCACTCAATTCATACGAGATTCCCCATGAGCGTAATGCGAATCTAGCAAGAGATAAGGAGATTCATAATCCCCTTTAGTCCCTCTTTACCAAAGGTATGCATACCTCTACCGTAGAGGTTCTATGCGTTTGCCCTCAATCCCACGGGTGTGGGCAGATGAATAACAGGAAAGTCGGGCTTGAAAGCATCAAGTGTATCCGTAACATGGAGCTTCAACTGCTTCAACGTATCTACGGTAATAACCTGCGATCTGTCGTAGAAATGTATATCAATGGAGAAATCGGCTGGCACGTACATTTTTCTATCGGGTTTAATAGGTTGTATGCTACCTAGATGAAGGGTTTGGATGTCTCGGACAACAGCATAGGATGTGGTAAGTCTTCTGTGTTTATCGGGATTAGAGAGGTCTCTGATGAGCTTCGTCCATTGGCATCCATTGTAAGGTTGCAGTAGCTCAATGTCTACCCTATGTTTAGTGCTGACACCTTTGAGGCGGCCGTCCCGCTTACGCCTAAAACCCTTTGGGCGATCCTGGATAAGGAATTGCGTATGGTCTACAAGCGAGCCGGAATCGAAGTGTGCAAGCTCATGAACCATATAGTCAAGGGCAGCCCTGAGATTGTAAATGATTTCACCAATCAAGATTTCAATGATAGAAGGAACAGGATGAGACGAGACTCCCTAGATAGTGACTGGTTTCTGTCTACGCTCGACCTCCTTCAGCAAATCAAGATAGTTATGATCAACAGCAGTATCTATTGCGACCTACCTGAAGATGTTTATTCTACGCTTCAGATACGTCAGATGTTTACCTGCTCGCTTGACCCGCTCATAAGCACCATCCAAGGGGTTCATATGCTATACCCATCCTTATGGAGAAGATAACGGCTTCATATTTCATCCTATCCGCTCGCAGAACTCATTTCTCGTTGACAGGAGAGGATATTCTTTATCGCCTGAGTTCCTCCGCCAGTCTGAAGGCATACTGGTCGGTCATTCCGGCGATGTAGTCAACCACTCTCCGCTCGGTATCATCGCCCCGATGTAATCGGGGGTGGTACTCAGGAGGCAGTTCATCTTCACGCTCATTAAAATGGCTGTACAAATGGCGTATAATCTCTCTGGCCCGGGCTGTTTCCTCTTCAGCTGCATTCATATTGTAAATACGGTCAAACAGGAAATCACGCAGGGTGTTGGCCGCTGCCAGCACATCCGGTCTCATAGTGATTTCCGGAGAGTCAGTGTCGCCGGTTCTCAGGCTCCACGACCGCACCAGGACGTCAGTAACCATGTTGTTTATTCGCTCGCGGTGAGAGTTCCCCAGGACGGAAACGGCGGAAAGGGGCAAATCAGCTTCAGATATAATACCGGCCCTGGCGGCATCGTCAATATCATGATTAATATAGGTAACGACGTCGGCAATCCGTACCACCTCTCCCTCCAGAGTACCCACCGGCTCCCAGTCTTTCAGGATCTTTGATCTCGATTTTGAGTGTTTAACAATACCGTCCCGGACTTCCCAGGTGAGATTAAGACCCCGGCCATCCTTTTCCAGCAGGTCAACAATTCTCAGGCTCTGCTCATTATGCCTGAACCCGGGGGGATAAAGCTCATCCAGAACATCCTCTCCTACATGGCCAAAGGGAGTATGCCCCAGGTCATGGCCAAGAGCGATTGCCTCGGTCAGGTCTTCGTTCAAATTCAGAGCCCGAGCTATGGTACGGGCTATCTGGGAAACCTCGAGGGTGTGGGTGAGGCGGGTCACATAATGGTCACCACGGGGGTCAATAAATACCTGAGTCTTGTGCTTGAGACGGCGAAAAGCATTTGAATAGACGATGCGGTCACGGTCGCGCTGGAAGGCGGTTCGTATAGGACAGGGCTCTTCATTTCTGAGCCGGCCTCGTGACTGTTTGCTTTTAGCTGCGTACAAAGAGAGGCTGTCTTCTTTATCTTCGGCTAGCTGGCGAATATTAAGTTGCCCAATCACGAAATCCCTAATTTGGCCTCCGCACTGGCAATTATATCTCGGGTAACGTCAATCATGTCAGGACTAACGGACACAGAGGTAATACCCCACTCTACCAGTTTTTGGGTAATCTCGGGATAAACTGAAGGCGCCTGGCCGCAGATTGAGGCGGTAATTCCCATAGCCTTAGCACCTTTGACAACTTTTTCTATGGAGTCCATAACTGCTTCATCACGTTCGTCAAAAGTTTCGGCTAATTTGGCGCTGTCACGGTCGATACCCAGAGTGAGCTGAGTGAGGTCATTAGAGCCGATAGAAACTCCGTCAATACCGACCTCAAGGAATTTTTCAAGCAAGATAACATTTGAGGGTACTTCGATCATCATCCACAGTTTGAAGGTATCCGACCTCGTCAGTCCCTCTTCTTCAATTATTTTTATGGTGCGTTTGAGTTCGGCCACGGTGCGGACAAAGGGAATCATCACCCAGAGGTTTTCATATTCCTCCCTTACCTTCCTGATAGCGGCCAGTTCAAGCTTGTAGGTGGCGATATCGGTAATATATCTGGAAGCGCCCCGGTAACCAAGCATCGGATTCTCTTCTACTTCCTCGTACTTTTCCCCACCCTTGAGAGCCCGGTATTCGTTGGTCTTGAAATCATTGGTGCGGTAGACTACCTGACGCGGGTAAAAGGCACTGACAAATTTTGTCAGGCCGGCGGCCAGCTTTCCAACGAACTCTTCACTGCGCCCCTGTTCAATCATGTGGCTGGGATGCTCACCGATCTCGGCGACCATAAACTCGGCCCGGAGCAGACCGATACCGTCAACATCACGGGTAGCTACCCTGTCAACTACCTCCGGTTGGGCCAGATTTGCCAGTAACTTAGTCTTGGTGACAACTTCACCTTTGGCCCGTATTTTTACATCGGTGGCAATTTCTATCTTGCCGGCGTAGACTTTACCGTTGGAACCATCAACCGTTATAACCTGCCCGTCGTTAAGGATGGTGGTGGCACTCTTACTGCCAACAATACAGGGAATACCCAGTTCACGGCTGACGATGGCAGCGTGAGCGGTCCTTCCTCCACGGTCGGTGACGATGGCCGAGGCCCGTTTCATTGCCGGAACAAAGTCAGGGGTGGTCATTTCAGCCACCAGAATATCACCCTCCAGCACCCTATCTATCTGTGATGGGTCAGGCACAATCCTGACCGGACCGGATGCAACACCGGGACTGGCCGGGGCGCCGGAGAGGAGTACCGGAGCATCGATATCGTGGGTAGTACCCGGGGCATTGCCAATAGTGGTTACAGGACGGGTCTGCACAATAAAGATTTCTCCATCCGCTTTTGCCCACTCAACATCCTGAGGGGACTGGTAATGGTCTTCCAGGCGCTTGCCCACCGTGGCCAGAAGAACTATGTCACTATCGGATATTTTTTGCCTATTCTGTTCTTCTGGAGTAAGCAGCACCTTGACATTGTCTTCGCCACCGGGGTCACCATTGCTTTTGATCAGCTTCCATTCCTGCATCTTGATTTCTTTATCGATGATGGTCATAGCCTCTTTATTGACCGTGTAATGGTCAGGAGTTACGTCTCCGGAAACAAGCATCTCACCGAGCCCCACGACAGCCTCTATGGTAATCTTTTCATGGTTGCTGGTGGTGGGTTCCACGGTGAACATGACTCCGGAAGACTCCGACTGTACCATTTTCTGTACAGGCACGGCGATACCTACTGAAAAGTGGTCAAAGCCCTGTTCTTCGCGATAAAAGATAGCCCTGGCTTCAAAGAGAGATGCCCAGCACTTTTGAACAGCTTCTACTACCTCTTTTTGGCCCTGAACATTAAGGAAGGTAGCTTGCTGACCGGCAAAGGAGGCATCAGGCAGATCTTCAGCGGTGGCGGAGGAACGCACCGCGACATAGCTTTGGCCCATTTCCAGGTAGGCCCGCTCAATTTCCCTGGCGGTTTCCGGAGGAATGTCGGCCTTCTTAATTAATTCCTGAACCTGCAGAGCAGTCTCTTGCAGTCGCCGGCTATCATGGACGTCCACCGGCTCAAGTAAAGAGACAATGCTATCGTGGATACCTGCTTTCTCAATAAAGTCAAAATAAGCACCGGCGGTGACGATAAAACCAGGAGGAACCGGTATCCCGGCATTAGTCATTTCCCCGAGGTTGGCACCTTTACCACCGACCAATGGTATATCATTCTTATCAACTTCTGCAAACCAGACAACTACCTTGTTGCCATCACGCATATTTTCCGCTCCTTCCTAGTTGTGGTTAAAATTTTACCTGTTTATTATAACACAAATTTGGCGATTTGATAAGAAAAACAGGGACGGATTTGGGATACATCTCGGTTGACAGTGTTAAACATGTAAGTTAGAATTAAACTGTCGCGGGACGAGTGGCGGAGGTGTGACGGAGGTCTGAATATGATAGAGATGGTCATCGACAGCATCCGGGTCAGCCTGATGAATTACCAGCGAGTGGTGATTCTGAAAGAGAAAGAGGGTGAGCGCTACCTGCCTATCTGGATCGGTCACGCCGAGGCAGACGCCATAGCCATAAAGCTGCAAGGGGTGAGTGTCACCAGACCTCTGACTCACGATTTGTTGCGATCAGTCATCGAGGCTCTGGGTGCCAACATCAAGAACATTCTGGTGAACGACCTCAAGAACGACAATTTTTTCGCCATGATCGCCCTTGACGTAGACGGAGGGCAAATTGAAGTTGACTCTCGACCGAGTGATGCACTGGCACTAGCGGTGAGGGTGGAGGTACCAATCTATGTTGACGAATCTGTTATGGACAAGGCAAGTATTCTGCTAGATAAGGACACGGGAAAGCCCATTTTTGACGACACTGAGAAACTCGACAAGGACGGCAACAAGATCAGCGAGGAAGAGTTAAAAAATCTGTCGGCTTTTCGTGAGGTCATAGATACAATTGATTGGGAAGACTTTGACAAGAGCAAGTCTTGAAGCAGCAGATCAGGCACCCTGAATAGTCCGGCAATAGAGCCCTACGGTCTAGTTCCGTAGGGCTTCATCATGAAGACCGTGCCCTGTTTTTCAGACGCCAGATACCATGGAGCCACTGTCCATTTGAGCCGGGGGAAAGGCTTGACCTGAACAGGCAGATTTGATAAACTATCCGCGGTATGAGCAGATGGGTAGCAGCTGCGAGGTTGTTGGGGGTGGGGTGGTTTATTGGAATCTGCATCATCCTGGGCGTGGTCGGTGGACTGTGGCTTGATAACAAATTCATCACCAGTCCTGTCCTGGTGATAGTTGGCTTAATCTTAGGAGTTATCATTGCTTTTTACGGTGTCTATCGGATGATTCTTCCCAATATCAACAAGAGACAAAACGGGGGGGATAGCTAGTGCCTAAACAGGGCCGCCCTGGTTTCAAGAAGCCTCTTATTATCCTGGGGGTAATCGCCCTTTTCCTGGTTGGCTTCTTGGCCGGTCCTGTGGGCAAAAGTATTTTCGGTGATGTGGGGCTGCCAAACTGGCTCAGTGTTTCTCAGCCGCACCCAGAACTCCCGCCCGAGGTAGTGTTCCACCTCTTTGGCTTCCCAATTACCAACACCGTTATTAGCGCCTGGCTCACGATCATTGTAGTGGCGGGCTTTTCTTTCGCTGTTACCCGCCGTCTAAGACTTATTCCGAAAAAGTTGCAAGCGTTACTGGAGTTTATCCTTGGGTCATTGATGGACCTGTGTCAGAATGTGGCCGGTGACCAAAACGGGCGCCGTTTCTTTCCCATAGTTGCCACGATCTTTCTCTTTGTGATGTTTAACGGATGGCTAAGTCTGTTCCCCGGATTCGGTTCCATACTGGTCCATACGGCTGAGGGGGAGGTGCACCTGTTACGGTCGGCAAATACCGATATTAATCTGCCTCTGTCCATAGCCATTGTGTCATTTCTGGCAGTTGGTTTCTTCGGATTCAAGTCTTTGGGACCGGGCTACCTGACAAAATTTATTAATGTGGGACAGTTCCTGGCCGGGCTAGGCCAGCTTGGACGGGGTAAACTCGGTGCCGGTATGAACGGAATCTTCCTCGGTGCAATTAACATGTTTATCGGCCTAATTCATCTATTGAGCGAGTTCGTGCGCATTATCAGTTTCACGTTGCGTCTTTTTGGCAATATGACGGCCGGTGAGATATTACTGATAATGGTAACTTTCCTGGTCCCTTTTCTGGCAGCGTTGCCTTTTTACGGGCTTGAATTACTGGTCGGTTTCGTCCAGGCGCTCATTTTTGGCATGTTGACCCTGATATTTCTGACTCTGGCTGTGGTTTCCCACGGGGATGAGAGTCACTAATATAGACCACAAAATCATTTGGAGGAGGTAAACAATGACCCCGGAAGTAATGAAAATGTTGGCAGTAGGGATGGCGGCCGGTTTAGGTATGTTAGGACCGGCGCTGGCTATCGGTCTGATTGGTTATGCCGCCCTGACCGGAATCGCCCGTAATCCCGAAGCAAGCGGCCCCATATTGACCAATATGATATTGGTAACCGCTTTTGCCGAGGCTATCGGAATTTATGTCCTGATCATATCCATCATCTTAGCAATGGTTGTGTAGAGAATTAGTAAGGAGAAATTATGGAACAGCAAGGAATACCTATTTCTATAGTGATTATCTTTTCCTCAGCGATATTGGGAACAGTATTACTGGTTGGGATGATATTCATCACCATATTCGGCCAAGGTACAGGATAACACTCTAAGGGGGAAAAAGGATGGAAGGTCTGGGGGCCCTCGGCATAAATTTACCAATGCTGATAGCACAAATTGTGAATTTTTCTATTCTCTTCGGGGTGCTCTATCTGGTTGCTTACAAGCCGGTTATCAGGATATTTGATGAACGCTCCGCGAAAATCAAGGAGAGTATGGAGCAGACAGAATCCATCAAGGAGCAGGTAGAACGGGCCGACGAGGAGACCAAAAAACAGATTGAGGCCGCCAGTAAAGAAGGGCAGGAAATAGTGGCCCGGGCGATCCGTGGGGGAGAAGAAGTCCGGCAACAGGCCCAACAGGAAGCCCGGGGTGAAGCCGAAGCTCTGATCACCAGGGCGAGAGCGGAGATTCAGCGGGGGCGAGATGACGCGATCGATGAACTGCGCAAGGAATTTGCCGAGCTGACCATATTAGCAGCCGGAAAGGTCATTGACCAGTCGCTGGATGAGGAAGGGCACCGCCAACTCATCGACAAGACTTTGGACGAAAGCACCACCCTGAAAAAGGGCTAGACCAGTTCAGAAAAGGGGGATATGGTGGTAAGAACGGTTGATGCCAGGCGATATTCACAGGCAGTGTTTCAAATCGCCGTGGAGAGAGACGAACTAGACAACTGGCAGTCTGACATGAACAAGATTGCCGGTCTAGCTGATGATGCGGCTTTCACTGCCCTGATCGAGCATCCCAAGCTGCCTCTTTCTGACAAAACAAGACTCCTTTCCGAACGGCTTGGGGCGATAAATCCTCTAGCCCTGAATCTGGCTTTTCTGCTGGCGGATAGAGACAGTTTAAGCATCGCGGGTGAGATTTCCGAGGAATACCAGCGTCTGCTGGATGGCCACCGTGGTATTGAACAGGCTGATGTTATCACGGCCGTTCCCCTTGCCGACGAGGATAGGACAAAACTAGAGGAGCGTCTGGGGGCGATGGTCAATAAAACGGTGATTGTTAAGTCCGAGGTAGATTCCAGCTTGCTGGGTGGGATTGTAGCCAGAATTGGCGGCAAGTTGCTGGACGGGAGCACTCTCAGCCGGTTAGAGGCTTTAAAGAGAGAGATTGCCGGAACCGCAGATTGAGTGGCCAGCGGGCTCGGTTAATAAACAATTCTTTTGGTGATTGAGATGGAGGTAGCTTAGATGGCAACAAGAGGCCAGGATATTGTGTCTGTTATTAAACAGCAGATTGAGCAATTTGGCACTGCAACGACTATGGTTGATGTCGGTACTGTGATTGAAATTGGTGATGGTATAGCCCGGATTCACGGGCTGGCCTCAGCCAAGTACAACGAGCTACTCCAGTTTCCTCACGAAATCGTAGGAATAGCTATGAACTTGGAAGAGGGCAGTGTTGCTGCCGTCATCCTGGGTGACTACAGCGTCCTGAAAGAAGGGGATGAGGTACGCTGCACAGGCCAGATTGCCGAGGTGCCGGTGGGTGAGGGATTGATCGGACGGGTAATTGACCCATTGGGCCGTCCCCTAGATGGCAAAGGCGCCATAAAGAGCAAAGAGAACCGGCCCCTGGAAAGAATCGCCCCGAACGTGGCGGTACGTCAGTCGGTAAACAGTCCGGTGCAGACCGGTATCAAGGCAGTGGACAGCATGATTCCTATAGGCAGGGGACAGCGAGAGCTGATTATCGGCGACCGTTCAACGGGGAAAACCGCTATCACCATCGACACCATCATCAACCAGAAGGGCGGGGACTTGATCTGCATCTACGTCGCCATTGGTCAGAAGGCATCCAAGGTAGCCCGACTTGTCGCCACGCTGGAAGAATACGGAGCTATGGAGCATACAGTTGTGATAGCGGCGAATGCATCTGATTCGGTTGCCCTGCAGTATCTCGCCCCTTACGCCGGCTGTGCCATCGGAGAAGAATTCATGGAGGAGGGCAAAGATTCCCTGGCTGTCTATGATGACCTTTCCAAGCATGCCTGGGCCTACCGCCAGCTTTCACTTTTGCTGCGCCGCCCTCCAGGGCGGGAGGCATATCCCGGCGATGTTTTCTATCTGCATAGCCGGTTGCTTGAGAGAGCCGCAAAGTACGATGATGACCATGGAGGTGGTTCACTCACCGCCCTGCCAATTATCGAAACGCAGGCGGGAGATGTATCCGCTTATATCCCAACCAATGTTATTTCCATTACCGACGGACAGATCTATCTGGAGTCGGACTTGTTTAATGCCGGACAGAGGCCAGCCCTGAACGTTGGCTTGTCAGTTTCCCGAGTGGGCGGTTCCGCTCAGACTCGAGCGATGAGGAAGGTGGCCGGCAGGCTCAGGCTGGAACTGGCCCAATACCGTGAACTGGCTGCTTTCGCCCAGTTTGGCACGTCCGAACTAGACCAGGCAACCAGAGACCAACTTGAGCGAGGGCGACGGATTACCGAAGTTTTGAAGCAGGGCCAGTATAGCCCGATGGACACCGAGAAGCAGGTAATGATTCTGTATGCAGCCATAAACGGCTACCTTGACGATGTTGAGGTAGACGAACTAGCTGCTTTTGAGGCTGACTTCCATCAATTCATGGGGACTAGTCACCCTGAGATAGGTGGAGCTATCGCCAAGGAAAAAGATATTAACCCCGAGACGGAAGAGGCCTTGAAGACAGCTGTGACCGGTTTCAAGCAGGGCAGAACATAAGCAAATGAGGTTACAGAGTGGCTGATATTCGGTTAATCCGACGCCGGATAAAGGGTGTTCAAAGCATAGCCAAGATTACCCGAGCTATGGAGATGATCGCTACGTCAAAGATGAAGCGGACGCAGGAGCGCGGTCTGGCCGGGCGCCCTTACTCTGAAAAAATCCGTCAGGTAATAGCCGACCTGGCCGCTTCTCCTCAGACTGGAAGAACGCTACACCCTTTACTGCAGCGCCGGCCGGTAACCAAAATAGCTATATTGTATATCACTCCCGATCGCGGATTGTGCGGTGGGCTAATCGCCAACCTGAACCGCGCGACGGGCAGTTTTATAACGGATCAGGAGGTCCCGGTTAGTCTGGTCTGTGTTGGGAACAAGGGACTGGATTTCATGAGACGCTCCGGCCGTGATATCCGGGCCGAGTTCAGCTGGCTGGGCGACCGACCCAGTTATCTGGATATCCTGCCCATATCCCGGATCATTATTGATGATTACGCCAACGGAGAAATAGATGCCGCTTATGTGGCCTACTCTCAGTTCGTCTCTACGATGGCCCAGCGGGCGGTGGTGCAGCCATTGGTGCCAGTGGAACCGGCGGAGATACCGGCCAGCCAAAATGTTGATTTCATCTACGAACCAAACGCAGAGAGAGTTCTTCAAGAACTTTTGCCAAGATTTATTGAGATGCAGGTCTATCAGGCTATTCTAGAAGCCATCGCCAGTGAGCAATCGGCCAGGATGGTGGCCATGCGGAACGCCACCGAGAACGCCGGAGAACTGGGTAGTGAACTAACACTGATGTATAACAAGGCCCGCCAGGAGTCCATCACCAAGGAACTTCTTGATATCACCGGCGGGGTTGAGGCTCTGAGCGAATAAGGGAGATCATCGGTACTGATGATCTCCACATAAATCAAGGGGAGAGACAGGTTCAGAACCACTCCAAATAAGAAAACTAGCGAGGTAAGGAAATGGCCAAAGGTAAAGTGGTTCAGGTAATTGGGACGGTGGTTGATATTGAATTTCCGCCGGACGAGCTTCCAGGAATTTTCAACGCTATTGAGATTACCACAGAGGGCGGCAAGGCCGTTTTTGAAGCTCAGGAACATATAGGCAACAACTGGGTGCGTTGTCTGGCCATGTCACCGACAGAGGGGTTGGAGCGGGGTGCCGAAGCCGTGGATACGGGAGACCCACTTAGCGTGCCGGTAGGCAGACCAACTCTGGGACGGCTGTTTAACGTGCTGGGCGAGCCTCTGGACGATCTGGGTGAGGTCAAGACCGAAGAGCACTGGCCAATTCACCGTTCTTCGCCCCCACTCGAGGAGCAGGCAACAACGACCGAGATGCTGGAAACCGGGCTCAAGGTTATCGACCTGATTGCCCCGTTTACTAAAGGTGGTAAGGTAGGCGTCTTCGGAGGTGCCGGAGTAGGAAAAACAGTTATTATCCAGGAGTTGATTCGCAATATTGCCACCGAGCACGGAGGCTTTTCGGTTTTTGCCGGAATCGGGGAAAGGTCACGTGAGGGTAACGACATGTGGCGGGAGATGAGAGAATCGGGAGTAATAGACAAGACGGTGCTCGTCTTCGGGCAGATGAACGAACCTCCGGCGGTTCGGCTGCGAATTGGGCTGACCGGACTGACTATGGCGGAATATTTCCGAGATGTGGAGGGCCAGGACGTGTTGCTGTTTATCGACAATATCTACCGCTACACCCTGGCGGGTATGGAGGTATCGGCGCTATTGGGAAGAATGCCTTCGGCGGTGGGTTATCAGCCTACCCTGGCCACGGAGGTCGGTGAACTAGAGGAAAGAATTACATCAACGCGCAAGGGCTCTATAACCTCGTTTCAGGCCATCTATGTCCCGGCTGACGATTATACGGATCCCGGAGTGGCGACCACTTTCGGCCACCTGGACGGGATTGTTGCTCTGGAGAGGTCTATCATGGAGCAGGGCCTGTACCCGGCGGTTGATCCGCTAACTTCGACCTCGCGCATACTCGACCCCAACATCGTGGGTGAGGAGCACAGCCAGGTAGCCCGAGGAG
>Ga0187827_10008010_pt1 | contig 11571 bp, 7 predicted proteins | sample ETNtaG_39_FD_167969 | JGI IMG/M metagenome (GOLD analysis project Ga0187827, IMG submission 167969) | Marine microbial and viral communities from oxygen minimum zone, Eastern Pacific Ocean - ETNP2014_SV_150_PacBio MetaG (Illumina Assembly) | ecosystem: Environmental > Aquatic > Marine > Hypoxic... | reverse complement strand
GTTCACTTTGAGCTTGCATCAGAGCCACAACCGTTGAAGAATCGATTCCACCGGAAAGAAAAGCTCCAAGAGGAACATCCGAAATCATTCGAGATTTAACGGATTTACGCAATAAAGAATCAAGTTCTTTTACTGCTTCTTTATCAGAATGATCAAAAGAATTTATTGCTCCGTTTTCAGCAATTTGTTTAGCAGACCAATATACTTTTGTTTCCAAAGACAGCGACTTCGGTGAACTCCTTCCTGCGCTCGGATACTCGCGCCTAATGGTAGCAATAGTGGCTGGTAAAAGTTTATATACATTCTCATAAATGGAATAAGGTGCCGGAATATAATTATAGCGTAACATCAAAGTGAGAGCATTTCTGTCAATTTCTTTTCGGAAAGAGGGGAAAGCCGTAAGAGCTTTTAGCTCAGATCCAAAAACAATAGATTCATCCATTATGCTGTAATATAAAGGTTTAATACCTAATCGATCACGTACCAGATAAAGCACACTTTCATTCCTGTCCCATAGCGCAAAAGCAAACATCCCAATAAATCGTTTCACAGCATTTTCAATACCCCACTCTGTAATTGCGGCGAGCACTACTTCCGTATCAGAATGGCTTTGAAATATGTGTCCAGCATTTCTTAGCTCTTGGCGCAAAATCTTGAAATTGTAAACCTCTCCATTGTAAGATATTACGTAGCGGCCACATAGAGATTCCATAGGCTGATGACCACCGGAAGAAGTATCTATAATTGATAAACGCCGATGACCCAACGCAACACCCGCTTTCTCATCTACCCAAACGCCACTATCATTGGGTCCGCGTGATAGTAACGTTTGAGTCATGCGACTGACATGCGTAATTAAATCATCTTTTTTAATATTATCTATTGTTATAAATCCGGCAATGCCACACATGATATTCCCCCAGACATCCTCTTCACTTGGTAGAGTAGAGCAAACGTAATTGCTGCAGATTGAGATTTGTATTCACTGTTGCACTCACCTTCTCGCCAGTGAGTCAACAGTATCATTGTTATGGTGATATGGTTGTGATTTGTTTTTGCAAAATGTGAGGTTCAATGATTTTGTGCTTCATATAATTGTTCATACTTCTGAACAATCATTTGTATGGAAAAGTGATTTTTTATTCGCTCCCTTGCCTTTTCTCCAAGAATTTGTCTCTTTACACTTCCCAGCTCAATCATCTTTTGCCATGCCTCACATAGAGCTTCATGGTTACAAGGCGGCACAACAATTCCAGAATCTCCTACGATCCATGCCGAATCACCCACATCAGTTACAACGCAAGGTATTCCACAAGACATCGCTTCCCCAATGACGTTTGGAAACCCCTCTGACATTGAAGAACAAGAAGCAATATCCAACGCAGCCGTAATCCGGTGTATATCCCAGCGTTCTCCCAGCAAAAATACATTTCCACTAATCCCCAGCTTCTCTATTAGTTGCATTAAAAGTCGATTTTGCCAATCGACTTTTAGTCCGGCTAATAAAAAACAAACCTCTCGTTTATTACTTAAAAGCTTTTCTCCTGCTTTAAGAAAACCGCGATGATCTTTTAAAGGATCAAAACGACCAATGAGCCCTATGAGTATGGCCTTTTCAGGTATATTCAACTCCAAACGAACACTTCTGCGATTTTTCACAGACGGTGAAAATAATTTCGTATCAAACCCATTTGGGATAATACAGTTTTTGTCTCTTCGGTATCCCATTCTAATATGATCATTGGCGCCGCTTTTTGAGTTGAAAATAATCGTTTGCGGCAAAGATGATAATAATGAAAGAAGTTTTATAATTAATAGAGTAGAATTCTTTGTTTCGTGTTTTGGTAGGGCCGCATAGCGTATATTCCATAAAGTCGACAACCTGTATGGCAGAAAAATAGATGCTATTTGAGCTACGAAGTTACCGTGTACCAGCCAGCCTTGAATTATATCAGGATTTATTTCTCGTAAGATTTTTAACGTTCTTATAAGCGCTGAAATCCTTAATATCACACCCATACCCCCGACATTATAAACCCTTATGTTTTGTAATTCAAAGTCTTTACTCAAGCTCCCCTTCTCATTCAAAGTAAAGACAATATTCTCAAATCTATCTTTTCTCATACGCGACAACAACTTATAAAGCATCATTTCAGTCCCACCTACATTGAGAGAAGCAATAATATGTACAATTTTAATTTTTTCTTTTCTTGCCAACGATAAAGTATTTTTTATTTTAATAGCAACATCTTTTTATTTTCTGTTTACCCGCCAGAAAGCCTATGTCGCCTGTCAATGTCGGTTCGGACTGGGGCCGGTTACTCGTCCTGAATATTTGTATAAATAATTATTTTGCCTTTCCTCCGTACGACTTTGAAAGGCGTACCAAAAGTGATAAAATTATTTTTATTAAGACACCTAATCTGTATTCCTGAATTGCGAACTCCAAAATCACTAATAGGCATAAAATATTTAGAAAAGGGTTTTATAACATCTCATTTGTTTCTGAATCAGGCTTAACAAAATTCCCCCTATCCTGAAATATGATAGCCTTTCTACGCCCAAATAACACAATGTGTATATTTCGCATAAAAAGAAACAAGCCAGGAACTCCAAGTAAAACAATAACACTATACCCTGGCACATGGTGCCGTGTTGACGTTCCCCAATTAATGGTTCCCAGCGCCCACATAAGCTCCAACCCCAAAAAAATTATAATCAAAAAGCCATAATAGCTTCGTACTTCACCTGAAAATCTACGCCACGAATATACGGCAGAGAACAAAAGTACAAAACGCAACATTGATTCAAGCAAGGCATAGGCATCCTTAACATTTTCAATCTGCCATGGGAAAGGAGCAAACATGTATTGGACGAATATCACAGTAGTTGATGTAACAATCCCAAGCACAGACGACGTATCCAGCGCAACACCATAAGTCGCTCTGCCTTCAAAAGCTACTGTAACTGCCTCTTTACGGAAACCATCCACCCTTTCCAATCCTTGTTCAGGAGTCACATACCATCCCATCTTCTGTGCCAACATAATTACACCGACAGCAATCAATCCAATAAACAAAAATCTTACAAACCGTGCCCGAATAGTGCCCTTTTTACGGCCAAGAAGCCCCCAATAAATGCCAATTAGAATCAAATACACTGCATACCCCCTTAAACCACCATGCAGTGATGCCATACAGAAAGAAGACATTAGCATAAATAGAAATATTAGTTTACCCGGCCGTCTCCGCAGTCTTATTATCCAATATACAGTCAACAAGAGAAACAACGCCTGCCATGATTCGCGTAACGTAACTGATCTAAAAATCACCGCTGAAGGTAGCAAACCAAAGAAAAGCACGGCCCCAACACAAAAATGCCTCAGATCTAAAAGCTCTGTCAATTTTACCAACACCACGCATGACAATGTAAAGGCTAAAACCGATAGCTCCCCACCAGAAAAAAATGATGCGCCAAAGGCACGGTAAAAGATCCCTAATGAATTAAGATAAACAAGGGTTGGGTTACCCAAAGCAACCCACTCTGGCGTTAACAATGCAGAGGATTTTGCCGCATAGAATTGAAATGTACGCGCATCCCCTTCCGCACCAATAACGTGACCTACATAAGCATTCCAGAGCGCCACAACATGATGTATACATAGGCAAAACCAGATTGCATAGACTACTTTTGTGTCGTCACGTATACTCTTCCACATGAGTACTATGCCAAAACTGAAGAGCATTAATACCCAACCAGCCCAATCTTGACTCATATTTAAGGGTGGATGATATACGCCTTCGTCAAACATATCCTTAAGAACATCTCCCTTTTCCGAAAAAAGTCAAGAAATCAATCATTTCATAATAAACCTAGAAACTTCATGGATGTTTTCTGAATAAGTATTTCACTGTTGTAGTGAGATACTATTCGCGCACGTACCATTTCTTTAATTGAAGATGATTTATCGTGCAAACGTATCAGCATACTTCTCCATCCATCTGCCAGAGCCTGTGGATCTTCAGGAAGGACAACAATTCCTGTTTCCCCGACAATTATTGCCGAATCACCAATATCTGTAACTACACAGGGCACATCACAAGCCATCGCCTCTCCAATTACATTTGGAAATCCTTCACCAAAAGAAGAAGAGGATGTAACGATATCCATAGAGTTATATACAGCAGTCATATCACTCCGTGCACCTGCCCATATAATAGAACCATTTAGTCCAAGTCTCCTGCACAAGGAATGGATTTCACTTTTGCAAGGCTCTTTGCCATCGCCAATACATACAAAACGAACGTCACGCTCTTCTTTATTAAATATTTTCACTGCCCGTAAAAATGTTGTATGATCTTTCATTGGATCAAGACGCCCTACCAATCCAATCACAATCGTCTCCTCATCAATGTTCCACTCATCCCGCACCCTTAAACCTGCCGAATGGTCAGGCTTGAAACGATCGGTGTCTATCCCGTTCGGCACAACCATCATACGGTTCGTACTGTAACCAATACTTCTGTGGAACTCTTTACCTGCAACCGAATTAGCAATTATTGCATCAGGAAATCGAGACAGAAAAATGCTCAATTTAAGGCTTATTCCCGCAAGCAAGCCATAACGGCTGACATCCATATTTGAAGCACGCACACCCCAAACGATTTGTTTCACGCGCGCGATTCTCCCAGAAATTAGTCCTACCAAATTTGCATCTGGGAGGAATGAATATAGGATGTGTGGTTTTAAAGTTGTCAAAATCTTTGTAAAATGGCAGATAAACCTTGCCAGGTCCCATCTTCCCCTTTTGTTCAGTGAGATTACATGTATCCCTGGTATACCCTCAATTTCTTCTATTAATGCCCCTTCGTTATAGAATATCCCTACTGTCACTTTAAAGCGAGTTCTATCAAGACCCTTCACTAACTCAACAAGTTGTCGCTCAGTGCCGCCAATGTTCAAAGATCGAATGAGAAAGAACACATGGATACTATTTCTTTTTGTATAATTATCATAAGCCACTATTATCTAATAAAACCTGTTGGTAATTACGACAGAAAGTATGTATAAAAATTAAATATCTATTAAAGAGATAAGATGTCTATCTCTCAAGGTTATGAAATTAGTTCTAATAAACAAGTTAGCCTTATCATTGTTAAGTATTGTCTTTATTCGAATATCTTTAATCTATTACCTCTTAAACACTGGCAGTATTGAGTAATGAGCCTCCCTACGACAGAGAAAGCTATAAATTCCCTTAGCGCCAAATTCCAAGAAGAGTTATGTCTCTCTTCTCCTCTTATCTAAAGCGCAATGTCTTAAACAAATTTTCATACCAAATAAAGAAAATCAATAGGTTCCATAATTGGAAACTATTGTCGGCTCGCCCGTTAACATGATCACATAGAAGCTTATTAGCGGTATTTCGATTTATAAACTCATATGCATTGCTAGCAGATTGAATGTACTCTGTTAATAACGGTTTTAACGGTCCCTTTAACCACCAATATAGAGGCACATTAAAACCCTGCTTTTTTCTATTAACAGTTTCTGCAGACAGCACATTTATTAACGCTTTTTTCATCAGATATTTTTTCCTTAGCCCCCGAATCTTATACTCAGAAGGCACCCTGAATGAGTATTCTACAAAAGGCTGATCTAAAAAAGGTAGCCTCGCCTCTAGAGAATTCATCATTGTCATGCGATCCACTTTCACCAGCATATCAGCCGATAAATAATTTTTGAAATCAAGATAACAATAATCATTAACGGAATGTTTAAAATTTGACTTAGCAGATGCTCTATATTGACAACTAACATCAAAATCATTTAACTCTAATAAAACATCAGGATGCAATATAGCTTTTAATGTTGGTTTATCAAAAATAGACCGCCATAAAGCATGGGATGCAATAATATCAGATTGACCAGCAAATTTTACAAATCGTTTTAACTTATGCTCTATACTTATTTTACTATTAGAAATGGGTAAATTATTAACTATCTCTTCTATAATAAAGCGAAAAGGTTTAGGCAACTTACTATAAAACATCAAATATTTATTTGCTAAATAAGTCTCATAACCTCCAAAAAGCTCATCTGCCCCATCACCCACAAGAACAACTTTTACATGCTCAGAAGCCAATTTAGAAACAAAATACAGCGGAACCATTGAAGAGTCAGCAAAAGGCTCATCAAAGTATTTTACGATATCAGGTAATATATCTGCAATATTGTCTCCTATTAGGATCTCATGATGATTTGTACCAAATTTGCTCGCAAATTTTTTCGCATAAGGAAGCTCATTGTAGCTTTCTTGAGGAAAACCAACAGAAAAAGTATGCAGCACACCAGGATAATGTTTACAGTAGTAAGCACAAATCGCACTGGAGTCAATCCCCCCGGAGAGGAAAGCACCGACTGGTACATCACTAACCAGCTGTGCTTTGACAGCATCTTCCAGCTTTGCTCTAAACATTTCTGCAGATGCAGCATCAGGATCTTCAACAATCTCAACATCCCAAAACTTATCTACTGTAATCCTCTCGTTCTCACAAATTATATAATGACCCGGCAAAAGTTTTTTTATACCCTTAAAAATAGTGTAAGGCTCAGGAATGTAATTATAGGAAAAATAGTAAGCCAACCCTATCCAATCAATCTCAAAACTCACATCCATATCTTTAAAAAGGGCCTTTAGTTCGGAAGCAAATACAAGTCCCTTCTGATTTTCACTATAATAGAGTGGTTTAATCCCAATACCATCTCTGGCTAATAGCAGCCTGTTGTACCTATCATCCCAGATTGCAAAGCTAAACATCCCTCGAAGCATACGAAGACATTCTGTTCCATATTCTTCATAAGCGTGTACTATAACCTCAGTATCTGTTTTGGTTTTGAAAGAGTGGCCGAGACTTTTAAGTTGAGCGGTTAATTCCAAATAATTATAAATTTCCCCATTGGCAACAAGCCATATCTCACCTGTCTCATTACATATCGGCTGGTGACCAGATTCAATATCTAGAATGCTCAATCTTCTGAAGCCAAGCCCAATATCTTTATTAATATAGATACCTACGTCGTCGGGACCTCTTGTAAACATCTGCGCTGCCATCGCTTTAATTAATCGGTGTACCACCGGTTGAGGCTGCTTGAAATTATATTTTCCACAGAATCCGCACATTGTAAACTTTAATACTATATTACCACTAAACCTTCAAAAGTATCCTAATAGATAAAAAATATCTAATCGACCGGCAATTGCATTAATTTATATTGATACCCCCAATACTGTTTAGATATCTCTTCTACGAATGATTTGGATTCTTTTTTTTTGCATCATTTTTTTAGTTTCTTCACTCACAGCAAATTCCAATTCATTTTCAATATGCCCCAAAGGGAGAGGGTAATACTTTTTATTTTCATCAGAATGGTAACCTGGATGCAGCATTAATTCTCCAACACCTGGCTTGATTTTGTTGACCAAATCAACATATATATTTTTATTACCTTTACAACAAGTACCAGTTCCTGATAATCCATAAAATCTAATCGGCCTTCTACAAAGAATATTTGCAGCCCTCTTTGCGAAGATTGATAGAACAGAGTATGTTGGCTTATTAATAGTACTCCATATACTTTCTATAAAAGGAAATCGAATATATTTAATATTATACTCTTCAATTATATCCTTAATAACAGGCGTTATTGACGGCAATACATGGATATGGAAATGGGAGTCTAAATGTGATATTTCAAAACCGGCTTCAAGAAACTTATCTATTTGAGCGCGAAATTCAGATTTGAGTAAATTTTGAGACTTTTTGTTCAATCTAAAAAAGGGAATAGGGTTTTTATTAAAAGGCCACATAAAAAAGTCACCGTTGTCATCGGTAAAGGGTGTCCTTGAATTTATTGTCAGTGATTTTCCTCCATTAAGACTAAGATGTACCCCAATATCAACGTCCAAATCTTTAATTTCACGTGCTGCTATTTCAAAAAAAGGTGTATTTGACACCATAGATACAGAGGAAACTATGCCATTGTGTATTGATCTTAGAATTCCATTGCTGATTGCTTCTGTCATTCCATAATCATCGGCATTTACAATAAGAAAGGAGCAAAAATTGGAACGAACTAATTTGGCAGGCGCCTTATAATATTCTACCATCTTGGGAATAGAAACTTTCTTTCATATTTGAAATATTCATCCCATAAGAAAACCATTGTAAACTTCACTATTTCCTAAAACGTTTAATAGCATCTACTCCTTCATGATAATCCTGACGCAAAGTTGATATCTGATCAGCAAGCAAGCCAATAATAAAGCTAAGTAAACCAAGGAGCATAATAAGTAATGAGCCAACAGAGAGACCATGCCCATACATAGTTACTAATTTATAAATTCCATATACAACCCCAAAGCTAAAGGAGAAAATACTAAACGGCAAAAATATCTTAAGTGGGTTAAAAAGCATTATAATTCTGAGCAGTAATACAATAGTTCCGAGTCCGTCTTGAAGTTGCTTAACCTCACTTTTGCCGATCCTTCTTTGCGTCTTAATTGGAATAAAATTAACCTCATATCCTTTTATCAAAAGAATCATTGTCATTGTTGAAGATGCTGAAAACCCATCAGGCAAAATGTGAATATATCGTAAAATCACGTTTCGTTTTATAGCACGCAAGCCTGAGTTTAAATCAGGAATTTTCTGACCTGCCAGATAGTTAGAAATAACTCTTATAACATATTTTCCAGGGGCCCGTATTAAATTTAAGTATGCACGCCTACCTCTTGAACCTATCACCATATCAGCCTCACCAATATTATCAACTAATCTCTGAATATCATCACTATTGTGTTGTCCGTCTGCATCTATGAAACAAAGAATGTCTCTATCTGTTGATGTAATACCACTCTTTAAGGCCGCCCCATAACCATATTGGTGTTTATGAGTAATATATTTTATTCCCGGATATTCAGAAACAATAGCAGATGTATTGTCTGTTGAGCCATCATTTACAACAATGATTTCAGCTTTATCAGCGTAATGTTTTAATACCTTATCTAAAGTCATCCTAATTGAGGACTCTTCATTATATGCCGGTATTATAATTGCGAATGATTTCTCATCTACCAAAGCAATCAACTCCTATAAACCTGAATATTTTAGTATTGTTAGTTCTTCTTACGGCTTTCTTCCAGTAAGCATCCAACTATTGCCGTTTCTTTGTAAAACCATCACATCTAACAAGCCTACTTCACTCACCCAGATATCTAGCTCCTTTTTAGAAATATATTTTACTATCGGAGTAGATATGAAATCAAAGACAACATATTCACGATCGGCCCTGCTAAGTTCCTTGTTAAAATATCTTAAGTATTCACCATAAAATTCAATAGACTTGAAAACTGAATTATAAGAAACTTCCTCCATCATTACTATAATCGTTGATAACCGTTTCCTTATCCTTGAATTTAGCCTTGTCGTAATAATTCTAAAGAGATTCATCAAAGGCCCCATTACTTTATTACCTTCTTTACCATAAATCCAAACACCAATTTTCCCACCTACCTTTAGAGACTTTAAAACACTCTTGAATCCTGAAAATGGACTAGGTGTATGATGAAGAACACCTAAAGAAAATATTAGATCAAACTTTATTTTCAAAGGCAAATTAAACAAACTAGCTTGTAAAAAACGAATATTTGAATAGTCTTTAGATAATTCAAGAGCCTCATCGACTGCTCCACTTAAATCAACAGAAACAACATATTTTGCGCCATAGCTTGCTGCCAAACGTGACAAACGCCCAGCACCACATCCTACGTCAAGTACTACCTTATCTTTGAAATCACTTTCTTTCCAGGGCCGAACCAAAGATAAGAATTCAGCATTTAGATTATTAGAAAGTTGTCTGCCATAATGCTTCCATGCACAACCAAAACTATCACTTGTCTTTTCTTCAACATAAAGCAATTGATTAGGAACAATTCTAGGGATACTGTTAATTATGGGATATTTAGCGTGACATGCCTCACAGACTAAATGCCCTCTTATAATCTCTTCATTTCTTTGCTCATCAATCTGAAGACTAAAATCAGAATGACATCTTGGACAGCACAAATCATCTACAAATTCTCTTTTCAATATTTATTACCAGTTAGCATCATTATGCTCCTAGTGTAGTGATAAATTGTAACACATGGAATTATAATTGTAAATGTTGTCAACGCTTTAAACATTAATGAAACCGTTATCTTAACACGGTGGCAAAGCCTGCCTTGACATATTCTTTGAACTCTGCCGCAGTTCTTATTGTCCTGATTATGCGCCAGAGCTGTTTTGGCCTAAAATAGAACCTTCTATTTGCCCTTTGAGCAATTTTATAAATATCTTCAGGGGTTAATCCTTTTACAAATGAAAAAGGTGGAACATCAACTGTAATATATTTTCTCCAGCCATCCACTGTTTGCGGAGCATGAATGTCTTCATTAAATATATCAGAACCAGGAAATGGCACTAAGGGATTAAACGCTGCTAATGTTGGGTTTAATTCCAGTGCGAAGTTAATTGTCTGCTGCATCGTCTCCACAGTATCAAAGGGAAATCCCATAACAAATGAAGCTGTTGTCTGGAGGTTGACTTTATTGCACGCCTGTATAGCAGTTTTTGCCTTTTCAATAGTTGTTCCTTTTTTTATTTTTTTCAGTACAGCCTCAGAACCTGATTCGACACCAAAAGTCACATTAGTACACCCAGCTTTTTTTAGTAATTTTGCAAAAGACTCATCCATAACTTCAGCCCTCGAAAAGCAACCAAATCTAACCTTTAATCCTCTTTTTATAATCTCATAGCATATTTCTTCTGCTCTTTTCTTCTTAAAGGTGAAGGTGTCATCCTGTATGAATATATATTTCACATTGTATTTATTTATTAATACCTCAATTTCGTCTAAAACATAATCCACACTGTGCACCCTAACACTATGTCCATCAATTAAATGAGCAGAGCAGAAAATGCATAGAAAGGGACATCCTCTACTCGTAATAATTGTTGAGCTTCTTCCGCCTGGTATATGACTATGGGTTGAAAATTTATCTATATCAACCAATTCCCTTGCAGGAAAAGGTATTCTGTCCAAGTCTGTTTCTAAATGACGCATTATGTTCGTAACAACTTTTCCATTTGACCGCCAAATCAGTCCTTTTATATGTGAGAGTTCCTTTATGTTATTGGATAAACTTTCAACCAACTCGGCAGCTGTGTCTTCACCTTCTCCACAAATAATATAATCAAATTCCTTCTGTTCTTTTAGTATCTTATCTCTATACGAGCTAACATGGGTTCCGCCAATCATAATAGGAATTCCGAATTTACTTTTTATTACACGTGCTAAATTAACAGCATTTGAATAGTTGGTTGTCATAGAAGTAAGGCCGATAATATCAGGCCCGAAGTCTTCTATAGAACTTATTACCAAATTAATAAAATCAGATTCATTTGGACTCACGAGTAGTTTAACCTCGTTACCAGTTTTTTTTAAAACTGCAGCAATATATCCCAATCC
>Ga0187827_10008009_pt1 | contig 11573 bp, 10 predicted proteins | sample ETNtaG_39_FD_167969 | JGI IMG/M metagenome (GOLD analysis project Ga0187827, IMG submission 167969) | Marine microbial and viral communities from oxygen minimum zone, Eastern Pacific Ocean - ETNP2014_SV_150_PacBio MetaG (Illumina Assembly) | ecosystem: Environmental > Aquatic > Marine > Hypoxic... | reverse complement strand
GTAGCTGAATTTCTTATTTAACATATCAATATTGCAAGAATTAATTAAAATTTAGTTTTTTTGCTGATTAGTGGCTATCCACTAATCATTCTTATATGCTCTGCTGCGGGGCAGACGAAGGGTTATGTGTCTGAAAAATAAAAATACTCAATAACAAAAAAAGTCTTCTGCTGAAGACTTTCATTAAAAACATTGTACTTTTATTTTAGGTTAAATTATGTTCAAAAGATTATCATTGAAGATTAAATCCAAAATCGTAATAAAATTGTGCTTTCAAGAAAAAACTACCTTCGGTTTTTGACTCTGGATCAGAAAAAGCGATTTTGTTGGGGAAATCATAGTTAGACCAGCCGGCTTGTAACATACCCTGCCAGTCCGGCAGGCGGGCATATTTCAAAAACCAACTTACACTAATGACAAGTAATGCGTGATCTGTGATGGGCGGTTTTGGAAAAGGATCGTCTTTATTGTCAACGTTCCCCCATCCTGTAGACAGTGTATTTGAGCCTTTCTCTAACCAATCTGATTCAATGTTGAGCAATAGAGCTTTACTAACCCACATATCAGCTTGAAAATACAATGAACGAAGATCAGGACCGTATGGAAACCCAATGGCATGCCCACGGTTCTGCCATGAGGTAAACTGTCCATGGTGAATATACGTCCAGCTGTTTATGCTTGTCCATTCCAGTACCCAGGTAAGCGGTTTACCTGAAATATCAAACGCGCCATCGGCGCCAATCTTATAACCAAGACCATCCTGATAATTATTATCATCAACCTGGAAATCGTCAATGAGTAGTTCGCCGAAAAATGACAAATTTGGTTTATACACATATCGCATGGCGGCAAAAAGAATGGAGTTGTCATTATCGCTATTTACATTTGATTCTTGATCACCTTCCAAGGCAGTAAAAAAATAGGGTACGAATGGATTCAGATAATGCCACTCAAAACCTCGGTTTATACCGGTGTAAATAATTTTTTCTCCAAAACTTGCAAACAATTTTTCATTTTTTGATAGCCAGGTAAGTCTATGACCGGCAATGTTTCTTTTTATTCTTTCTCCCTGTAACGATTCTGAACCTAATTGACCGGATAATATTTCTAATCGAAATCGGTTAAATTTTAAGTGTAAATCCATATGATCATAGGAAGGGGTAACTGTTGATTGAATGATAGAATGCTCTATTGATTGCCCCCAAAAAAGCGGGGCGCGGCCCATTTGCATTGTTATCAAATCGTTTTCATAGCGAATAAATCCATTTGTAATCCGTCCGCTTATGCCGGAGCGGACATAATCAGTACCCAATAAATCAGGACCATAGGGATCATTCACTATTACCGGCTCCACCATTAACGATAATGTCTCCCACTGACCAGCAGCTTGAATGGCTAATAACTGAATAGGATTATTATTCCATAGTCGAAAAGCAGATATTGCTGTAAGCTGAACATTATTATTGTTTGGATCACTTATTTGTATTATTGGCCATGATTCCTGAAATATGGACAAGTCGTGGTTTTGGCGGAATGAGATTTGGGAGCGGTGTTGGGTTAGTGGTTGGAGGGGGTTTGAAGGCTTGGAAGCACAGAGAAAGCTGACTAAAAATATGGGAATGATTATGAATGTTTTTATAAAGATCATAAAATAATCACTGATAAGTCAAAATAGTAGATAATGGATAAACTTTAAATATTCATTAGTACAATAAATTAAACCATCTTCATGTTCCCACCAATTATTTTCATCAAATTTCAAATGTGGAGCTGGTGACAATATTATATTTACAGAGGTTTTTTTAAACACTTGTTTGAATATATATTTAGCACGGAAACTATGAAAAGCACTTGTAACTAAAATAACATTTTTGATTTTAGTATTATTAATGTAACGATGTAAAGCAATAGCTTCATCTCTTGTGCTAGTTACACCTTTATCAAAATCAATAACAAAAATATCAGATTTATTAACACCCTTTAGAAGTAAAACTTTCTCAGCAGCCTCGGTAGGATTTGGATAAATCCCCAACTCTTCAGCAGGACTTAATTCGTGCTGGGGTATTACAATTTTATTGGTATAATTTTCTCTATAAAGCTTAGCTGCATGGAATGGACGACTAACTATATCCCCTGTAAGTAGATAAATTATATCTGCACGATTTAATGGATCTTCAACAACTAAAATTTTTCCTATACCAGAAAGAATGGGACCCTGAAAAACATAAAACAAGATAACAATAAAAAGAACTGTTGATAAGACAGTTGCTGAAGTTTTTAGAATAGATTTTTGGTGGGGCATTTAGTAATTCACTAACAAAGCAATATTAATGCGACACACCTTTCATACCAAGTACCCTTAATAGTGTCAGAAAGACTATCTTCACGTCAAGGAGCCACGATCTGTTTTTCAAATAGTATTCATCAAACTGAACTTTAACGGGTATGCTCAGTTCATCCCGGCCATTTACCTGTGCCCAACCGGTCACACCTGGCATTAATACATGGATGTCAGCCCTTGTGCGAAGCTCAACCAGATCATCCTGATTGTGTAAAGCAGGACGAGGACCGACAAAAACCATATTACCTTTAATTATATTTATAAGTTGTGGAAGTTCATCAATGCTTAATTTCCTAATAAATGGACCACTACGGGTATAGAATTGTTGAGGATCTTTTACTAAATGAGTGGGTATCTCCGGAATATCTTTTTTCATTGTTCTGAACTTAAAAACTTCAAATATTGAATTATTTTTCCCAATTCGTTTCTGCTTGTAAAAAGCCGGAAAACCATCATCAATATAAATAATTAATGATATAATTAGGAAAAATGGGGATAAAAAAATTAATAGAAGCAGACCAATTAATCTGCTAATCATGGTCAAATTGTACATCATTGATTGTTGCTGGAAGATCTATAAATGAACGAATCTTATCAGATGGGAAAACATTGTCGGAAATCAGCTTTACACTGTTTTCTTTGAGGAATGTATTGTTGAAAAGCTTTCCCAGATAGTACAGTAGCCTGACGGAAAACGCTGGAATAGGTAATACCCAATTGGACTTATGCCACCTCAATAACTCATTGTAGGTGTATTCTTTTTGATCGGAAAGATTATAAATGCCTGCAGGTACTTTATCCTTTATTATTGCTTCAACAGCAACTCTAATATTCTCAATATTGCATAAAGACAGTTTCCTGGACCCTTTACCTACCCTATAGAATTTGCTGCCCATTCGAATCCGGCGATTGATATTCAACAGGAAATTGGAAGAGTAAACCGGGGCAAAACGCAATATCCAGGATTTTGCGGCAAAGTTATCCAATAAATACTGTTCTGCTACCAGTTTTGTAACGGCGTAGGGGCTGAAAGGCTTTTTTCCCGAATCTTCACCATAAACACTTTGGTGATATTTCTCACCATACACTGAGATTGTACTGGAAAAAATAATCTTATCAGGAATTTTATTGTTACTTTTAAGAACAGAAAGCAGGTTTACGAGTGTTTGGTAATTTATTTTGTTGAATTCAGGTAAGTCTTTCCCTTTCCCTTTGGCATGAGCAAGGCCTACTAAAAAAATAAGTACATCAAAATGAGCACAGTTTTCTGCAAAGTAGTTTACATTATCAATATTAGTGAGATCCATATTGATAAAATCTTTTTCACCAAGCCCATTGCCATAATCAATAGAGGTAATAGAGGCTTGTTCTACCAATTGAGAATATAAATGTGAACCAATGTAACCCTTATTACCTGCAATTAATATTTTCATTATAATTAAAAATTAATTCATAAATCTTTTTTGATAGTTACGTTAACTCCACAGTCAAAAGTCTACGAATATATTTTATATAAATATCTACTGCATCCTAAAATATTCAACAAAATAATAAGTATCAATTATAAATAATTTTTTAATATTCTTTGTGCTTTTGATAAATCTTCAGGTGTTCCAATATCAATAAATAATTCATCAAAGAGTACCGATCCAATTTTTAATCGATTTAGATTATTAGCAATAAAATCACTAAACAAAAAAAAATCACCACCCTTGTATTGATTAAAAACGGTATTTTTAATTATATAAATACCACCATCAATATTACCATACTCTCTAAATTCTTTCTCTTTAAATTGAATTACATTTCCATCTTTTTCTGTCTCTACATAACCATATCTGCAGAAGTTAGACATTGGTTTAAGTGAAAGTGTAATATCATTATTACTATTAATATGAGTGCCCATTAATTTATCAAGTACAACTTCAAAATAAGTATCACCATTTATCACAATTACATTCTTATTCATTGATTTCATAAGTGCTGCCTTTATTGCACCACCCGTACCTAATGGAATTTTATCATTTGAATAAGTTATTTTTATACCATTATATGAATAATTGTAATGCTGTTTAATTACTTCACTTTTATGATATACTGATAATATTACATGCGTTACACCTTGTTTTTTCAAATAATAAAAGATATAATCCAAAAACGGTTTATTGTTTATAGGAACCATGGGTTTGGGAATATTCTTTATTTTGTTTTTTAATCTTGTGCCAAATCCACCAGCTAGTATTATAGCCTCCATGATTAATTTATATTTAAATATGTTTAGTTTTAATTACTAAAATACTTCATATCAAGATTATTTTTTCGTATTCTATAAAAAGAAGAATTTAGGAAATCAATAAAGTTAATTATTATAAATAATCTTTGAACCAATTGAATCAAGATTTACATCTAAAAATCTGCAATTTAGTTTTTTTTCAATTAGCTTATGATTATGTGCCATTATTAATAAAAAACCGGTTCCTCCAGCGCCAAGCAATTTACCACCCATTGCTCCACATTTTAATGCTTCATTATACATAACATTAATTTTATCATTTGAAATATTGCTAGCCATTTGTTTTTTTAATTCCCAATTGTGATTTAGTAATGCACCGGCAGATTTTAAATCTTCATTAAATAGAGCATTTTTAAAATCTTCTGTCAGCCTCACCATTTTCTTCATTATTTTTACTTTATTATTTTTTGACATATTTTGCTTTTGCTGTGTAAGTATCGAACTCGCACTTCTATTTGAGCCTATATAATAGAGACGTAAAGTTGATGCGAATTTCTTTATAAAACTTTTACTAATATTTAGAGATAAGGTTTCTACCTCTTCATCTTGATGAAATTTTATATGGTTAAAGCCACCAATTGCAGTTGCATATTGATCTTGCTTACCAATTGGCTCCTTTAATATATCTATCTCAATCTCACATGCTTCTTTTGCTAATTCCACATTAGTCTTAATTACGCCACAATGTATATACAGTGCATTAAGTAACCCAACTGTAAAAGAACTTGATGAACCCAAACCGGTCCCCGATGGTATATCAGCAAAACTCGCAATCTCGATACCACGATCTATGTTTACTCTTCTAATACATTCTTTAATAATTGGGTGCTTTATGTCATTAACAGATCCAACATCTTCTGTCACTGAATATTTAAGACGAATTTTATTCTGGAAATATGGATGAATGGCTATATACATATATTTCTCAATTGCAGTACTTATTACTGCACCGTAACCATTATTACTATAATACTCTTTTAGGTCGGAGCCGCCGCCGATGAAGCTTACTCTAAATGGCGTTCGAGAAATAATCAAAACATAAATCTTCTTTTTTCGAAAAGTTTTTTATCATTTACTGATTTAATATTTTTTATCTTATGTACAAATTTTGTCTTTAGCAAGAGAGATAGATAATAATCTGGAATTAACTGAATAAGATAAAATGTAAATAACGGAATAAATCTCAAATTAATAGGCCAAATATTTTTACTGTGCTTTTTCAATGCTATAAAGTAATTCTTGTAATGTTCATTCCCTCTTTTCTCATTTTCGTCAGCCGGAACCCTGTAATAAACTAACTTCTGTTGCAAATTATACATTTTCTTGTTTTTTGATAGAAACCTAAGCCAAAGCTCCAGATCTTCAGCTTTTTTAAAATTTTCATCAAAGATTCCAGTGGTATCTAGATCATTCCTCCTAAACAAAACTGACGTATTTGCAATCGGCATTTTAAATAAAAATTGTTTTCTAATATTTCTATTGTTCTTCGGATATAACCTCTCCCCAATTATTTTACCACTATTATCCACAAGAAAAATATTAGTACCAATGACGCTTATTTCGCCATGATTTTCAAGATAATTAATTTGTTTTTCAAATTTTTGTTTGTCATAATAATCATCACTGTCTACAATGCCTATATATTTGCTATCACTATTCATAATACCAAAATTTCTTGAAGAAGACACGCCTGGATTACCATTATTAATCATGAGTTTAATTTTACTGTTTTTATCACAGATTGATGATAAATACTCTACATTATTATCTTTTTTTGTATCAATAATTATATAAAAAATGTAGTCTTTAAATGTTTGATTTATAATACTATCAATACATTTTTTTATGTAAATGAAATTTTCATTTTTTGTTGCCATTATTATTGAAAGCAATGGCATTTCAGTTATAATTCATATAAAAACAAAGAGTTGTATAGTAATTTAAGCTTCTAATCAAAAAAATCCGATTTTTCAAAATCTCTAGGCACAAGCTTTGGTATTGGATCTTCCATGGATAATTTATTGAATTTTTTATTTTTATTTTCTACCTCATTTTCTTCGAATCTTGTTTTAAATCTATTTTCTCCATAAGTACCTTTTCTCAAGAAGTTCTGAAATCTAAGTCCGGCTTTGAAATTCCGAACCAATTCGGATGGTTTAAACATTGTTTGAAAAAGTTTATATATTAAGTAGGTTGGCCGAAGATAATATCTTTTCCTAGCGTAATCGCACCAATCAACAATCTCTTCTCCAGTCATATCAGGCATTCTTACAACACTATTATGATATCCTTCCTCCGTAACCCATTCATCGTAAGTCCCTACTGTCAAAAGATTGTTTTCTTTCGCCCAAATATAATCCGGGGTCCCAGGGTAAATAATCAATGGGAAAAACTGCATAGTATCATCATTTAATTTTAATGCTAGATCAAGTGATTCTTTTATTGTTTCTTTCGTATCACCTGGATTTCCAACCATAAAACAACTATGGACCATGATACCTGCTTCTTTACAATTTTTTGAGAATTCAATTATTTGCTCTGATTGGACCCTTTTATTCATTTTATCTAAAACTTTCTGGTTTGCACTTTCATAGCCGACTGTAAGCAATACACAGTTTGCTTCCCGCATTAATTTTAAAGTTTCAAGTTTTAAACCAACGCGTACATTAGTATACCATTTTAGTTTAATTTTTCTGTTTATTTTTTCTTCACAAAATTCATGAACTCTTTTAATACTGCCGGCAAATGTGTCATCTTCAACACCTACTTCTTTCACTTCAGGTAAATTCTTTTCTATCCACTCAAACTCATCAGCTAAATTCTTAGCAGATCGCATTCTGTATTTCAGATCATGTACTGTATATGGGTAAACACAGAATGTGCACTTATGTGTGCAACCACGTGCACTCATAATCTGCACTTCTGGATAATCACTTGCACCAAAAAAATAATCTTTAATATTTAAGTGTTTTTTATAAACTTCGGTAACGAATGGTAACGAATCTAAATCGGGGATCTGTGGTCTTTTTTCGTTGTGAAAAATCTTCCCGGATATTTGAAAAGAAATTCCCAATACATTTGATAATAACTCTTCCTTAATTGAATTATTTAAATCATGATACTTAAAATCATTTAAACAATTTGCGATTTCAACTACTGTCTGATCTGCCTCACCGCGCATAATAATATCTAAAGTACTTTCCATCTTCAACGTTTCATCCGGCAAAGATGACGGATGAGTACCCATTAAAACAGTTAAGGCTTTATTGTTGAGCTTTTCTTTTATTTTTTTTGAAACATATAAATCATTGATAATGCTGGGAGTAGAAGTATCAAGAACGACAATATCGGGATTGAATTCAATAATTATCTTAAGTGTATCTTCTAGATTTACTCTTCCTGAGCATGAATCAAATAATTTTACTTCGTGGCCATTTTTTTCACAATTACCAGCAGCATACGCTAACCAGATCGGATAATAGACCGTACCGCTTTTGGTAATAGCAGGACTCCTTGAAGTTCTAGAATATTTACCATATTCAGTTTTAAATGGCGGATTAAGAAAAAATACTTTCATAATTAAGGTGCTGCCTTAGGTCTAATATATCTTTTTAAGAATCCTCCAAAATTTTTCACATATCTAAAAAACTGAGCAGGATTTTCAACCGATTTAATTCTATCATAAATATAAGATGGTCTTAAATAAAATTTTCTTAAACCATATGCTGCAGCATCATATATTTCTTCAGCGCTTAAATCTGGGTAGTTATATACTGGCAATTTCAATGGATCGTAAAGATCCCATTTACTGTGCAGTAAATAACCCTTTTCTTTCATTTGATGATAAAAACCAGTTCCAGGAGCTGGGACAGCAATACCAAGCGTAATAAATGATGCATTCAATGTTTTTAGAAACTCTATTGTTTCATACATGGATTCTTTGGTTTCACCTAAAAACCCAACCACACAGAATAGTAAAATATCGATATCTGCTTCCCTTGTCATATTAACGGCATTTTTTATAAAGTCTAACCTTAGACCTTTATTAATGTTTTTTAAAACTTGGTCATCCGCGCTTTCAAATCCAACCCCAACCGTATGGCAACCCGCTTTTTTCATTAACTTCAAAAGCTCTTCATCAAGACAGTGCGATCTGGTCGTACACCACCAGGATAGATCAATCTTTTCATCTATCATTCTTTGAAAAATCTCTTTATTCCAATCATGATCATAGGTGAATGTAGCATCATTTATAAAGACTTCTTTAAAACCAAGTTCTTTGACCCACTTTAGCTCTTCAATTATACTATCAACACTACGGTTCATAACATTACCGAAGAATGCAGGTTGACAACAAAAATTGCACTTAGCAATGCAAGATCTACTGAATTGGACCATAGTTTTAGGTGATCTTCTCATTGTTGGATCTGCATACAAACTTTGGTCTAACTTGTCATGCGCAGGAAAACCTAAATCGTCATAGTGCTTAAGTGGTGGATGAGGATCGGTTTTAACTAATTCATTATTTGAATTACGGTATACTATCCCTTTTGCTGAACTTAAATTATTTAAATTATTTACTATATCAAGAGCAACTAACTCCCATTCATTGGAAAAAATACCAATGTCTACATCAGGTGCTTCTGCAAGAGTCTCAGTGGTCAATTCCATAACATGAGTACCAAAAGCGACAGTAATACAATCCGGATTTACTTTTTTTGCGATCGTTGCAACTTTTACATCTTCATATATAGTACAAGTGGATGTAGAAAAGAAAATAATATCCGGTTTTTCTGCATTAAAATATTTTTTAAGATCTTCTAACTTTTCCCTCGAATTATTAGAATCATGGAAAATATTATCGAATCCATTCTTTCTTAAATACCCTGACATCCATAGCACATCAATGGGTGCTTTACGAAAATCGCTTTTGTTTGTACCATTACCACCATATATCCTTTGAACGCCGTTTGGTGAGGTAGCAGGCGGTTCAAGAGTGTAAATATTCATAATATATTAATAGCCATCCTTAGAAATTTTAATATAAATTATTAAAATGAATTACGCATCACTATTTTTACTTATTTTCTGATATATTACAGAAACCAAAAATAGCGAGTGTTTTTTCACTCATTGATGATATTATTTATGCTTTCAATAATGGTTTGGTTTTCAGATTTTTTTCGAGAGGCTAAGCGAATAAATTCTCCCTCTAATCCAATCTTATCTCCACATGTTCTTACATAAATACCATGTGATACTAATGATTTAATCATAAAATCATCACTAGAAATATTTAAGAGCTCAATTAAAAGAAAATTTGCCATGCTGGGATATACTGTGAGATTTGGGATGTTGGATATGCTTTGATGAAACGCTTGTGTTTCTTTAATATATTGAATGCGTAATTTTTCATATTTTTCTAAGAAATCTTCTCGTATATAAAGTTGAAAAAAGTATTCTGCAAGACCTGAAATATTCCATAGATATCCATTTTTTAATAGTTTTTGGACTCTTTCTGGCGACATGATTGCATATCCTGCACGAATTCCTGCAATTCCAAAGTCTTTGGACATGCTTTTGATGATAACGAGGTTTGGATATTTTTTTGTTAATTGGATACTACTATTGAGATCAAAGTTTGTGTTTTCGTAAGCAAAGTGAATAAAGCTTTCATCAATAATGATTGTTTCAATTTCTTGAAGTTCTTCTAAAATATAATGAATTTCTTCTAGGGGTAGGTATCTTCCATCCGGATTATTTGGGTTAATAATAATAGCAGTATCTGGTTTTTCTTTTTTTGCTAATTCTATATACTTTTTGGAATCAAGTAGGTATTGATCTTCTTTTTTTAGTTTATTATAAATTATTTTACAATTTGGCTTAGTAAATTCGTAATAAGCTGAAAAAGTAGGGATATTAATCAGTAGTTTTTCTTTTGTAAAGTTGTGTATGATTGCTTGTATAATTTCAGAGGCACCATTACCCATAAAGATGCATTTTGGATCTATATTTAAATGGGGCGCTAAAATATTAGCCGTTCGTTGATTTTGAGCTGGATAAAACTCTAATATATCTCGGATATCGCCGGTTTCAATAAGTTCTTTTTTAAAATACTCTAAAAATAAGTCTGTTGCGTATGGATTTGATAAAAAACATGCGTCTATTTTTATCTCTAAATTAGAAATTTGTTGTTTTAATGTGAATAAACTAGGTGAGTGAGTCCCTGCTTGCTTTTTTAGTTCAAATATTTGATCTGCTATGGTTTTTTCTTTTTCAGTTAAGTTTATCATTTTTTGTGTTTCACTTTTTGAGATAATTATAGCATATATTTCTTTTTATTAACCAATTTCTAATATATCCTTTTAAAGATATCTTATGCTATACTTTTAACCTATGTTAAAATATTTTTTCCTTTTTTCTTTCCTTTTTTTTAGGATGTACTACGTATGCTGACTTGATTCAATCTAACGATGATTCTTCTTTAGAATGGGAATAGTATCTATTATAAAAATGGGGTTTCTCTTATTGAAGAAGGGACGTATACAGGGATGAATAATATCGCAGTTATAAACTCTTTTTAATGGGTTGATCTGTTATTCATCAAAATTGTTTCAATGTAATTTTGTGCGATTTTATAAATAATATCTACATGCTTAACATCATATGAATCTTTTAATAGTAACTTTTTCTTATAAGAACCATAATCATAACGTTTATTAACCAAATCCATATTTGGATTTGGAGAAAATCTTGGACTCACCTCTAAAAAGTAAGGTTCATCATCTAAGTTATCATTGTCCCAAGCTATATCATAAGCTGCCATATCCAAATCAAGCTTTTTATGGACATCTAATATTTTTTGCTCCCACTGATATGGGAAATCTCCAAATATAACTTTAGATCCATATCTTGTAGCTGTCGGTTGCCATTCATTTT
>Ga0187827_10008005_pt1 | contig 11576 bp, 10 predicted proteins | sample ETNtaG_39_FD_167969 | JGI IMG/M metagenome (GOLD analysis project Ga0187827, IMG submission 167969) | Marine microbial and viral communities from oxygen minimum zone, Eastern Pacific Ocean - ETNP2014_SV_150_PacBio MetaG (Illumina Assembly) | ecosystem: Environmental > Aquatic > Marine > Hypoxic... | reverse complement strand
CGACTGTCGAGTCCGAGGACGATTGATCCAAACCCTTGCACGAATCGTCTGTAGGCGTCCTTGCTAAAGCGTTCATCACCGGTAAGTTCGGTCAATCCCGCCATTGTTTGAGTGTTGAGACCCAGATTAAGGACTGTGTCCATCATGCCGGGCATTGATACGCGAGCTCCAGAACGCACGGAAACCAATAAGGGATTGTCGCTGCTTCCAAAGTTCTTGCCGGTCTGTGACTCGATGTCGATCAAGGCGGCGTCAATTTGGCTTTGCAAGCCTTCCGGGAACGATTCATTGCTTTCGAAGTAGGCGAGACAAGCCTCTGTGGTAATCGTAAAACCTGGAGGAACCGGCATTCCTGCCGTGGTCATTTCTGCAGAGCCAGCGCCTTTGCCCCCTAGCAGGTTCCGCATTGACTCATCGCCATCGCGGAACGCATACACCCACTGATGGCCGTTACTTGACATATACAGCTTCTCCGCAGTTGAGGAAAGTAGGAGGTGTACTCATGAACGACTGTACCATCGCAACCGGATGTGTTCCGTGGCAATTCGCGGACGAGGGGGAGTTATTTTCAAGCTGAGTGTTGCTCAACGTTGGGTTGCGACGGTTGCATTGGGACACTTTGCCGTGGATTTCACTGCAATGTTGCCAACCATGATGTATCCGTTTTTAGCAAGCCGGATGGGTTTGTCTCTCGGTTTAATCGGAGTGGCATCTTTCGTTTGGGCTACAGCATCATCCACGTGCCAGCCATTATTCGGCTATCTGGGCGATCGCTTAGGTCGACGGTGGCTTGCTGCCGGAACAATAGCCGCGATGGCGGTGCTGGTTGCATTAATTCCAAATGTTCAGGGCTTTGGCCAGCTTGTTGTCCTACTCGCTATTGCCGGAATAGCCGTTGGTGCGTTTCATCCGCAGGGCGGTGCAATTGCTAATGAGGCGAGTCGCGCTAACAAGGGAACCAATGTGGCTACCTTTTTCCTAGGCGGACATCTGGGTTTTACGGTGGCACCGCTGGTCGCCGGAGCGGTCTTGGCGTCTTCTGGTTTGGAATACATGTCGTTCTTGGTAATTCCAGCTCTCTTGATTGCGTTAGTACTACCGTTTGGTCTCAAAGGTGTTGAACGTGTGCATCAGTCTTCACCGGTCGATTCATCGGATAACGTATCGGCTCTTGGGTTGGCGATCACCGCAATTCTGGTGGTCGCGTTAATACGGGGTTGGGCGTACGCAAGCCTCACTGTCTTTATTCCGCTTTTTGTTTCGCCCGGTAATCCAGACCCGGCGCTGTTCGGTTCTATGCTTTCAATTTTTCTTGCCTTTCACGCTGCGGGCGCTTTTAGCGGTGGCGTGATGGCTGATCGATTTGGTGTGCGGTTAATGGTGGGAGTTTCATCTGCTCTGATCATTCCGACCATCGCCGGTTTCGCGCTGTTACAGGTCGGATGGTCGTCATATGTGCTGATTGCGGCTACCGGTGCTCTGATTGGCGCAGGTTTTACACCGACGGTGCTGTTAATGCAGCGTCTTGTTCCGAAACGCATGGGGGCAGGGACAGGGATCGTGCTGGGCGTATCATTTGGAGCTGGTGCGATCGGGAACCTGATAACTGGCTTTGTCGGTGAGATGGCTGGACTCAATGTTGCGTTTCTCCTTTTGGCCGTCGTGCAAGTACTGGTTCTGGTAGCGCTACGCTGGATTCCTGGTCGCAACACCAGCGGAGCGTATATAGGCTGAGCCGTAGGTCTCTTGGCTCTTGTTGAAGTTCTTGATCGGAGGACCGTATGAAACAACTTGAACAGCTCCGGGTTATGCACGTGCAGCTAGCGGAAAGCGAGCTTGGCTTGGCCCGGGCGACTCTGGTTCACGAACTTGTGCAGCGGGAAGAAGAAGGTTGTGCGGTCGAGGCCATCCGGGAGGCGCTTGAGCAACAAGATATTACGAGTTTTACAGATGTTGAAACTCAGACGCTGCTAGACACTCTTGCACGCTTGCCTGTTCGTGACGGGTTCGGTTACGTCGAACCCAGCGATCTTCGAGGAATCCGTGAGGCTCGCTCTGAACCGCCTGACCTTCCTAGTTTCGAGGCGTCATCATATGGCAGTCGATTAACCGGCGCATGGTTCGGACGGTGTGCGGGATGTTGTCTTGGAAAGCCCGTGGAGGGTTGGTCGCATGGACAGATTCGTGCGTATCTAGATGCCATTGACGTTGGTGATTTACGAGCGTATGTACCCATGGTTGAGCCTAGCCCGGTTGAAGGCAAAAGCTGGCATCACTCAGCTGGTGAGTCCACAGGCGGCAATATTGATGGGATGCCACGCGATGATGACATTGATTACATGATTATGGCTCTTGAGGTTCTCGAGCAATATGGTCCAGATGCTACGACAGCTGATTATGGTTCGATGTGGTTGGACCGATTGCCGTATGCGCGTGTTTACACCGCTGAGCGAGCGGCGTATCGAAATTTAGTAGCGGGTTATCCCGCGGATGAAGCTGCTCTCTATAACAACCCGTACCGGGAGTGGATTGGCGCCCAAATTCGTGCCGATGTTCTCGGGTATGTGGTTCCTAGTCGGCCGGAAGCTGCTGCCCGACTGGCGTACCAGGATGCGGCCTTGTCGCACGTAAAGAACGGGATATATGGCGAGATGTGGGCGGCAGCAACGATCTCTGCGGCATTTGTTTTAGATCATCCTGGGGATGCCATTCGGGCTGGGCTGGCGCAAATTCCGGCTAGCAGTCGGTTGTATGAGGCGATTGAAAATTCTTTAGGTTGGGCCGCCTCCCTTCCAACGTGGCAGGAGGCATACGCGGAGATCCAGGCTGCTTACGGTCACTATCACTTTGTGCACACCATAAACAACGCGTGTTTCGTGGTTCTGGGTTTGATGTACGGTCATCCGAGCTTTTCAGACACGATCGGTATTGCGGTTGAATGTGGCGAAGATACTGACTGCAATGGTGCTACGGCGGGATCGGTGTTTGGGGCGTTGCATGGGGAGCATTCGATTCCGGACGAATGGACACGCCCGTTTGGCGATCGTGTCCGAACGATCGTACCGGGTCGGTATGGACATGGGGATTACCTCTCAATTAACGATTTGGTGCAACGCACATCGCTGCTTGCTCATGGAGCTTTCAGCTCCCTATAGCGGAGTCTTCAGGCTGTTTGCATCAAGGCGCGAATGGTTGATGAATTTGGCATCGAAGGCTGAGCGCCATGGCGTGTTGCGGCTATGGCTCCTGCTGCTTGGCCGAATAGGAGCGCGTTTTCCGGGTTTTGGTTCTCTAGGAGCGCGGCGACAAACGCGCCGCAGAATGCATCCCCTGCCCCTGTGGTATCAACGACTTTGACTGAGTACGCGGGTTGTTCGATCTTGTGCCCGTCGATGTGTGCCACAACGCCTTCTGCCCCCAACGTGACAATGCATCCACGCCGCGTGCGTTGTGCAAGGGTTGTAGCCGCGTCCATGGCTTCTGTCTGGGCGCCGATGAGTTGTTCAGCTTCTATTTGGTTAACTACGAGAAGATCGATGTCATCCATTGGGATGTTGGCGGCCTGTTCGACGGGTGAGACGTTGAGAATGTGTAGCCCATGACGGTTTCTGCGGCTAAATGCGGTGGCTATCACGTTGTCCGGAATTTCTCGCTGGCACAGGATTGCCCGAGGTGCGAGTTGGTCAACTGCGTCCGCAACCGTGCCGGGTTCAATCGTGGAGTTGGCGCCTTCGGCGAGGGCTATTGAATTTGATCCATTTGCGTCAACTGTAATGAGGGCCGTTCCTGTGTGAGTCGATGTGACAGGTGTGACATATCGAGTGTCCACACGGTGAGCTTTGAGACTGGACAGTAGTTCAGAGCCTGCCGCATCCATGCCGACGGATCCAATCATGCTGACCTCCGCTCCTGCCAAAGATGCTGCGACGGCCTGATTGGCGCCTTTTCCTCCAGGATGACGTGCGAGATCTCCATGGTGAATCGTCTCGCCCACCCGTGGGATGCGTGGCACCCGGATCACGATGTCGAGGTTAATGCTTCCAACAACAGCAATGGTGTTCATCGCGCCGCACCTCTATTGCGGATGGCTTCGACCAATGCGTGCCATGCAAATAGGGGCAAGACGCGCATGCGACGCCAGCGCCATGGCTCTTGATATAGCCGATAGGCCCATTCAAGACCGCTTTGTCGAAAGGCTGCAGGGGCGCGACGTTTCCGGCCAGAAATATAGTCGAATGCGCCGCCTACTCCTATGGCGACTGTTCCATCTAATTTGTGAAGGTTTCGTGCGATCCACTTTTCTTGCAGAGGGGCACCATACGCAACGAGCACAATATGGGGTCGAAGCCGATGAAGCATTTCTTGTGCTTCATGGTCCCTGTTTTTGTGGGGGTGCCCAACGTGAGTGATTGGTGGCCTGAGATCTGGGTGTTTGCGTTGTAATTCAATCGATGTTTGGTCAGCAATTCCCTTGCTGCCTCCAACCAACATTAGGGTGTATCCCCTTTTGGCGGCGACGGCGGCGAGGTCTTGAGCAAGATCTACACCGGCTACGCGTTCGGGCATAACGGCGCGGCTTATACGGGCAGCGATAACAATGCCCGTCCCATCGGCCACATTTAAGGCGGTGTGTTCAAGGATGTTTCTGAATTCATTGTCGTGTCGAGCTCGCATTACGAATTCAGCATTCACGGTTGCAACATGAGCACTAACGCCTGCCTCGATCCATGCAGTAATCCAAGCTACGGCCTGTGCACGAGTAACTCCGTGGATCCGAACATTTAGCACGCGTGTTTCCACGTCGGTGAGCGCGTTGGGGCCTTTACCGAGGGCGGTATCAGTCATCCCAGAAGCTCATGCACTGCGTCTCGCACCGATGTTGCCGCAAGCCAGTGCATGCATAGCGTGTCCGCATACTGACACTCGGCCGGGCGTTTAAAGTCGTAACAAGGCCCGCAAGGAATCTGGACTCGGAGTGCGCGGCAGTTCGGTGCGCCCGGGCCGTGTATTGAGATGTCAGTTGGGCCGTGGAGCATCACGACGGGTGTTCCAAGCGCCCGTGCGAGGTGGCCGGGACCACTATCGGTCGAGATGACCACATCGGCGTCCTGCAAAACGTTCATGAGTTCTTCCAGCGAGGTCTGGCCGCACCGGTTCGACGTCGTTATCCCAGCATTGGACAGGGCATGACTGACGATCGAAGCATCGGAGAGTCCAACGATGGTTAGTTGTCCTGCACGGGCTTGAATTAGTTGGCCAAATTCGGCCCAATTTTGCACTGGCCATCGTTTGGCCTCACCATGCGAAGATCCAGGATGTATCACCACATGGGGTCTTTTTGCTGTAACCAGCTCGGTTGTCCTGGAACGCCTTGAGAGGACGTCCCATTGTGGATCGATGTTGGCAACCACGCGGGTTGCCAGGGCGGCTTCGTGAGGGCCGCCATTCTTTCGATGTCCAGCGATTGGCTCATCGAAACTACGGACTGGGGCTTCTTTCTGGTAGCCGATTCGCCACGCTGCGCCGCTTAACGCCACGACCACACCGGCCACCGGGCCGTAAACACTACATGCAACATCAAACCGTCGGGCACGAACGTTTCTAAGCATTCGTAGAGCGATAAACCACGCGCGTACATTAAGCACTGTCGGCCAGTGGGTCAGCTGGCCCGCATCAAATGCCAGGATTTCGTCTACCGACTCACAGCGATCGATAATGGTTCTCCAACGTGGGGGCGCCATAAACACGATATGGGCGTTTGGCCATCGTTCGCGGGCAGCTGCTGTAGCGGACAGTGCATTTACGATATCGCCCATCAGGTCGAACCGGACGATCAGTACTGAGAGCGGGTCCATCGGCGGAGTTCGTTTTGTTCTAGAGAATCTCGCAATGCTAAAAGCGAGCCCAAACAGACTTCGAAGTATGACGCCCAGAAATGTTCGGCTTCGGTATTTCATTGGCTATTATTGAAGGGTGTGAGGGCATGCCATGGCCATGCGCGATCGAATGTTTTTAGTAGTTGAGATCCAATGAACCTTTTTCGCCGTACTCCCTCGGGCGCAATTGCGTTAAAAGAATTTACAGAGTGTTGTGCGGACGCAATATGGGTTTCAAGATCAAGGCGATGCAAGTTGTGTTCTTTACACCCCTCGGAAAAATCCGATTGAAAATCCGATGCTCGGCCGTTTGTGTACCTGCTATATCTTTGAGCCATCCTGTGTTCATGTTGGATAACACGTTGGCGAAGGTTGTTTATTTTTCGGTCGGCAAGGCGGCCCAGGTCAATCCATCGAGGCGCAACGTTTGCATTGCTGAGTATCTTTAGAGGGACACGAATCTCCGGGGCGACATACGGGTTTGGTTGTGTTGTGGGCAGCTTCTGACCGCGTCGAGACGTGACGTTGAAGACACCTGCTTCTACTGCCGCGTCTTCATCGGTTCCTGAGTATTCGGCCACTAGCCATCCCCTACTTGTGATTGGTGTCAGATAGCAACGCGATGGGGTTGCTGCACGTGAATAGATATTTCATCAAAGCCCCCTATTTAAAGAGCTCCTTAGCCTTCTAGATTGAACCCATAGGTTTGGTGGATCGATTGCGTTAGCCAAACCAGATGCGGATCGAACGTCGGCAGCTACCGCTAGGCTTCCTGTCGCTAGGACTCCTTGACCTGATCTAACGGATCCCTTTGCTAGACGTAACGAGTCGGCAGCATTGGCAACGATTGTCGTTTTCATCCCGTGCGCTGCTCTCTGCATGTCACTGGCCGCGGCCGTACGGGGATGTTCAGGTTCGAAGATGATGAGTTCAGTCGCATATGTTTGAAGCGCTGCAACCATTTGGTCTACCGGTTTATCATCAAGCGCACCAAAAATTACCGGGCCTCCGTCAAGATTGAGTTCTTTCTGGAGCGTTATTGTGCCTGCCTCTATAGCTTCGACGGTATGAGCGCCATCGACGACTACCGGCGGACACGATTCAATTAGTTCAAGCCTTGCAGGCCATCGGGTGGTTTCAAATCCATCGTGGATCGCCCTGGTGGTAATCCCTTCGTAATGTTTTCGGAGTTCCCGACAGATGGCGTAGGCCAATCCAGCGTTTTGTGCTTGGTGGGAGCCGGCTAGCCCCAGTGTAAAGTGGTCGCCCGAACAGGGATCACGGACGATTGTTGTTGCTCGACCATTTCTCCATTGGGTGCCTCTCGGTAGGGTTTCTAGCGGTCCAACATCTTGGACCGGAGCTCCCTGCGACCGGGCTACATTTCGAATGGCAGCCATGACAGCAGGGTGCTGTCGGGTTATCAGCAGGAGAGTGTTTGGCTTGGCAATGCCGGCTTTTTCACGGGCGATGGCAGTGAGTGAATCTCCGAGCAGTTGCGTGTGTTCAAGTGCAATGCTTGTCACTGCCGAAACTAACGGGCGAACAAGGTTCGTTGCGTCGAGTCGACCTCCGAGTCCAACTTCGATTATAGCCAAATCGACGTCTTGACGTTGAAACCATATCAACGCCATAGCGGTGCATAATTCAAATGTTGTGAGGGGTCCTACCTTGCTTGGAACTCGGTGTTTGTTACTTAAGACACGGTTAATTTCACGAGCAAGGTCTACGAAATCTGCTTCGCCAATGGGTTGTCCATCAATTTGTATCCGCTCACGAAATGAATGCAGGTGGGGCTGGGTGTAAAGGCCGGTTCTCAATCCGGCGGCTGTTGCCGCATTGGCAACCAAAACACATACGCTTCCTTTCCCCTTCGTTCCCGCAATGTGAATTGTCGGTACGGTGGTGTGTGGATTGTTGAAGTAGGCGAGTAGGTTGGTCGTGCGCTCGATTCCTTGGTCGAAAGGAGCATCGGCTCGAAATCCAACACCCCGTTCAAAGTCGGCGAAGGAATAAAGCCAGGTAAGTGCCCCTGAGTAGGTGTTAAACATTTTCAATAGATGTTGAGTTGCTTATCGATGAGCTTGGATATGCATATTTAACCCCAACCTGCCCAACATGAGCGTCTAACTGACCAATGCTTTTAGTTTGGTTAGGAAGTATTGCGTTGGGCGCAATATCAGCCAATGGTGTAAGTACGAAGGCGCGTTTTGCATATGCCGAATGCGGAATGTTTAGGCGAGGTGTCGTTACTGAAAGGTCTCCGAACGAAATGATATCGATGTCAAGCGTTCGAGGGCCTTGCGCAAGGCCGGGCCGTCGGCCGGCCGCAAATTCGAGTGTCTTTACCCAAAAGAAAAGGCGATCGAAGCCCAGTGATGTAGAGCCGCGAAGCGCTGCGTTTAGGAAGCTAGGCTGGTCGTGTATTCCAATTGGCTCGGTAGCGTAGACAGCGGATACAGCTTGGTTGGACAGCACTACAGACAATCCCTCGACTGCAACACGAAGGTTCTCTATCCGGTTGCCAACATTTGATCCTAGTGCGACCAGTACCTCTGTCATGGGTGGTTGCACCAATGTGCTGGCGGCATGTTTGCTGGCAGACCTACATCACATACATACATAACGTTGCCGTAGGTAGAGCTGTCTCCCGGCAATAATAGGGCGGTTGTACAGCTAACTGCAGTCGATAGGGCTCGGGAACATACTGTGTGACAGAATCCATAAGGAAATTGGACTGTTCAACAAACGTGTTTTGCTCTTCTTGGTGAGCGCCTTATACATTGATCACTCTGCAGGCGTGGTTGGTGCCTAACCCGCTGGCAGTGTTCAGTCGCCTATGGCACCTTTCATCATTGTCGTCGGGATTGTTGTGTCTGCACGGAGCATAGGTTTTTTGTATTCCATTCGATTGGCCAGATCCAAGGTCGTCGCGATCAGTGCCGCCGCTGTGCTCGGTTCCATTGTCGGGTCACTTGGTTTTCTCGGCGCTCGATTTGCGATACCTCTTTTGGCGGTAATGACAGCTGCTGGGATGATGCTAGTAGTTTTTCGTGCATACAGGCCGCGACAGAAGATTGCTTCACTGTCACCTGTATGGCGTTCGACCATCCATGATTTGCGTAGTCACAAGATTGCGTGCGCGGGATCCGTGGGTGTTTCAGGTGTTGTTGTCGCGCTTGCAATAGGCTCAGAGCCGACGATCACCGGCTTACTCGCTGCGGTTACTGGCCTGGCAGTTGCGGGTCTGTGTGCGCGACTCGCCATTCATCGGATGAGTGCAAACGAATTGGCAAGTGTTCTTGCTGCACTTGCCCTTGGCCTGGTTCCTTTTCGAGGACTTGCCGAAATTCGCATGGGAGCCATTGCTATTGGTGGCACCGACCTTCTGGTTGGGTTAGCGTTTCTGGTCTGGTTGTTTGGCAGGGGTAGTAAGACCCAAGTACGTATTCCTCCGTTCGTTTTCGGTCTATTGATGTTCTCTGTTTGGTTAGCGCTTACGGTTGTGGTTGCCGTTGATCCGGAAGCGGTGGCAAAAGAAGTCATGAAATGGCTTCAGGTCGCGTTCTCCCTAGTAATTCTGTCTGATGTTCTGCGATCTGATGATTCCCGACGAATAATGATGTGGATCATTGCAGTCGCTGTTGTCTGTCAAACCCTTCTTGGTCTGATTCAAACAGCAGCTCAGCTGGGGCCTTCGGGCTTTGTAGTGGGGGGTGTAATGAGAGCTTTCGGCACATTTGATCAACCAAATCCCTATGGGGGATATCTAGGCCTTCATCTGCCATTTCTTTTGGCTGGTGCAATCTTTAGTAACGGATCTAGGCGTCGGTGGTTTGCGGTGCTTTGGGTTGTGGTGATGGTTGCGGTGGTGGCTAGCAGATCGAGGGGTGCATGGATTGGCTTAGGGGTAAGCTCTCTGGTAGTCATGTTTGCATCTGGTCAGCGAACTGGGACGTGGTCACGGATAATTCTTGGAACATCTGGGGCCACGGTTCTCGCTGTGGCGATTGGGGCCTTAACAGGAATCTTTAATCGGATCCTTCCTGCTGATGTCGGACGGGCCATGATGGGACAACATCCGGTTGCAGATGTCGTTCGTGACCGCGCCATGGACAATTATTCTATTGCTGAACGTGTAGCCCATTGGTCTGCCGGATGGGAAATGTTTCTAAGTAATCCGATTATGGGTGTTGGCGCAGGGAACTTTGATGCTGCGTACCGCGCATATTCTTTGGATCCTTTTGAGCAACCGTTAGGTCATGCCCATAACGTGTTTCTGAATTTTTCTGCTGAGGCTGGTGTTGGGATGTTGCTGTTCTTGGCGTTGATTATTTGGGCCAGCTGGTTGGCGATTGGTGGTGTGCGAGGTTCCCGGGGCTCTGGTTTGGAATGGATAAGTGTGGGCGCGCTCGGTGGGCTTGCTGCGTTGATCGCACAGAATTTTGTTGACAGTTTGTTTGTCAGTGGGATGGGCCTTGTTTTTGCTTTGTTGGTGGCGGTAGCAGTGGTAGGCGGTCGCCCGGATCAATCCGGACCACGGGTAGTACGCGAGCCGTGACAAAAACCTCTTCAAATGTTTCAGGCGAGTCACGCGAAGGCCAGGATCTTGGAGGAAGTGGACTTCTACGACGTTTTCTAAGCTTGCGGACACTGCTTAGTTTCCTGGTTGCGGCAGGTTTGCTGGCGCTGTCTTGGGTTCTGGCTGACCTTCGTGTCGAGGAGATCGTGGCGCATCTGCGTGCTGCGAATCCACTCCTTATAGTGGTGGCATATGCGATTTTTGCACTGACCTTTCCAGTAAGGACGTTGCGGTGGCGCCTAATGTTGGTTAATGCCGCTCATCGTGAAAACGTGGCGCCAGATTATCGAGCCCGTGACCTGTTCCAGATTCTATACATCTCCTGGTTTGTGAACGGCGTCCTTCCAGTAAAGCTTGGAGATATTTACAGGGCGTATATGGCTCGGGCCAATTACGGAACTTCATTAACACGGACGCTGGGAACGGTATTTTCTGAACGTGTGTTTGATGTGGCGACGCTCACTGGCATGGTTCTGGTTTCGGCTGCTGTCATCGTCAGTTCACCAAAAACAAGCGATGAGGCAGGTCGCATACTGGCGATTGCGGCCATTGGCTTGGGTCTCCTCGTCATCGGTGTGATCTTTCTACTCTTCTTTGGAAAGCCGATAGTTCGCTTGTTGCCGCAGCGAGCTGCTGGGGTGTACGAACGCTTTCATAGCGGGGTGTTTGATAGCTGGACTTGGCGTACGGGTCCCTGGCTCTGGCTGACAAGTATCTCGGTGTGGTCACTCGAAATGCTTCGTCTTGGGCTAGTTATGCGAGCGTTGGGTGTTCCCATGGAGCCAGCGCAGGTTGTGTTCGTGGGTACGGCAGCGTCGCTGCTCTTGGCCGTGCCAACACCAGGTGGGCTCGGGGCTGTGGAAAGTGGAATTTTGGGGTTAACTCGAATGATAGGGGTTGGCTCTGGTCTTGCAGGTGCAATTGCATTGCTTGACCGACTTATTACTTACTGGTCGGTGTTGGTTACTGGTGGTTTGGTATTTGTTTTTACAAAGCTTAAGCGTCAATAGTGATGCGGGTAGGTGTCGACTTCACGTCCGGAGCTACACAGGTGGCCGGTATTGGCCGGTCGGTTCGGGAACTTGTCGCCGCTATTCTCCGTCGTGCGGATTGCCCTC
>Ga0187827_10008004_pt1 | contig 11576 bp, 9 predicted proteins | sample ETNtaG_39_FD_167969 | JGI IMG/M metagenome (GOLD analysis project Ga0187827, IMG submission 167969) | Marine microbial and viral communities from oxygen minimum zone, Eastern Pacific Ocean - ETNP2014_SV_150_PacBio MetaG (Illumina Assembly) | ecosystem: Environmental > Aquatic > Marine > Hypoxic... | reverse complement strand
GCTGTGTGCGGTTGACATAGGTTCGGAAACGCTGGAGATCGTTTGTGGGGCGCCGAATGTGGCGGCCGGTCAGCGAGTGCCCGTTGCGTTGGTGGGCGCCAGGCTGCCCGGGGGCATGAAGATCAAAAAGGCCAGAATTCGTGGTATCGAGTCCAATGGCATGATCTGTTCGGAAGCGGAACTGAATTTGTCCGATGAGCAAGATGGTATTATGATTCTTGATCACGATGCGCCGGTAGGGCGACCGTTGAAGACCGTACTGGGAGACCCGGAAACAGTGCTTAGCGTCGATGTCGGCGCCAATCGCCCAGATTGTCTCGCCATTACAGGCATAGCGCGTGAAATCACAGCGATAACGCGTGGTGAGCTCAGAATGCCGTCGGGAAGAGTGCAGGAGAGCGGGCCGCCGATTGATGAAGAAGCATCTGTTGTGGTAAAAACCCCCGACGATTGTCCGCGTTTGGTAGGCCGTGTCATCAAAGGGGTTAAAAATGCCCCTTCACCCGCCTGGATGACGCAGCGTCTTGAAGCAGCCGGTCTTCGATCGATCAACAACATAGTAGACGTGACGAACTATGTCATGCTCGAGCTTGGTCAACCTTTACATGCTTACGATCTGGACACGTTGGCCGGCCATGGTATTATCGTTCGCCTGGCCGAAGAAGACGAGCCGTTTACGACATTAGATGACCAGGCCAGGACACTCAACAGCAAGATCCTTATGATTACCGACCACGAGCGCAGCATCGGCGTTGCCGGCGTCATGGGCGGCAAGAATACCGAAATCACCGAACAGACCACCAATATATTTCTGGAAGGCGCCTGTTTCGATGCCGTGCGCGTTCGCCGTGGTTCGAAGCTGCTTCAACTGCAAACGGACGCCTCACGGCGTTTCGAACGTGTTATGGACCCGGAACTTCAGGGCTATGCGGTAAGCCGCGCTGCACAGCTTATCGCAGAATTGGGGGAGGGGATCATCGCGACCGGTATGATAGATGTACGTACGCCGCCATCCCCGGCCAAACCCATCAAACTGCGCACAGATCGAGTCAACCAGATACTGGGTACGGCCATCCATCAGGATGACATCAAAGATTTTCTCGAAGCCCTCGGATTTGACGTTCGAGTAGATGTTGCCCTTGAAGTGCGTTGCCCCTCTTTTCGAAGAGACATATCGCGTGAGGTGGATTTGATCGAAGAAATCGCCCGTATGTACGGTTACGATAAAATAGAGCCGGTGGTGTCCCTCCCTACTCTGGATGAAAACTCGGATGCCTCCCATGTACAACGGGCCAGACAGAAATGCTGGGAGATGGATGTCCAACGCCGGCTAAGAGATTCGCTGGTCGGTTACGGATTTATTGAGGTCGTCACCCACAGTTTTGTGCATCCTGACAAGAATACACTCATTGAACCAGTGCGCCGGTCTGTGATGCTTGACAATCCGTTAAGTCCGGATCTTTCGGCCATGCGTACAAGCCTGGCTGCCTCGATGTTAAGTGTCGTACAGTGGAACAGTAACAGAAAGGTGCAGAATATACGTATCTTTGAAGTAGGTCGGGTGTTCTGGGATAAACAGAAAGGTCTGCCGGATGAACCGGTCCATGTATGCATGATGGTGACAGGCAAACGTCACGATCCACATTGGGATGTGGCGTCAGAAGGTCTTGATTTTTTCGACATCAAGGGAGTGGCTGAGGTGGTGCTGGACCGGTTCGCTCTTGACAAGGTGGAAACCGTACCGTATGATGATGCAGGGACGTTATTTGATACGAATCAATCCGGTACATTGTTAGCGAACAAGACACCGATTGGTGTCTGTGGCGCTGTATCGCAGAAGGTTCTGGATCATTATGATATTCGAGAACCTGTGTGGATGTGTCGACTTGATTGTACCGTTCTTTTTAACACAACGCCGAGCCGGAAGACATACCAGGTCCGGCCGAAATACCCGGCTGTTGAGAGAGATCTTGCTGTGGTGGTTACAGAAGATGTAACACATCAGATGATTGTATCGGAGATTCAAGCCTGTTGTGGTGAGTTGCTTGAATCCGTTGATCTGTTCGACATTTATCGCGGTGAGCAGGTCGCCGCTGGAAATAAAAGCATGGCTTACGCCCTGCGGTTTCGCTCCGACGAACAGACTTTGACGGACAACGAGGTCTCCTCTCTTCAAGACCAGGTGCTCCATCGTCTGATGAAACAATATCAGGCGGAGCTTCGCTCGCAAGAAGTATAGTAAGGCGATAGATTCATTCACTATCATCTTCCACTATTGATTTTTCATACGTCTGCTAATCACGAATACATGTTGTTATTTGCATGTTGTATTTTGAAGTTACCGGAGGTTATTTATGCAAATCCAAACTTTGGATCAGTTGCACGATCGCATCGAGTCGATGATCGATCTGATTCAGCGTTTGAAAGATGAGAACTCGCTGTTGAAGGACAAAAATCAGCAGTTGGAAACCCAGTTTCAGGAAATGCGTCAAAGTTTTGAACAAATGCCTTCCAAGCAAGAACGGTTGGAAGAATTGGAACGTGAGAATGGAGAATTGCGCAACAAACAAGATGACGTCAAGACCCGGGTGGAATCCATGCTTTCGCGTCTTGATGTGGTACAGTGAAACGTATCCCGTTCCGGTCGTCTATAACATCCACTAGCATCCGAAGGGTGCTGGTTTACTCAGGTGATCGTATATGAGTCAGGGGAAAAATACGGTTCGGGTCCATATTTTTGGCATGGAGTATCCCATCCATGCAGAAGAAGATCCTGATTATATTCAGAAAATAGCCGCGTACGTTGATCGGCGTATGCGTGAAATTCCTGACAGCACTGCTACACGATCCCTTGCGAGTGTTGCAATTCTGACGGCCGTCACGATTGCCGATGAGTTGCATAAGGAACGGGAAGGACGGGATGAGAAAGAAAAATCGCTATCCAGCCTGGATGATAAAATTATAGCTTTGATCCAACGTCTGGACCAGGTTCTGGATCACCCTGCTTCCCAAGTGTCGGCCCATAAGGAATAGATCGTATGATGAAATTCAATACGAAATCGACCGGAAGCGGGGTATGATGGACTTCAAGCATATACTCATAGAAGGTGGCTGCCATCATGGATGTAACAATCAGTATCGTTGCTGGCGTTGTCCTGATTATGTTTCTCGTCGGTTGGTTTATCCGAAAGCGTGTCGAACAGAGAAAGGTTGATAACGCGGAGCGGTTGGCAGAGAGCATCTTAACAGAGGCGGCAGACCAAGCAGAGACTTTAAAAAAGACAGCAGAAATAGAGATGCAGGACGAATTGTATCGAGCTAAAGCGGATTTTGACCGTGAGAGTAACACCCTTCGTCAGGAATTCCAACGTACCGAAAAACGGAATGTTTCTAAAGAACAAAATCTGGATCGTAAGGCGGACTACGTTGCCAAACGGGAACGAGAAATTCAAAAGCAAGAGCAATTGATTCGTGCGCAGGAAACAGCCCTATCGGAAAAAAACGAAAGATTAGAACAACTCATCAAGCAACAAGACGATCAGTTGGAACATTTGGCAGCTATGACGGCGGACGAAGCCAAACAGATGTTGCTGCAAAATGTCGAGAGTCGGATTTGTGAAGAGGCTGCACAGCAAGCGCGTAATATCCTTGAAGAAGCCAGACAGAATGCAGAGTACCAGGCTAGAGAAATTATATCCCAGGCCACTCAGAGGTTTGCTCTGGATCATGTCGTGGAATCCACCGTCTCCGTAGTTGCTCTCCCGGACGATGAGATGAAAGGGCGTATCATCGGCCGGGAAGGCCGCAACATTCGTGCTTTTGAAATGGCGACAGGGATTGATGTGATTGTTGACGATACCCCCAGAGCGGTTGTCTTATCTGGTTTTGACCCCACCCGACGTGAAATCGCTAAAATCTCACTGGAAAAATTAATCCATGATGGCCGTATTCACCCGGGCTTCATCGAACAGGTCGTATCCAAGGCACAGGAGGAAATGGAAGATCTGATTCTGGAGACTGGAAACCAGAATTTATTCGAATTGGGTATCCACGGGGTTCGTCCGGAACTGGCTTCCCTGCTTGGCCGGCTAAAATACCGTATGACATGCGGCCAGAATGCGCTGCATCATAGTCGTGAAGTCGCGGAACTGGCCGGCCTGATGGCGGAAGAACTGGAAATGGACGTTCTCCTGGCCAAACGTTGTGGTCTACTCCATGATATCGGTAAAGCCGCTGATAGCGGTCCGGAAGGAACACATACGGAACTGGGACGTGAACTGGCCAAAAAATATGGAGAACCGCCCGATGTATTAGAATGTATCGGTATACATGACGATAATCTGGAAACAGCCAACCCGATCACGGCCCTTATAAGAGCAGCAGACATCCTGTCTGTTTCCAGACCCGGCGCCTCAAGGGAACCTCTGGAAAAGTTTATTCATCGGCTCAGGAACTTGGAACAACTGGTCGAATCGTTTGAAGGGGTATCCAAAGCGTATGTGGTCAAAGCCGGCCAGGAAGTGCGGGTAATCATAGATAATGAGCAGGTTGATGATCTACGCGCTGTTCAACTGGCCACCGACATCGCCAGGAAGATTAAAGTAGAGATGGAATACCCTGGACAGATTAAAGTCACGGTCATCAGGGAAACTCGTGCTGTCGAATATGCAAAATAACCTGGGATGCAAGGGAAACTGCTCCGTTGACCAAAGAACGAGCGAAAAAGACGATGTCAAGGCGTGCGACGCAGGCATTTCTATGAAATGGCGATACAGCACAACGCGGAGAGCGCCTTTAGCAGCCGTTCGCCGTCAGGATGAACTTTCCGTACACCCTCTTAGAACCGTATATCATACAGGATAAAATGGTATGACGGCCGAGTCCGATATATATACTGTGTCCGATGTAACGACGGGTATTAAAGCCCTCCTTGAGGATACGTTTCCCCGGATTTCCATATCCGGGGAGATCTCCAATTTCAAGCGCCATACTTCCGGGCACATGTATTTTTCACTTAAAGATACTCGCAGTCAGCTGCGCTGCGTTATGTGGCGATCTTCCACCAAGGGGCTGACCTTTCAGCCTGAAGATGGTATGGAGGTGGTCGCCCAGGGCGCACTTACGGTATACGAGAATCAGGGTCAATATCAGCTTGTAGCAAAACGCCTGAAGCCGGTGGGCGCAGGGGCGTTGCAAGCCGCCTTCGAACAGTTGAAAACCCGACTTGCTGAAGAGGGCCTGTTTGATGAGGGTAATAAACAACCGTTGCCGGCATATCCCGATTGTGTGGGGGTAGTTACCTCCGCCACAGGCGCTGCGGTCAGAGATATCATTCAGGTGCTGCATCGCCGGGCGCCCTGGGTGACGATCATTCTAAGGTCTGTACCCGTGCAGGGCGAAGGTGCTGCAAATGAAATCGCGACAGCCATCGACGAGATGAATATATTTGGTGGGATTGATGTCCTGATAGTCGGCCGTGGCGGCGGTTCCATGGAAGACCTTTGGGCCTTCAATGAAGAACCTGTAGTTCGTGCTATATATAAATCCAATATCCCGATTATATCGGCCGTTGGACATGAGGTTGATTTCACGCTCTCTGATTTTGCAGCCGACTTACGTGCGCCAACCCCTTCGGGAGCGGCCGAACTGGTCGTCCGGGATAAGCAGGAATTGCTTGGCCGTGTTGCCGGTGCATTCACCCGCACCCACAGCGCCATGACGACCGGAGTAACCCGCAGACGGCAACAACTGGCGTCCATCCTGTCCAGTTATGGGTTTCGACAACCCCTGAACTCGATCAGACAGTACGCCCAACAGATAGACGATTTATCTCATCGTATGACCGATCAATATAAACACCTGCACGAAAATCGGACCCAACGTCTCGGCAGCCTGGCTGGACATTTGCAAGCCCTCAGCCCACTCGCCGTGCTGGGGCGTGGTTACGCCGTATGTCGTACACCGGCTGGACAGATTATTCAGGACGCCGGTTGTTTAAAAATAGGCGACCGTGTGGATGTTCATTTACATAAGGGAGAAGTGATCTGCCGGGTAGAACGCACACGAAAAAAAACAACCCCTTCGTCTACACCAAGGGATAAAAAGAAAATAGAGAAGGACAAAGATGTTGTTCGGCTCAATCTTTTTGATGATTGATTTTACCAGGGTCAAATGAATTCTGTCCCTTCGTACACCTGCTCATCCAATTTGCTGATCCGGAAGGCTTTATAATGAGTGAAGAACCTCAAAAGACCTTTGAAAAAGCGCTTGAGCGTCTGGAAGAAATTGTAGTCGTTATGGAACGAGGAGAGTTGACGCTGGATGAATCGTTGTCCCTGTTTCAAGAAGGCGTGATCCTTTCTCAAACCTGTACACGGCAGTTGAACGATGCTGAAGCATGTATTCAAAAGCTGGTACGTGTCGAAGATGGTAAATTTATTCTGGAACCGTTTTCGTCGTCAGACCAGAATAATGGTCAGGATGCTTAACGGAAGCGTATGCCCATGAATTCTGAACAACAGCAACAGTTTTTCGACGCCCTGTCGGAACGTAAAACCTGGATGCTTGATTATCTGGGACAGGATCGGCGTAAGGCCTTGTTTGTGCCCGAAGATATCCATGATGCGGTCTACAGTTACATCATGGCAGGCGGAAAAGTACTTCGACCCTGTGTATTGTATTTCGCCTGCGGCGCGGTTGGAGGGGACGAGCGTCTTGCTACCCCGGCCGCCGTGGCCGTGGAATTATTTCATACATGGACCCTGGTACATGACGATATTATGGATCGTGATCCGTTGCGCCGGGGGCAGCCGACGGTACATGAAGAATTTCGTCGCCGTGCCCTGGAACGTCCTGGATATAACGAGTCTGAAGCCCAACATTACGGTATGTCTATAGGTATGATGACCGGAGAGGTGCAGCATGGTTGGGCTGTTTCTCTCCTGTCTGGACTGTATGACCGGTCCTCTGATAACGCAGAGGTCGTCCTGTGGCTGATTCAATATCTGGAAACAGAGGTCCTGTTGGCCCTGGTCGGTGGACAGACATTGGATATTCAATATTCCAAGGCATCTATCGATACGATGAGTGAGGAAGTTGTTTTCGATATGCTCTGGAGAAAAACCGGGGCGCTCTATCAGTTCGCCGGTATGGCAGGGGCTATGATTGGTCTGAATATAGCCAACCCGAAACATCCTAAAGTTAAGGCCATCGCCGATTTTACCGGTGGCTGCGGAACGGCATTTCAACTCCAGGACGACATTCTGGGCTTAATCGGTGATGAAGCTACCTTAGGTAAGCCGGTCGGTTCCGATATTCGTGAAGGAAAACGGACCGTCATTTTATGTCATGCTTTTCAAAAGGCGACATGTGTTGAAAAGCAACTGATGTTGGATGTCGTTGGAAATCCGGAGGCATCTGATGATAAGGTCCAGCAGGTAAAACAATTGATGATTTCTCTGGGAGGCGTTGCGTATGCCAGAGTATTAGCTGAGCAACGTATCGCTACGGTGATGGATAATCTGGATGTCCTGCCGGTATCGCCATACAAACAATATTTGATCAACTGGGCAGAGTATCTCATTGGACGGTCATTTTAATGGAACGTGTCGGCATTATTGCTAATTCTGGTAAACCGATCATTCAGAGTTTGATTCCCTGGTTGCTGCAGTGGTTGAAAGAAAAGGGCATGAAACCGTCATTAACAGACATCCTGGCCGATTCAATCGATGATGATCGTTTACGAGATCACTGCCGTGTTGTCGAATCGGAACCCATGGTCGTTAAAGAGGTGGACCGGGTAATCGCCATCGGTGGTGACGGCACGTTACTTAAAACAGCACGTTTGGTCGGTGGATCCGACATCCCTATCCTCGGCGTCAACACGGGTACGCTGGGATTTATGATGCAGACGACACCGGATGAATTGATAGTTGCTCTTGACCATATTGTTCAAGGGGCATATTTTCTGGATACACGTCTGGTGCTTCAAGCCCATGTTAATAGCGGCCGGGGTTCCGCTGGCGACGTCGGAAAGATCTATTCGGCACTCAATGACATCGTCATCGATAAAGGGGCCATTTGCCGGGTGATCGAGATGACCATTCTGGTCAACGGGGAATATGTCAATACTGTTATTGGCGATGGACTGATAATTTCAACGCCTACCGGGTCTACAGCCTATTCACTGGCTTCCGGCGGTCCGATTGTCGTGCCTGAACTGGAGGCCATGATCCTATCGCCGATTTGCCCCCATAGCTTGTCCAATCGGGCCATGGTGCTGTCTTCTCATGATCGGGTGGCGCTTGAAGTCCGGGCCGATCATCCGGATCTGATGCTTACGATCGATGGTCAGGAAAGTGTGTTAATTCAACCCGGCGATTGTATCGAACTCTGGCGAGCACCGTATACCATCAAACTGATTCGATATCCCGGTCGGTCGTTTTATGATGTGCTGCGAACCAAGTTGAAATGGGGGGAGAGATGAACGATCCGGATGGTCGTCTCTATGCAGAATACAGGGTTCACGATACAAGATAAAAAGTAGCAGTCAGGGCGTATCGACTTGTATGTCATGTCCTTTTATTGCATCTACTCTTATGCTTACGAATCTTATAGTACAGAATTATGCCCTACTCGACGAGGTCAATATCGAGTTTTCAGCAGGGCTCAATATACTGACCGGCGAAACCGGTTCCGGTAAATCGATTTTAATAGGGGCCCTGGAGTTGATTCTCGGCAGTCGGGCAACGAAGGACGCTATCCGGTCGGGTATGGATTCGGCCACTGTTGAAGGGCTTTTTGAATGGAAATCCGATGACCCCATGATTCCACTACCGGAAGATTTAGATATTGAGATGGAAGACCGTACCTTGATCATTCGACGTGATGTGACGCGGGATGGTAGAAGTCGCTGTACAGTCAATGGGCATCCGGTTACCGTGACTGTTTTAAAACGACTGGGGGAGTTCCTGGTTGATTTACATGGCCAGCATGATCACCAGTCTTTACTGGATCAGGGCACACACATTAACTTTCTGGACGGTTTCGGTGATATCAAACGGCTGAAAGAACAGGTCGCCCATGCCTTTCGTCATTTTTCCGGAGCGGCACGGGCGCTGAAACAACTTGATGAGGAAAATTTGGCTACCAGGGAACGTCGTGAACTGTATCAGTTTCAGTTAGAAGAATTGGAGAAGGCGGATGTCTATCCTGGCGAGGAGGGCGAACTGGAGCAGGAACTCGCGGTTCTGGAACATGCCGAACAATTGATTCAGGTAGCTTCCACCGCTTATGAAGCGTTGTCGCAACGGGAAGGTGCGGTCATTGATCAGCTTATTCAGATTATTCGTTCACTGGAGGATATCGAACGGATTGACGTTTCTTTGAGTGAACCGGTTTCCAATGCCCGCTCGGCACGCTACTATCTGGATGATGTCGTCGTTTTTCTACAACAGTATCGAGATAGAATAGAATTCGACCCGGTTCGTCTGGACGAAGTGCAGGAACGGCTTGAACAGTTAAAAATGCTCAAAAGAAAATATGGCGGCACCCTCAAAGAGGTGTGCGTCTATCGGGATCGTATGGCCGATGAGATTAATCGACTGGAGACAGCCGACGAACAACGGTCCGAACTGGAAGAGGCTCTGGAACAGGCTCGAAAAACTCTCACGGCGAAAGCGGAAAAACTATCGACGGCTCGAAAAAAAACAGCATCCAGGATGGAAACACGAGTGGTAAAGGAACTGACCGAACTGGGCATGAAGAAAACTCGTTTTCAGGTACATATCGGATGGCTCGAGGTTGCAGATGGCCCTATCGTTATTGAGGGAAAATCATATCAGGCAGATGCTTCTGGTATGGACCATGTAGAATTCTTGATTTCACCCAATCAGGGGGAGGAGCTCAAGCCGTTGGTCCACATCGCCTCAGGCGGTGAAATATCCCGTGTAATGCTTGCTCTCAAGGTGATTCTGGCTGAATCGGACCAGGTCCGCACCCTTGTTTTCGATGAAGTAGACCTGGGCATTGGGGGCCGAATTGCGGAATCTATAGGACAGAAACTCAAGCTACTTTCCCAATCGCATCAGGTCTTATGTATCACCCATCTACATCAGGTGGCCTGTTGGGGCCATACCCATTTCACGGTTCATAAAGAGTCATCCCGAGGGCGGACGGTCACTCAGATCAACCACCTCGACCAAAATGGCCGGGTGCAGGAAATTGCCCGTATGCTTGCAGGAGAGACGGTTGATGATATGGCTGTGACCCACGCCCGAGAAATATTACGTCGCACCCTGGTGTAAAAATGCGGTTGTGTCGTTCTGGGCGTCGTCGCGTGCCGGGTAGCGACCAAAAAAGGCAGGACTTATTTCCATAGAGGTTTTAATGCCAACTTTCGATACGGTTACCGGACCTAGAAAAACAGCAGACGTATTCTGGACGCCGCCTAACCTGGTATCTATAGCGCGTATTCTTCCTATTCCTTTGATCTACTGGAGTTTTAAACACGCCTTTGATTATCTGACGCTGGCGTTGCTGGGTGTTGTTTTATTAACCGATGCGGTCGACGGTTATCTTGCCCGGCGTTTTCGATGGGAAAGCCGGTGGGGTCTGATTCTTGACCCTCTGGCCGACAAGATATTGATAGGTTGTCTGACCATTTTTCTGGTTATTTTCCGAGATTTTTCTGTATGGATGGCTTCACTGATTATTTTTCGGGATATTGCTATTGTCGTTGTGGGTATCTATTTATATTTTAAACCTTGCCGCATGGTTGTGCCTTCGAATGTAACGGGTAAAGTGACCACTTTGGTGACCTCTTGTATGTTACTCCTTTACACGCTGAATTTTCAACCTTATGGTCAATGGTGTTTGTGGGCGGCATTGTTATGCATTATCGGATCTGGCATTCATTATACCTGGGGATTTCGTCAATTGCTTGAACGTTCCTCGGTCCCGTCGTCCGGATCACCATTGAAACCTTCAAGTATCTCAAAAGTGAATGCATATCAGCGTAGGCGTGGTACGGGTATATGAAGCGAGGCGCATCAAAATGGACGGCTGTTGGTTGGCATTATTTGTATCTGGAGATGCCTGAAGATTGGGGAATCGGCGCAGTTAGCGGAGATGCATCGACCGGATATATTCGACTTGATGATGCGGAAATGCCGCGTATCGAGTTGCGATGGGAACCCGCACGTGGCCAGGAACCGATTGATAAAGTAGTAGAAAGATATCTGAAGAACCTGACGAAGAAAGGACGAAAAAAAGCGCCCCCGATTAAAGTTCGGCGGGATCTAAACCTTATCAAAGATAATCGTCTCCCGGAAAATCGAGCGGTAGAAGGGTTTCATTGGCGGATAGATGGTGATGAACCCATTCAGGCTTACGGGATTCTCTGGCGCTGTGAAGTCTGTTCCCGCATTGTTTTTTTGCAAATTCTTGGTCGAGCCGGTGAGTCTACAATGACGTTGGCAACCAGGATTTTGAATACGCTCCAGGATCACCCCGTGGGGGATACGGTTGTCTGGGCTATGTATGGAATGAGGTTCGAGATACCCGCCACATGCGCCCTT
>Ga0187827_10008002_pt1 | contig 11579 bp, 8 predicted proteins | sample ETNtaG_39_FD_167969 | JGI IMG/M metagenome (GOLD analysis project Ga0187827, IMG submission 167969) | Marine microbial and viral communities from oxygen minimum zone, Eastern Pacific Ocean - ETNP2014_SV_150_PacBio MetaG (Illumina Assembly) | ecosystem: Environmental > Aquatic > Marine > Hypoxic... | reverse complement strand
GTACAGGATGCAGCAAAAAGTAAATCCGGGCCAATGACAGAGTTTTCCGGAGTTGATCTGATAGTGAATGCGGTTTTTGGATTGTTGCCGCTGCTTTTTATCGGTAATCAAGTCTGGGTGGCATTACCGGCGGTCGCGATTGTCTGGTGGTTCTTGCTAATGTATTTCAAAAGAAAACTTGGTGGTGTAACCGGTGACTGTCTGGGTGCAACTCAGCAGTTGAGTGAAGTTGTTTTTTATCTTGGCCTGGCATCTAACTTTGCCATTTGAAATAAGGCAAAGTTCATTATTTTTTCCCAAAGCATTTCTTACTATGTCATGGAAGGAGGCAAAAATAATACTGCCTGACTGTGAAGAAATAGTGGAAGAATAATCATACTTACCAGTATCTCCAGTGTCAGTTTCATTATTTGTGCGATCCGGACTCCTGATTCACCTGGGGCGCCTTTCTCGTGAAATGGCAGGGATCATTTGAAAGATATGGTTGGAGAGGAGGCAAAGCCAGAGTCCGCGGCGGGATGGGTGTTTCATTAAATCGGGTAGTGGCCGAATTCCTCGACCGCCTCCGCCATGGCGATGACGTTTTCTGGTGGAACATCGTTCATCACAGTATGAACTGAACTGATCATGCACCCTCCTCCCGGGCCGAGGATCTCTATTACACGTCGCACTTCCTCGCGGACCTCCTTCACGGTTCCAAAAGGAAGAATCCTGTGGGAGTCGATCCCACCACAGAAGACTATTTTGTCCCCATAACTTTTCTTGAGAGCCGGCAGGTCCGACATCATTCCGGATGAAGTCTGAACAGGATTTAAGATATCGACTCCGATTTCAATGAAATCCTCGATCAAAGGTTCTACATCGCCGCAGGAATGAAAAAAGATCTTGGCCTTGGTTCGTTCCCTGATGAATTGTATGAAATCCGCATGGACTGGTTTGAGAATTTCACGGTACATTTTAGGTGAAATCATCAGGCTTTTCTGGGTCCCTAGGTCATCCCCGATTTTAATCATGTCGACATTTTCTCCGAGTTCCTCAAGGAACCGTCCCATCAACTCTTTACAGTATCCTGCAATTTTGACCAACATGGCGCGGGCGAACTCCGGATCCATGGCCATATTGAGGAGGTAGGTTTCCATTCCCTGCATCGCATGAGCTCTTTCGAATGGAAACAGAAGCCAGGGGGTTGCCAGGATCGCATAACGGTTCTCCTCGGTCAGACGCGTGGCCTGCTCACGCACGTGTGCGATACGGGTAGGGTCATTCATGTCCGGCCAACCGGGGTAAAGTTCGAGGTCATCTTTATTGCTTGCCTGTTTGAGGGGGTGGACTCCCGGATACCAGTGACCGGGTTCAATTTCCACCTGACCACTGCCCCAGGAATCGATACATTCGGAATGTGGTTCGCGTTCAACGTGTTGAAGTCGCACCCTTTCCGGTTCCAGATCAAGCACACCACGAACATCTCCATGCAGCCGGCAAAGTGTTTCTTCATCGATTTCAGCGGTTCCTAATTCAGGCCAGTCGTAAAGATATCGGTCAGGGGCCTGAACCTTTAGGATCTTTTTAATCTCCTGATAGGGTTTCATCTTAACCCCGGTAGCGTTGCTGACTCCAATCACAAGAGGGACGCGGTCCGGTTCTTCGTGATTGAGGGTTGTCAATACTCGTTCCCTTGGTGTCATCTGCATTTTTCCCCCTGAACTTTATGTTGAATTGATAGCCTGCTCTTCTTTGAGTAGGGATGGCTTCCCAACGGCCTAGTTCTATAGATTATTCAATTCCTACATGTGACAGTACTTTCAAAGCTCTGTCAATTAGTAGATTTGCGTAGTCCTCTGGTGACAATAGTGTTGAGGATTATTTTATAAGTGATGTGGATTTTACTTGGAGTGTGTTTGACTGTGAAGAATTAGCGGGGGGGGTCGGAGTAATGTACTTTACAACATCACTGCACTCGCAAAGCTCTTAATGAAGAAGTGTTTGCGGGTTCACTCCAGGAACCGTTCTTTACTAATTAGAGTGAAAAGGATACTAAAATGATGAGCAGGTATAGCATCCCCATCATGCCTGCTTTGGCTTTGGTGAGAGTGTAGTTATTACTCCAGAATAAATATACCGCCAGAAAAGTTGCTCCAATCAGGCTCCAGATTAACCCCAACTGTGGCAGGTCAATAGCTGTTTGTTCTCCACTCATGGCGAGTGCCAGCAAAATTGGTATACTCAAACAAATACATATGTCGAAAATGTTACTGCCGAAGACGTTTGAAATAGCGGCGTCGTATTGTCCTTTTTTAGCGCTTATTACAGAGAGTGCAGTATCCGGTACCGATGTTCCTGCTGCAATCACGACAAATCCCATGATAACTCCGTCAATTCCCAACAAGTCACCGAGAGCAAGTGAAGATTCAACCAGCAGATGTGATGCTCCTCCCATCACAATCATCATGCCGGCAATCCACATCCACGCCTTTTTTTCGGATGTTAATTCCAGTTCATCTTCATCTTCAGTCTTTATTTCCAATATATCATGTTCCTGAGAATCAGGATTTTGTTTTTTTGCTTTCTTGAAGTCTTTATGAAGCAGGAAAACATAACCTAAGTAGGCCAGTAAAAACAGGACAGCGACACCGGCACCCCACTCATTTGGAAACAACCAGAGCATTGCCCCGAGCAAAAGTGTTACGCCAAGATAATATATATTGTCACGCCAGACGACTTCTTTGCTGATGACCATTGGACTTGCCGCAACTAATCCTGCAGCCGCAGGAATCACAAGGACATTATAAAGTGCTGATCCTACTATGCTGGCGATGCCAACTTCTGCACGTCCGATCATGATTACCGCAATGACAGCTACACAAAACTCCGGAAATGAACTCGCAATTGCATCAATGACCGCGGCTTTAATTGACTGTGGAATATCGTGCTTGTTCTGGATATAAGTCGCTGCCGGAGAGAAAAAATCACCTGCCCGCCAAATAATTATGGTGGAGATCATGATTAGTGAAATCCACAACAGATAACTTCCCCAGCCAATTCCGTTTAGTGTCAAGAACCAGGCAATGATTGCAATTCCGGATAACAGGATCGTGTGCCGGAACATATCTTTACCGAAAAAAAATAAGAATGGAGCGAGTGGATTCATTTAAGGTTATTTTAATAAATGGTTTTAGTCTTTTTTGTTGGAGTGGAGTTGGGATTCCTGATTTTTGAGTAGACGCTGAATATTCTCGCGATGCTTATAGATCAGCAGTGATGATAACAGAAGAAAAAGAAAAAACACAGTCCAAAAAGGGGGTTCATTCTGTAGCCATGGAAATAGTATAAAAAACCATGGAAGGACTATCAGCATGGTGATTGCTGAAAGGCTTGAGATTTTTTTCCATAAAAACATACCTGCCCAAACCAAGGCTGCACTGAGACCGATACTGAAATGCAACACTGCTAAGACTCCAAATAAAGTCGAAATACCTTTCCCACCTTTAAAACGCAGAAAAACTGAAAAGACATGTCCGCAAACAACAACTACTCCAGCGAGACTGAGGTATAACAACTGAGCTTCTGGTGCGGTTTCGGTTACAGGAAAAGCTGTTTGGGCCAGCAAAACGGCGAGACTGCCTTTTCCAAAATCCAGCACAAAAGTCATAATGCCAGGCAATTTGCCACCGACCCGCATGACATTTGTCATACCGATGTTTCCGCTTCCCTGTTGGCGAATGTCTATTTTTAACCAGTAACGGCTGATCAACAAACCGAAAGGAATGCTTCCAAGTAAAAAAATAAAAATGAAGAAGCCAATTTGAAACACGTTTTAGTTCATGAGTGAGAAAGAGTTTACCAGTTTGGTGTCTTTCGACTGGTTGCAGACTCAATACCTTTTTCCTGAATTACCCGTAATAGTTCTCGGTCATCACGATGTTTGACCAGAGTTTGTGCGCCTTTAAGTCTTTCAACGACTTTTGCATCAAGGACACCTGTCTGAACGAGGTATGAAATCCAATCTAAAATTTCACTGGTAGAGGGTTTCCGTGTCAAGTCAAGTTCACGCAGTTGATAGAAAATCTCAATTGCTGCTGCGACAATTTTTTTATTTGCTCCAGGATGATGCATACGGACAATTTCACGCATTCTTTCCGGGGGTGGAAACTCGATATACATATAAATACAACGCCGAATAAAAGGAGCAGGTAAATCCTGTTCATGGTTGGATGTGATCACTATGATCGGCATTTTACCTGGTTCACAGGCAATTGTTTGTTGTGTTTCCGGGACAACGATACGTCGTTCAGAGAGTAAAAACAAAAGATTATTGGGTAGTTCACGGGGAGCCTTGTCAATTTCATCCAGTAACAGAACCGAGCCTGGTGTAGAGAAGGCTTCTGCGAGAGGCCCCAAATGCACGTATTCATCCAAGTTGTCCACTTTACGTCCGCCGGTATCGATTTGCATGTCAATTCCGGCTTGTATCATCTGAGCGTTGGCAACAGCAGCCTGTGTGTCCATCAGGCGTTGAACTTCATCGAAACGCGAAACGAGGAGCGAAACTTTGCTTTCTGAAGTTATCGGTACTTCAAATAAGGGTCGGTTTTCTTTTTTAGCAAATTCCTGCGCAAGTTTTGTTTTACCGGTTCCGGGCTCACCTTCGAGCAACAGAGGTTTTTCCAGCAGGCGTGCAATGTGGAAAGCTTCACTTAATTTTGAATCCAGTAAGTAAGTAGGTGTTCCTTTGAAAAGCTTTGAATTCATATGTTTTAATTAATTGGTGATTGGTTGATAGTTATGTTAGCCAGAGTGTTTTACTTCGTATGCCTTATCTTTCAATTTATTATAGATTTCATTGACTTCCATTTCAGGCACGCTGTCCCATTCCATAACCTTGAGAAAGTGTTTACGCAATTTCCCTCTGGAAAGTCCTCGTTTTTGCCAGCCTTCGTATATTTCATCCTGTGATGATTTCAGTGGACGTCCGTCAAGTTCTTTACGCATTAGAAACTTGACCGCACTGTCTGGACTGGTGAGGATAAATGATCTGTGTGCCTTGTCAGTGATGCGTCCTGTACCGTAGACTACATCAGAATCATCATCATCAGCCAAACTCGAAAGTGCTGAATCTTCTTCCTCCTCCTCCTCCTCCTCTTCTTCCACATCATAGGATTCTATGTCCGGTTCAAGCTCTATTTCAAGGGATTCCTCTTCCTCTGCAGGCATTTCTTCTGCTGCAGCTGGAGTTTCTTCAACAGGAGCAGACACTCCTGAAGGTCCGAGATAACCCTCGCCGGCTGCACCCGCAAACTGAGATGTGGACATGCGCTTTTGAATTTGTGCTGGACTTGGAACCACAATTACTGCCAGCAACAGCAAAAATGCAATGCCGAAAGTAATACTATAAACCAACCCATTTACATACAGGTCGTGGCGATTTTTATCAAGATAATAGGTTGTCAGCTCCATACCCCGATAAACAACATAACTTGTTTCCGAGATACCGCTATAGCAGATTAGAATTCCGCCTACTGTTGCCGCAAGTCCGCCGAAGACGGCAAGAAGATATAAGTTAAGATAATTGACAGGCATTTGCACCTCTGAGATTGATCATTATTTAAAATGGGGATTATCGCCGTTAAAAACCAGACTTTCGGAAAACAGAAAGCCAGGCAACGAAACGGCCTATTCCTCTTGATCATTAATATCGTCAGAAATGCAAATAACTTGAACGTTAATTACCAGACTGTTTTAAGCACACCACCATCAACGGCAAGACTAGAACCGGTGACATAACTTGCAGCATCAGAGAGCAAAAATGCTCCGCATCGTCCAAATTCTTCAATGGTACCGTAACGTCCCAGCGGAATATTGGTGTGGTTTACCTCTTGTATTTGTTCAATTGAAACCCCCTGCTTTTCAGAATTCAAAGCGTCCAAGCTTCTCACCCGATCCGTGTTGATACGTCCGGGCATCAGATTATTGAGACGAATGTTATCCGCAGCAAGTTGCTTGGAGAGGCTTTTAATCAAACTGGTAACTCCGGAACGCATGACGTTCGAGAGAATCAGCACGTCAATCGGTTCTTTGACAGACATTGAGGTAACCGTCAAAACAGAGCCACCTCCACGTTCACGCATTGATGGTAAAGCTGCCCGGATCATGCGCACAGCACTAAAAAGGTTTAGTTCAAATGCCGCCTGCCAGTCCTCATCAGAAAAATCCTCAAATTTCCCTGTGGGTGGGCCTCCGGCATTGACTACAAGTTTGTCGATTCCTCCAAATTCTTTAAGAGTGGAATCAGTCCAGTTTTGGATAGATTGAGGATTTGACGAGTCCAGAACATTTGCTAAAACCTGTACTCCGGTTTCGTTCCGGAGTTTTTCGGCTGCTGCTTCAATATCCTTTTCAGTACGGCTGCCAATTGATAGTGAAGCACCTTCCTGGGCCAGTGCTTGAGCGATACCATAACCCAGTCCTTTACTTGAAGCCGCCACCATGGCGACTTTCCCTTTGAGTTTTAAATCCATTTTTTCTCCTTTTAAGGTGAATAAAAATAATGAGTGTAAATACTTATTGAAATGTTTTACCTCGACGGAGTGCCGGAAGCAACAACAGCAAAAATAAAAAGATAAATCCTGCCCAAACCCATTCTGCATATTCACGGTAAAACGAAAACTGGGATTGAAGCTTTACTGTAGAGTTTAGTGTGCCTTCTTCAAAAAGTCCAAGCTGTTGGCTCATGTTTTTACCGTTTGCAGCAATGAAGAGGCTTTCTCCATTGTTGGAAGCAAAGACAACCGGCACCCGATTTTCGATAGCCCGCCAACGCAAAATCGCGACCATGTTGTCAGATGCGGCTGTGCGTCCAAACCAGGCTAAATTACTGAGGTTCAGCACCAGGTTTGAGCCATTAAGCACCATACCTCGCATGACTGCAGGATTAAAAATATCGAAACAAATAGGTGCAGAAAGCTGAATATTTCTCTCCAAAGGGAAAACGGTGTATTCCGTTCCTCGATCAAACTCAGACATATTGGCAATGTTCTTCCGGAGCCATGTGGCGATACCCGGAAACCAGTCTGAAAAAGGAATCATCTCTCCAAACGGTATCCGGAAAATTTTGTTGTAGCGTCCCAGAACTTTACCTTTTTTGCCGACCAGCACTGAGACTCCATAAAATTTATTACCGGTTTGAGTCTGTTCCCAGTCCACAGTCGTAAATAAGATGTTGGTTTGATGTTCCTGTGCGAAAGCTGAAACTTTAAGACGAGAGTTGTTAGACTTGAAAAAAGCATCCGGAAAGACGGATTCCGGCCAGACCAGCAATTGTTCTGTGCTTGTGTTTTGAGGAAGTTCTGCGAGCGCTTTCCTCGAATCAGTCAGGAGGCTTTCCAAATTCTGCTGCCGTTTTGAATGAGCAAGTTCCGGATTAGAAGCTAGATCCTGAAGTGAAAAATTAGGCTGAATTATGATTACGGTCAAGTTTGAGCTTTTTCCGTTGGGTTCCGTAAATTTTGTTTCGAGGTTGTTAGTTCGCCACGCACCGTAACTTAAACCGATGATCCATAAAAGTAAATATAGAGATGAGGCCTGCAGAATTTTTTTGTGACTTAGTTTTCCGGATTTCCAACGCAGCCAGCCGATCAGCAGGAAAGTCAAACCTGCGCTGTAAAGAAGGAGTCCGGAAGATCCGATTATATCCGCAAGTTGTTCAATCCATGGAAATTCGGAGAAGGTTAATGCTCCGTAATTCCAATGAATTAGGCGAGGATACCAGGGATCGAGTGCGAGTACAAACGCGAGTCGAAGCGGTAAGTCCCAGTTATTGAGTTTAGGGATTAAAAGCAGCGGAATTCCGAAATAGACAAAAAGCTGAAAACCTACTTCAAGTCCGTAACCGACTGCTGTTATAATTAAAGCTGCCGGCCACGGGACGTGCCCAAAAACGTGGGTGCTGTTGGTTATCCAATAGCCTCCAATTGATGCGGCAATTCCTCCGGAGAGCCAACAAATTCCAAAAAAAAGCAAGGCCCGTTTCCGGAAAAATAGATCATCTTCCGCATGGAGTTTCTCCAAAGTGAAGATCAAAGGAAACAAGGAAATTAATCCCAGCCAGTGTGTGCCGAATCCCGGTGCATTCAGGCCAAGCATCACACCTGAAATTAAACTTCCTGTCCAAATGAGTTTTTGTAAATTTTGGCGGATGTTTTTGTTTTTGGCGTTTTTGTTCATGATTTGTAGTGACCGACTTGCAAGCTTTTGACGTTAGTGCTTAAAATGGTTATCACTGATTTACATTGACAGGAACATTCCGCACATTTGTGGTAAATTTAGGATAGCTGATGATTAGTTTAACACCATATTCTCGTGAAAATCCTTTAAAAATATCCCAGGAAGAGTATGAAAAGCTGGTTCATATGAATGAAAAAGGCTGGAGCCATTGCGATTCAAAAGAAGAGTGTCTAGCAAAACTGCATTATCTCCGTGAAGGATTTGCTCAGGGAAAAATTGCTGATGGTGATTTCCATGAACGGGAAGAAAAGATGGTTGTCGGTTACTGGAACAGAGGAAGTTGACAACAAAGATTCTTTCTCAGTTATAGTCTTAAAAGCGGGATTTGATCAGCGAAGTAGTTTAACCAGTTCATTGTTACCACTTGCTTCCGCCAGCGTTAAAGCACTCTCACCGTCAGGTGTCTGGACGTCGGGTGAGGCTCCAAGTTCCAGCAGATTTTTGAGGATTTTCACTTTTCCACGTTTTACTGCAATCATCAGTGCTGTTTCCCCAGCGCTGTTAAATGTATCCAACAGAACTCCTCGAGAGACTAGTTCATGCATTATCCTTGAAGCACGTTTTTCTTTTTGTCCGGAACCGTAACTGGAATCGTTGTCTTCATTTTCTACATCACTCATCGCCATCAAGTGCCAGATGCCGTTACCGTTGGAATCTTTTTGATCCCCTTTTTGTCCAGCGTCCAAAAGCTGAATTACAACCGACAGATGATTGTTGGTTGCAGCAAGCAATAAAGCCGATCTTCCGGAGGAGTCTTTTAACATTGGGTCAGCACCAGCGTCCAACAAAAGACCTGCACTTTTTCCATGACCATTCAAAGCTGCAACCATCAGAGCTGAATGATGAAACATCAAATCTAAATCGTTAATTACGGCGCCTGCACTCAACAATCCCAGCAAAACCTCAGCGTGCCCATTTCTGGCCGCCTGAATCAAGGGAGTCCCGCCTTCTCCACTCATGTCAAATGCATTGGCATGAAGATTAGCACCTTGTGAAAGTAGCATTTCAACCACAAAAAGATGTCCATTTTGAGCTGCTCTCAGCAGAGCCGTTTTTTTATTAGCATCTTCTGCGCTTATATCTGCTCCGTATTGTATCAGCAGTTCCGCAATTTCACGAAAGCCTTTGGAAGCGGCAAGTATCAATGCGGATTCTTTCCAGCGGTTTCTCTTTTCAACTTTTGCTCCAAGCTCTAGCAGCAGTTTCACTATCTCCAGATAACCGTGAACTGCGGAAATCATTAAAGGTGTATTTCCTATAAAATCAGTAGTATTCAGTTCAGAAGTCTGACGTCCAAATGTCGGGTGATGCAGCATTATATTTACTAATCTTACTTCTCCGGTCATAACCGCTGACATTAGAGGGGTCTGTCCCTGTGAATTTTTTAAGGCTGGGTCTGCACCATGTTCCATCAAAATCCTGGCGGTTTCCCAATGTTTTCCTTGTGAAGCAAGGGCTAATGGTGTTTCATTCTGTGCAGTGAGATGATCAATTTCCGCATTTTCTTCAAGTAGAAAGACAACCATTTTGCTGTAACCACGCTGGGATGCATAGAGTAAATCCTGATTTATATCAGCACCGTGTTTGATCAATGTCTTTGCAGTAGAAAAATGACCCTGCAGTATTGCATGTGCCAAAGCAGTTTTTCCGTGTAGATCTTTTAATTTCACATTTGAACCTTTTATTAACAGGGCTTGTACAACATTTTCGTGTCCTTGAGAGGCTGCCCAAATAAGTGGTGTTGCCCCATCAGAACCGCGTACGTCAATACGGGCTCCTTTATCTGCTAACAGGCTTACAATATCAGGATGACCCTTGAGAGCAGCCCAGGTCAGTGCTGTCCATTTGTCCTTATCCTGGGCTCCGAGATCGGCGCCTTTGTTGATGAGAGTTTTTACTGTGTCAATATGTCTGCCTCCTGCTGCCAGCATAAGCGGGGTCCAACCGGAATCATTACGATTTTTTACAGGACTGCCGTTTATGTTTGCTCCACCTTTTAGCAGCAGTTCCACAATTTCCGAATGACCGTTATTTGCTGCCCACATCAAAGGAGTCCATCCTTGAGGATCATGAATTTCTGTATTTACCCGTAAATCGAGCAATATATTTACTACCTTAAGATGCCCGTGTGAGACGGCATAAAATAGGTTTCTCTCATTATCAAATTCTTTATTACTGAGAAATTTAACCATGGATAACTGCTTCTTTTCTGCTGCATAAATCCATGCGGTCCAACCATAGCGGTCACGAAAATCCAGTCGACTTTGCTCTCGAAGCAGCAGTTTGGCAATTTTAATATGGCCTTCACTGGCTGCGGCCATTAAAGCTGTTTTTTCAAAGAAATTTCTGGCATTTACGTCAGCACCTTTTTTGAGCAGAAACCTGGTCAATTCCAAATTCCCCTGAGCAGTTGCTGACATCAGCGGTGTGTTTTTTTTAAGGTCAGGCGTATTGACTGGAATTCCGGATTTAATCAACAAGCTCGCTGTTTTCAAATGTTTGTTGCTTAAGGCCAGTAACAGAGCATTTTTTCCTTGTTTGTCAACTGCCACCAAATCGGCTCCGGAAGACAACAATTTTTTCACTGTTGAATCCAGACCGTACATTGCTGCGAGAAGCAGCGGGGTTCTTTGGAATTCGTCTTCAAGAGTATCTGTTTTTGCTCCAGCATTCAGCAGTAATTCAGCAATTTTTTCATGTCCTGATCTAATTGCCCAGATTAAAGCAGTTGATCCATTGAGCGAAGTTAAATCTACTTTAATTCCACGTTTAAGTAAGAACTGCACAATCTCAAAATGACCGTTCTGTGCTGCATACATCGCGGATGACATAGACAATTTATTCTGAAAGTCAGCTCTAGCACCGTGCCTCAACAATGTTTTGAGAATTTCAAGTTCACCTTGTTCTGCGGCAAACATTAAAGCAGTCCACTGCTGATTCGTTTCTGCATTTGGATTTGCACCTTGCTGGAGTAAGAAGCTGACGGTATCAGGATGTCCTTTATATGCTGCCTGAATTAAGGCTGTTTTACCGAGGGTATCAGTATCATTCAGGCGAGCTCCTTTTTCGACAAGAAGTTTTACAATTACCTGCGCTCCAATTCCAGATGCAAACATAAGAGGAGTTACTCCGTGAAATTCCTCAGTTCCGCGAATGTTTACGCTGACACCATTGGACAAAACACTTTCTACTGCAGACACGCTGTTAAGTATGGCCAACATCAGGCGGGTCCAGTCATCACGTCCTTTTATACTGATTAAAAAATTTTCCAGGCGGTGACTTTCCTTAGGCGTAATTTG
>Ga0187827_10008000_pt1 | contig 11581 bp, 10 predicted proteins | sample ETNtaG_39_FD_167969 | JGI IMG/M metagenome (GOLD analysis project Ga0187827, IMG submission 167969) | Marine microbial and viral communities from oxygen minimum zone, Eastern Pacific Ocean - ETNP2014_SV_150_PacBio MetaG (Illumina Assembly) | ecosystem: Environmental > Aquatic > Marine > Hypoxic... | reverse complement strand
TCGCGATACTGTCCCGGTACACTCCTTTGCCACGTTGTTTGTCGACATTCTGTTCCTGATAGCAAGGCATCGAAGCGTTGATCACGACATTGTGCTCTGCCAGGAATTCCGGTAAATGTTCATAACCCTGTTCCATCAGGATTGTCGGGTTGCACCTGTCCATCACCAGGGTCCCCATCCGCCTTGCTTCGACAACAAGATGTTCAAAATTGGGGTTCATCTCTGGAGATCCACCAGTTAAATCCAGCGTGCCTACGCCGTTTTGGTTAATAAAGGTCAGAACAAGGTCAACCATGTCCTTGTCCATCAGCTCCGTTCGGGTAGGTCCTGCATTGACATGGCAATGGGTACAACTGAGATTGCACAGGTAACCTAAGTTGACCTGGAGGGTATCGAGATTTGAACGATAGATATTTGGAAAGCTGGTTTCGAGTAACAGGGATCGAGTATCTTGCATTTAGAGTTAGCCAGTTAGAAGCTGTTTAGTATAGACCGGGGCATGTACTGAAGCATTACAGGAAAATGTGTCCCTGGCCCTTTTAAGAAATAACAGCCACACCTGGAAACTCATCGCTCCAGTTGTGCAATTTCATCTGTCTTTATTTCATACAATTCAATAATGTTGCCGCAGGGATCGCGTCCGTATATGGCGGAACTCGTCTCATCGAAATGAACGACTTCACCCACGAACTCCATACCAAATTCTTTCAGACGATCATATTCGCTCTGTATATCATCAACCTGCAGCGCAAAATGCGGGTAACCATAATCGCAGGGTCTTGAACGGAGATCCTTTGGTTCTGGATGGGTGTATTCCCACAGTTCTATAAACGTATTGCTGCCCTTTAACATAGCCATTCTTGCTCTTGCCCCATCAAGGCCAATAGCCTTATTAACGAGAGGCACATCATCGAACTGACCTTCCTGAACTACTTCAAAGCCGAGCGCATCACGGTAGAAAGTCAGCGCTTTTTCGAAATCGCTGACGCCAATCGCAATATGGTGGATACCTACAATCATTGTCTGTCTCCGTTTGGATGAAAATGTGGGGCCGCGAATGAAATTAGCTTAAGCCAGCGAAAGTTTTTCATGTGAACCGGCCATACGATTTTGAATGTCGATATTCTGTGGGCAGGCGCCGGTGCATGGCGCTGAACAGGTCTGGCACGCATCAGCATTCTTATCCAGAGCTGAGTATAGTTGCATCGCCTGCTTTTCATCACCATAGTCCTCAAAATACATACGGTGTCTCAATACATCATTGATAGGCACGGAATGCGGGCAAGATTCCAGGCAGTCGCCACAGTTCGCGAAACAGTGGGTGCCAGCAATCAAGTCATCATATTTATCCAACACTGCAGTATCGTTAGTCGTGAGGGCTTTCCCGGATGCATGGATATACTCATCAACGTGCTGCGTTTCAAAAAAGGAAATAACCAGGCAGGCAACATCTGGATTGGACATTACCCACTTGAAGGCAGCCTGGGTATAGGAAGTGGACTCATCCTGGAATTCCAGCATTCCCTTGTGCTTGGCACCCTTTAGAGTCTTCATGGCGACAATACCCATATTCTTCGCAGCCGCCTTCTTGATGATGTCCTGCTGCTTTGGCCAGGCACCGTGGTGGTAGGCAAGCATCATCACATCAAATTTGTCGCTGTCGATAACAGCGTATGCTACCTCTTCCAGGTTTGGTGTGTGCGATGTAACGCCGAGAAACCGAACTCGTCCATCAGCCTTTGCCATGTCGAAAGCTTTCAGCATATTGGGATCAAGCAGCCGTTCAATGGAATCACATGAATGAACGTGTATCAGGTCTACATAGTTTGTATTTAGCCGCTGCAAACTGTCATCAAGTGCCGCCAGGTAGGTTTCAACACTTGAGCCCTGACGAACGTGACCGTCAGAAGTGCACCATTTGGTTACTATAAAAAGCTCCTCCCGGTTCCGCTCCTTTAAGACGTTGCCTAAAACTGTCTCAGATTTGGCGCCTGCATAATCAGGTGATGTATCGATATAGTTAACGCCGCGGTCAAGAATTTCTCGGAAAAAGCCTTCCGGGTCTGAGTGTCGCAGGAACTGACCAGAACCCATGGAAATATCAGATACCATAAATCCTGTTCGCCCAAGGGGTCGTTTGTGTGCAATTCGTGCGCCAGACCAATTGGCGTGAGCGGTGGGCGCTGTTTGTTCTGTTTCAGCAGAGTAGACTGGTGCGCTGACTCTAAACCAGCCCTCGATTCTCCCCATGGTCGTTCCCACTGCGCCTAATACGCCGCCTCCCACAGCTGCGGATCCCATCAAGAATTTGCGCCTGCCGGATGGGGCATCAGCTTCGGGAAGATTGCTTCCCCGTTGTTTTGCCCAGATAACCGTCAGAATGATACTGGTAAACAGTAATAGTACAGAGATTATTGCCGGCATAAGTGGAACCATTGCAGCATCTATGCCGACCGCTCGCTCCTGCAGGTAGTTACCAACTCCGGCGTAGCCAAGAACCCAAGTAAGAGCCCATACAGCCAGTGCTATCAAACCAATATTCTTAATCGCCTTTCTCCTCTCTATTCCTTTGCGGGTCAACTAGCGACACTCTAGCCTATCAAGGGACAATTACTCAATTGATTAAAGATTGATCATTTAAGTAAACTGTCGTCAGAATTCAGGACAGAGGAGAGTAGTGATGGGTCGACTGGATGGAAAAGTTGGGATCGTCCTTGGTGCCGCGACGAAGGACAATATCGGGCAAGTGATAGCCCGTCGCTTCACTCAGGAGGGGGCGAAGGTAATGGTAGCTGGCCGACACGAAGACGTACTTTCAACGCTGGCTGACGAGATCGATGGTGCCTATGCCATCTGCGACATCACGGTTGAGGAAGATATCGAGGCTCTCATGGCCGCTACGCTCGAGAGATTCGGGAAAGTTGATATAGGTGTGAACTGCACTGGCTGGGGGTTGCTCAAGCCCTTCCTGGATACGACCCGCGAAGAGCTGGAGGCGATGGTGGCCCTGCAGTACGTGGGTGTTTTTCAGTACCTGCAGGGGTTGGTTCGGGCCATGAAAGACGGTGGATCCATCATCCAGCTGTCCACTGAAACGGCGACCATCATGTTCGAGAGCCATGCAGCTTATATGGGAACCAAGGCAGGTATTGACCATGTTATCCGTACCGTAGCCAACGAGTTTGGCAGCCGTGGCATTAAGGCTAATTCGATCAGCCTGGGTGTCAACGACTCACCGATGGCAGCTGCTGTATTCCACATGCCGGTCATCATCGAACAGTTCCGCAAGGCGTATCCCCTGGGGCGGGTGGGGACATCTGATGATGTTGCAGCGGCAGCGGTCTGGCTCGCCAGTGACGAATCCTTCATGACCGGAGAGAACATGCATGTGACAGGTGGACTAAGGCTTCGCCGAAACCCGATGCTCGCCGAGATTGCCGCCGCCTGTGAAGAAGCCGGAATGGCGCCAGAGGAGAACCTGTTTCGAATGGGGTTGAGCGAGGAGCACGGCGCTTCATGAGATAAAGAAGGCCTGTGTTGTCGGGGGCTGGGTTTTGAAAACCAGTTGCTAGCCCGGATAATTGGCTAGTCTTCCAGGGTCAGGGCCTGGCTTGGACATTGCTGACAGGCAAACCGAACCTTCTGTTGCCACTCAAGCTTGATGTCAGAAGTGATGGTAAGTTTCTCTTCACCATCAAATGCAAACACTTCATCTATTGTTTCGACACAGACACCGTAGCCACAACAGATATTTCGGTCCACGGTAACTTTCAACTGCTCACCCCTCCTGGAAATCTCACTGTTACACGCAATCAAACTCGATGGCGAGCTGATTAGGGCCGCGAACAACGAACCAGTCATGGTATATGACGTCATCGTCAGGATTCTTGAGGCGGATATTTTTCATCCGTTTGAGGACCTCTTCGAAGGTGATCCTGGTTTCCAGTTTTGCAAGGGGCTGGCCTGGGCAGAAGTGCCGTCCTGCGCCAAATGAAATCCCCTGGTATGCATTCTCACGTTTTGGGTTGAAGATTTCCGGGTCTTCAAACTGATCTGGGTCGCGGTTTGCGGCGCCATAGAGCATCCAGATAATTGCACCAGCGGGAACCGGTGTACCATTTACTTCCGTATCACGGACCGTGTAGCGGAAGAGGCCTTGAACAGGTGCCTCGATTCGGAGCAGCTCTTCGACGAACGTCTCAAGTTCCTCTGGGTGTTCCCGCAAGCGCACTTGCAACTCAGGTTGCTCGGCGAGAAATTTCATACCATTGCCAATTAAGTCCGTGGTGGTCACTTGCCCGGCGCCGTACATGACCGCTGAGATGCCAACCAGATCTTCGATTTCCGGCAGGGTTCCATTTGCCTTGGTTGCGGTAGCTATCTCACTCAATACGTCATCTTGAGGATTCGCCCTTCTTTCTGTCAGGTACTGGTGAAACCGCTCGTCACTAACGCCCAGCGCGTTAGCACCAGGGTTAGGGCTGCCGGCAGACAGCATGCTGGTCGCCGAATCCCGCTGGTGTCGTTCAAGGAACGACCTTCGCAAGGCATCCTCATCGGCCCTGGGGAAGTCCATTACCTCGTTCATGACAAAGTAGGTATAAGGGCCGGCAAAACGGGCAATCCATTCCACTTCACTATCTTCGGCGAAAGACTCAATCAGTTCCTGTGCCAGCTCGCGTAAGCGAGGAGTAATGGCTTCCTTGCGCTCTACCGTAAAAAGCTTGTTGAGCAGGTTTCTGTACTCAGTGTGTTCCGGCGGATCCAATGTCAGCACCGGTATAAGGTCGCTCTGCACCCTCTTCCGCCAGGATTCAACCTTGGTTTCCAGGTCGGCGCTTCCAAATGGGCAACCACTTTCATCAGGCCGCTCTGGGATATGTCCTTTAGCGAACGGTCCGAGAGAGGCAACACAGGCGGAGAAATCCTGGTGACGGCGCTCTATCTCCAGGACATCCTGGTATCGAGTGGCCAGGTAGATGCCAGAGTTGCTTTCCTGGGTGATGGGCCCGATTGTCCTTGCCGCTTCGTAGAATTTATAAGGGTCCTTTACTACATCAGGGTCAGCCGCAAATAGATTCCGGGAATCCAGCAGTTGACGGGCGGCCTCAAGACTCAACTCTTCCTCTGTTGTTGCCATTTCTCATCCTTCTCGATATCGCAAACTATTGGCGTACCTAGTTTTTGTCCGGATTTGGATATCGAGCGGGTTATCCTGGGCGGCCCTCGGCCGGGCACCCCTCGGCCGGGCACCCCCTTCCTTCACATGCGAGTATTTTTAAAGGCTAACCGTTTACATGTTATTCAAATCTGGTTCTAAATACGCAATTTGTAGACAGGAACTAACTAGTCAGCAACCCAGCTACCATGAAATCCTGCGGGTACCCGCCTCGGCAGATGGATACGCGCAACCGGGTCCTTCTCCATGTTGCTGGCATCAACTATGATGAGTTCACTCTTGTTTTCAGCTTGATCGTAGACAAAGCTCAAGAGGTAGCCATCATCTTCCGCACTGGCACCTGCCCCGGGGACAAAAACCGGTTCACCGCCTGCACGACCATTTCCAAGTTCATGGGCAATGGACGTATCGGTTTTCATATCATATTTACGAAAGGCGTTGGCGGTTGGCCCACCGGACCCGAACTGTGCGGTGTAGCCATATCGGTAAGGAAGGCCAACACGACTGTCCGGGACTCGCGGGAACTCCACTGAATGGTCATCCAGTTGCCGCTCATTGACCTTACCTGTCACCTGGTTGATGGTCCATTGATAGAGTACGGGTGACACATCTGGGGCGCCCTGCTTCATTGAATGTTCAAGGCGGCAAACATCAATGACAATGCTGTCGCCGTTTTCATAGGCGTTTACGGGGTGATAGACATAACAAGGGTCAATGTCGTACCAAACCACATCCTTGTTGGAACCGTCGCGTGGCATGACGCCCAGGCGTGCTCCATAGTCGTCACTCCATTGTATAGGTAACCCCCCTGTCACATTCTCGAAGTTCCATACTAAAGGGAGATCCATAAAGATGACGTGATTCCTGGTGATATTGAAATCATGGACCATGGTGGCTCCCTTAACTTCAATTTCCTCAGACTGCACCAGTTCGCCCTGGGCGGATGCACGGTGATACGTCATATAGGGTGGTGTCATACCATAGTAGAAAAATAGAAGCTCACCAGTTTCGGGGCAAATTTTCGGGTGCGCCGTCATGCCGGTATTTAGTTTTCCATCATAGTTATAGGCGCCTACCGTCTCGAGGTCAGCAGAGAGCTCAAAGGGCCAATGACCTTCTTCAAGTGCCAGTATTTTCCCTGCATGGCCAATGACATGTGTGTTGGCAAGAGACTTAGACCTGTCATCCAGTGCCTCCATGGGGTCGGCACCTTCGTCTGCCAATAGTGGAGTCTGAACATAGCGATTGCGGTACCAGTTCGCGTTGCCATTTTCCAGTTCAACGCCATGGATCATACCGTTGCCGAGAAACCAGTGGGCAGTATCACCAGATTTTGGGTTTGAGCCGTTGCGCAAATACCGTCCATTGAGTTCTGGCGGTATGCTGCCGGTGACCTTGAGTTCAGTTTCCGTCACCTCATCATAGATAGGTGCAAAATTTCCAGTTAGCCAGAATGGCTTGTTCTCTTGTGGTTGTGCGCTCATGATTTGCTCCTGTGGGACTGAGTAGGCTTTTGCCTTCTTCTAATTGTATTGCGCCGAAGATTCCGGACAGGCAATTCGCCTGTCTGGAGGTATAGGTCGCAAGAGGTGGGTCAGGGTTAAAGTGTCAGATTATCAGCTGATATAGAAAACATCCACTAGCACGGGCGTTAGATTCTGGTGGCCCTCCAATTTGGAACAGTGTGAATAGTCGGAGACGAAGTTACCTATGGAGAAGCGGAAAATAACGGTTAAATCTGATAAGTAAGTTTACTAGTAACAGACTAGTCCTAATACCCACTCTTCTTAGAGGGTTTTTGAGCATCCAGGGTTATACCTCTTGCTTGTCATACTAACAGGTGTCCCCTGTAACGGTCCCCAACTCTACCTGGCCCAGAACTGAGCCTGCAACTTCAGGAGTGAGCTCCACAACCCGGGTTCTTTCGAACCAGAATTTCATATAACACCTAGTATCGAATCACGGTACAATTGTTAGCCTCGTGCTAATAGCTTGATGGTCTTGTCCTGGCGTATGGTTTTAAGCAGTAGGTCAGATTTCCGGAGATCAGTAAGAAAGTAGATCCATTTTCCCTCCGGCCCACAGGCGGACTTATTAGGGGAGAAATTGAATTGTTAAGATTAGGAAAGCTGCCCGATTATGGCTTGGTTATTGCCACACTGTTTGTAGGTGCTGATCATCTGTTGACGACCAACGAAATCACTAAGTGTTCAAAAATTCCCCTGGCAACGGTACGCAAATTGCTAAAAAGCCTGGTTGATGCTGGCTTACTTGTCTCTCATCGTGGCAGCACCGGAGGGTACCAACTAGCACAGGAAGCACAACGAATCAGTATTGCTGAGATCATAGAAGCAATTGATGGTCCGATAATTCTAACTGAATGTGCTGGATCCCATCGTGGCAACAATTGTGCTTTAGCCGGAAGCTGCCACCTCAACGAGAAATGGTGTGAACTGAATAGAGAGATAGTTGAGAAACTGCAGTCTATTTCTCTCGAGGAATTTGCCCGCTAACCTCTCAGGGGGTGCTAGGACATCAAGCAGGCTTTACCCAGGTATCCCTTCGCGCATCAAACTGATGCAACCGCGATTCTACACGGTGCTGTTTTTCATTACCCCATCTGATCTGGCCGGGAAATAGTAGAAATCTATAGCATACTATAATAGTATGCTATAGAGTGGCTCCGCCCAGGACCAACAACGAAATAGGGCGGTAAAACACTAGTGCACTGGGAACGCATATTTTTGCTAAACCTGCGAGCGAGGAGAGGATGAGTAAGTCTGGCGGTGATGGAACTAATAGTGGTCGAAGAATGTTCCTGAGCGGAACTACGAGCACCTTATTTGCCATGGGTGCAATGGGACTTGCAACCCCCTATGTCCAGTCCTGGAATCCTAGCACTCGTGCCAGGGCTGCTGGCGCTCCCATCGAGATTGATCTGAGCAAGATTCCTGAAGGCAGTTTGCATGTTGAAGAATGGCGCGGCAAACCCATTTATATCGTCAAGCGCACGAAAACAATGCTGGAATCGCTGGAAAAGGCGGCTGACAAATTGCGCGATCCGGACTCGGAAGATGAACAGCAACCCCATTATGCAAAGAATAAGAACCGCTCCCGGATTCCAGCGATACTTGTTGTGGAAGGAATCTGTACCCACCTTGGATGCACGCCGAAATACAGGGCCGGGCAGGCTGATGATGAATTCTGGGGATTTTTCTGTCCCTGTCATGGTTCAAGGTTTGACCTCGCTGGTCGGGTGTATAAGGGAGTCCCGGCACCAACAAACCTAAAAGTGCCACCTCACTATTATGCGGACGAAGGCACGCTCATTGTCGGGAACGAGGAGCGGGAGACAACCTAGTGAGCCTGAGAGAAGCAGCATCGAATCTAGTGGGCTGGGTTGACTATCGATTACCCATTGTCAAAACCTGGAAGACTCACATGAGCGAGTACTACGCACCAAAAAATTTCAATTTTTGGTACTTCTTCGGAGTTTTGGCGTTGGTTGTATTTGCAAATCAGGTACTTAGTGGTATCTGGCTAACAATGTTTTATGTTCCAACAGCGGAAGAAGCATTTAAGTCTATCGAGTACATAATGCGAGATGTTAGTTCGGGTTGGGCTATTCGTTACATGCATGAAGTCGGCGCATCCTTCTTCTTTATAGTCATCTACCTGCACATTTTCAGGGGGTTGCTTTACGGCTCTTACCAGAGGCCTCGTGAACTGATTTGGATTTTCGGCATGTTTATCTATTGCCTGATGATGGTAGAAGGTTTTCTCGGATACGTGCTTCCCTATGGAAATATGTCTTACTGGGGCGCCAAAGTCATTCTCAATCTGGTTGGGGCGATTCCCATTATTGGGGAAGGGTTACAAATCTGGGTGCAGGGTGATTTTGTCGTTGGCAGCGCTACACTCGGTAGATTCTTTGCGCTTCATGTGGCGCTAGTACCCCTTATACTGATTGTTGGCATATTTCTGCACATCGTTGCCCTCCACCAGGTAGGTTCCAACAACCCTGAAGGTATTGATATAAAGGCACATGTTGATGCCGATGGAAATCCTCTTGACGGCATTCCCTTTCATCCCTACTACACTATTAGCGATTTAACGCCTGTAGTCATCTTCCTGATTCTGTTTTTTGCATGCGTTTTCTATTTTCCGGGTGGCGGCGGGTACTTTATCGAACCACCCAACTATCTGCCTGCAGACAAACTCAGCACGCCTGAACATATTGCTCCCGTGTGGTACTTCACTCCATTTTACGCGATGTTGAGATCCGTCACTATCGACTCGTTCGGGCTGGATGCAAAAGTCTGGGGGTTAATAATTGTATCTGGCGCCATGCTGGTACTATTTTTCCTGCCCTGGTTAGATAGAAGTGCCGTACTTTCAATGCGCTATAAGGGATGGCCGAGCAAAATCATGCTGATGCTTTTTGCTGTCAGTTTTGTTTTCCTTGGAGTTCTTGGTGCAAAACCAGCTGATTGGGCGCCGGCCTGGGTCGCGCCTGCATTGACCACAATTTACTTCGCCTATTTCCTGGCGATGCCTGTCTATACGAAGCTGGAAAAAACAAAACCTGTTCCTGGCCGTATTGGGGCAAAAAGTGGATAGGGAAATTTTTGTTAAACTTTGGCTGGCAACCGCCGCGATATCGCTTTTTCCCCTCTGTTCAATCGCTAGTAGTAATTCGCAAGAGCTGTTGCAAAGTAATATCGATATCCATAACAAAGCATCTCTCAGACGTGGAGCCAGGCTCTATATGAATCATTGTGCTGCCTGCCATTCCGCAAAATTCATGCGATATGAGAGATTATCAAAAGATCTTGAAATACCACCAGAAATCGTAATGTCTGACCTGGTCAGGTTTGGAGCGACCAGGTTAAGTGATGCTATTCCGGCAGCGATAGATCCCAAAGTAGGTGAAAAGGCTTTTGGAATTGCACCTCCTGATCTGACGCTCGAAGCCAAATACAGGGGCACTGACTGGGTATATTCATACTTACTGGGGTTTTACAAAGACAGTAACGCTCCTACCGGGTACAACAATCACCTGATGGCAAATGTTGCTATGCCCTGGGTATTGGCGAGCCTTCAGGAAGCGACGAGTGAAGCTGAGTTCAAAGATCAAATGCGAGATCTTACAAATTTTATGGCCTATATGTCAGAACCCATCAGGCCCTTCAGGGAAAACTTTGGCAAGTATGTGCTCGGTTTTCTAATGGTCTTGCTGGTATCAGTCCGGCTGCTAAAGAACGAATATTGGAGAAGTTTGAATGAATAGTGAATTGAACACACATGTGCCAGACATTCAGTTATTTGATCTGGAAACCATGAAAAATCCTTACCCCACATACAAAAAGCTTCGTGATGATGCGCCGGTATTCTACGAGCCTGCAATGAACATGCATGTGGTAACCCGTTATGAACTGCTCAGGGAGGTAATGAAGGACACGGAAACCTATTCAAGCAAATTTGACGACTTCATGGCGAACGTTCAGCAGGTCGCTTTTCAGGGCTTGAGTGAAGGGAATCAAAATGAACTGAAGAGCATCCATCAGGAGATGATCTCTATCCCGCCGACTATGCTCACACTAGATCGACCGGAGCATACGCAATATCGTTCACTGGTTGCGAAACTGTTTACCGCTGGTCAGGTTGCTAAATCACAGGCCAATGTTCAGTCTGTTATTGACGAGATGATTGCGGCCTTTGACGATACAACAACGATCGATTTTATGGACTGTTTTGCATTCCCTGTTCCACTACGCATTATTGGTGACCGACTGGGTATACCGCCCGAGAAAAGAACCTTTTTCAACGAAGCCGCAACTGCGGCGGCAGCCACACTTAAACTCAATCCGGTTAGTCCGAATGAGTTGATTCATCGTGCCCAGCTCGGGCTTGAACTGCAGCAGCTTCTCGTCGGTCTGATTGAAGCTCGACGCAACGAGCCAAGGGAAGACATGATCACGATACTGGCAACCAGCAAACTGGAGCAGGAAAATCGTTTCCTCACACACGGAGAGGCCATAGGCATTCTCAATCAATTCCTTGTAGCGGGTCACGAGACCACCACAAGTTCGTTTGGTTGGGGTATGTCGTTGCTCTGCCAGAATCCTGGTATCCAGGATGAGATTCGTGGCGATGTAAAAATGATTAAAACCTTCGTGGAAGAAGCCCTCAGGCTGGAAGCACCTGTTCAGGGGTTACCACGACTCGTAACCCGTGGCACCCAATTAGGTGGCTATGATCTAAAAGCTGGTGACTTGATTATGGCCCGGTTCGGAGCGGCAAATCGAGATGAGCGCCAGTTTGAGGGTCCAGATGGAATCAATTTACAGCGGCCGAAACCAGGTTTACAAATGGCTTTGGTTCGGGTGTCCATCATTGTAT
>Ga0187827_10007998_pt1 | contig 11587 bp, 2 predicted proteins | sample ETNtaG_39_FD_167969 | JGI IMG/M metagenome (GOLD analysis project Ga0187827, IMG submission 167969) | Marine microbial and viral communities from oxygen minimum zone, Eastern Pacific Ocean - ETNP2014_SV_150_PacBio MetaG (Illumina Assembly) | ecosystem: Environmental > Aquatic > Marine > Hypoxic... | reverse complement strand
AACCTCGACCAGTCGATTCCCACGGTGGAAAATTGACTGATTCGAGGAACACATGCGGCGCCATTTTTGGGGTTGCGGCACCCTTGGTAAACGCCTGCAGAAAGCCTGGTGAATGGCAAAAAATGGAAATCGCCTACAGCCATCTCGACCGCGGAGTGGAGATTTCCGCCTGGCTCAACGGCAAACAGATCCACGATCGGGTGCGCGTGGAGGAACCAACACTCTACGGGTTTCTCGAGGAAGAAGATCGGGAAGAGGATGAGAACGAGGCGGAAGATGAGACGTTCCGGGTCGCATTCCGCGGTGCCAGGGTGAAGGCTGCGGACATGGGTAAAGACTTCACCGCAGTGGTTCGATTCCGTACTGAAGGACAGGGTCCCCTCTTCTCAAAGGCCGGGGAAAACGATTATCGAACCCACGACAAGGTGCTCTACCTGTTCGACAATCGACTGCATTACGACATCGGTTCAGTGGGAGTATTGGAAACCGACAAGGACGTGAACGATGGCAAATGGCACACGGCAGCGGTGCGGAGTAAGGACGACCTGGTGGAGATCTTTATCGACGGTGCCAAAGCCGGCGAAAAGAAGGCGTTCACCGCGCCTGACAACGGTAACAGCGTAATCAAGATCGGGGCAACCACGGCCGGTGTTCCTTCTGATGGCGAAGAACCGTTGGAATGGGAAGGCGAAGTCTTCGACCTGCAACTCTTCGCCAAGGCCCTGGATGATCAGGACATCAAGCTGACTGTTGACAGTCAACCGATTCCGGGTGTCAAGCCAGTGCTTGAGTGGGAACCGGATGTGATCCCGGCACTTGAGATTGTCGGTGGCGACAGGATCAAGGAATTTGCCATGGCGAAGCCTTTTTCCGTGGCAGTGCGTTTCCGCACGCACGTGGGTGGAGCGCTTTGGGCGCGGGCGCCTCGCCGTGGAGAGTGGGCACAGGGTGGCAAGGCGCTTTTTGTTGCCGACGAAACCCTGATTTATGACATTGGCTGGGTTGGCGCTTTACCTGCGGAAGACGTGGATGTGGCGGACGGTGAATGGCATATAGCCACGGTCACCCACAATGCGGGCAGAGTGAAACTTTTTGTCGATGGCAAGCTGAGAAACAAGCGCGATGAATTCACCAGCGAGGACGAGACGGATCACGTATTCAAAGTTGGCGCCTGTTCGACCGATTTTCCCGAAGGCGCACCCAAAAGCTTTCGGGGGCAAATCGCCCACCTGGCGTTTTTTAATCGGGAACTGAACGCCAATGAGGTCGCCGGGATTAACGAAGGGCAGATTCCTGACGACCGGGTCTATGCCTACCGGGATGGAGCCATTGAGGACCAGGAATTGGAAACGGCAGTGAATGGGGAGTCCGACGACGACGAGGAAGAAGAGAGAACAGAGGAAGAAACGGAAATAATCCAGATCACGAATCCTGGCGAGGGCCCGATCCGTTTTCAGGCGGACACTTCCAGGGTTCGTTTTGCCAACATTTGGGTGAGCAAGCTTGGGGATGTCGACCACGCTTCGATTATCCGCGCGTGGAGCGGACCGGCTTTCGAACGCGGCAGGCGCATATATGACGGGCTTTGTATCACTTGTCATGGCAACTTGAAGCAAAAAGGCAGCCTGCCGACTTCACGCCCGTTCTGGAAGGATCCCTTCAAGAATGGCAGCGATCCCCACAGCCTTTACCTGACGATGAGAAACGGCTTCAACCAAATGCCACCACAACCCTGGCTCACGCCCAGGCAGGGTTACGATGTTATCCACTATATCCGCGAGGAATTGGTCAAACCCAACAATCCAGGCCAATATTTTAAAATCACCGACGATTACCTTGCCGGGCTTCCCAAGGGCCTTGGTGTCGACGCCAAGCTCACCAAGGAACAGGCCGAATTTGCCAGAGGCCCGAAATACCTGCGGATGAATTTTGGACCGATGCTCGACTGGACCTATCAGGTCGCGCCGGACAACATCGCATACAAAGGAATCTCCATCAGGCTCGACGAAGGCCTGGGAGGCGTGAGCAAAGGGCACGCCTGGATGATCTACGATCACGACACCATGCGCGTGGCGGCGGCCTACACGGGCGATCGGTTCATCGACTGGCGTTGCATTGCGTTCGACCAGTCCCACGGCACGCACCCGAGTATCGTTGGTAAGACAGCGTTCGTGAACCCGGTCGGTCCCGGCTGGGCAAATCCCGTGGATGACTCGTGGAACGACCCGCGGTTTCGCGGTCGCGACAACAAACCCTATGGTCCCCTTCCTCGCGAATGGGCACACTTCAAGGGCCAATACCTTCACGGTAACAAGGTTGTCATCCGATATACCGTAGGGGATGCCGATATTCTCGAGCTACCCAGCCTGGAGCAGGGTGGAAGCCAGCCGGTTTTTGCCCGGACACTCAACATTGGAAAAACGTCGCGAGACCTCACCATGCGCATTGCCCCAAACGAAGTCTCGGCGCTCGTTGCGGGCAAACCCGGGACCAGCCCTGCGATCCTCGAGACGGTCGACGGCTTTCATCGCCTGAGAATTCCGGCCGCCGCCACCCCGCTGAAAGTGAAATTGCTGGTGTCAGAGGCGAATCCGACAACGGTATACATCGCATCCCTAGCAGCAGAACCGGCAGAAGACCTGTTGGAATACACCCAAGGCGGACCCGCGCGCTGGACAAAAACGGTCGTTACCGAGGGCAAGCAGGGCGGAAATGGAAATTCGTTCGAGATCGATGAAATCACCTATCCGGCTGAGAACCCTTACGGCAGTTGGATGCGCATCGGCGGCTTTGATTTCTACCCTGATGGCAAACGCGCCGCGGTGGCAACCTGGCTGGGCGATGTCTGGATTGTCGATGGCATCGCCGGGGCACTCGGCAGGCACAACTGGAAACGAATTTGCACCGGCCTGTTCCAGCCGCTTGGTGTTAAAATTGTCGGTGGAAAGATCCATGTGACCTGCCGCGACCAGATCGCTAGGCTCCACGACATGAATGGTGATGAGGAGATCGATTACATTGAGAGCTTCAACAACGACCATCAGGTCACCGAGCATTTCCACGAGTTTGCCATGGGACTGCAAACCGACAACGAGGGCAACTTCTACTATGCCAAGTCGGCGCGCCATGCCAAGACCGCCCTTGTCGCACATCACGGCACCCTGCTGAAAGTCAGCAAAGATGGATCGAAGACAGAAATCCTTGCCAACGGATTCCGGGCTGCCAACGGCGTCTGCCTGAACCCTGATGGCACGTTTATCGTGACTGACCAAGAGGGTCACTGGAACCCAAAGAACCGGATCAACTATGTCAAGGTCGGCGGCTTCTACGGCAATATGTACGGGTATCACTCCGTGACGGACAGTTCGGATGATGCCATGGAACAGCCGCTCTGCTGGATCACTAATGCTTTCGACCGCAGCCCGGGTGAACTGCTTTGGGTTCCGGAAAACGCAAACTGGGACACTCTCAACGGGCAGTTGCTAAACCTCAGCTATGGCATGGGCCAAGTCTTTGTCGTGCCGCATGAGAAAATCAATGGCCAGGCGCAGGGAGGCATGTGTAGTCTCGGACTGAACTTTCCCACCGGGATCATGCGCGGCCGTTTCCACCCCGAAAACGGGCAGCTCTATGTGACCGGAATGTTTGCCTGGGCAGGCAACAAGCACCAGGACGGAAGCTTTTACAGGATTCGCCACACCGGAAAGCCTGCGCACCTGCCCATCGGGCTTCAACCAAGATCGAAAGGCATCAAGATCACCTTTACCAATCCCCTCCATCCTGACTCAGCGCAGAACCCCGACAACTACCAGATCAAAATTTGGGGGCTAAAGCGCACCAGAAACTACGGGTCAAGGCACTATAACGAGCGCTCGCTCAAGGTGGTTGGTGCAAAGCTTTTGGCCGACGCCAAGTCCGTGTTCCTCGAAATTCCCGACATTGTCACCACGTGGTCAATGGAAATTAAGACGGACATCAAGGGCGCTTCAGGTGAAGTGGTGAAACGCACCATTCACAACACAATCCACACCCTTGATGGACCATAGTCCAGGGTATTTTTAACCGATTCAAAAACCGGGTTTCGTATTGTTGAATGGTGGAGCCATGCGGAATCGAACCGCAGACCTTCGCATTGCGAATGAGTCTTTTTTGGCTGTTTTTAAACGGTTTCAGAGGTTTTTGATATACCGCCTACACTTATGCACATCAAAGCACCACTATGCACTGGGACAAATGCGGGACACGAAAACAGTTGTTTTGTTGCGATCATCAAACCTCCGATTGAAGAACGCACCACTTCTATGCCTTATTGAGTATTCCCACACCCCACCAAAACCACGGCTGCGACGATTACGATCAGTTGTGATTTCATAGCGAGGGAACTGTCATCCCGTTGAGCGCAGTTTTCAAGGCGTTTTAACTGTTGCCGCAAAAAGCTTTCAGCCTTAAAAACTGAGGGTTGATGGCTGAACCTCAAGCATACGAGCCGGTCAGCCAGAGGGGCAATCGGAGCGGCCTACAAGCTTTACTCGGAGGACGATTGCAGCTACTTCGGTTTGGTTCAGATACCATACGATGAAATCTGTTGGATTCCATGTTCAGAGGTCAGGGGTAAACAGTCCGTCTGTACCAACATTGAGCGCGATTCATTGGCTGAATACAGAGGCAACCTCGATGGCCTCAAAAAGCGGCATTGAAAGTGGCATTAAAATTCTTACTTTTAAAAAAGCCTTTAAATATTGAATGAAATCAACCTCGAATTTACCTTGCTGGACTGACATCACCAAGCGTTATCCCCAAGAACTGATTGAATGGAAAGTAATCAAACCAAGTGAGTGAAAAATCGCCAACAGTTAATGGGAGCAGATAAGGATTTCATTAGAGATGAACTGTAGGATCCTCGCACTCAATATCGTATGGTGGATTGGGCTTGCGGTTTCGATGGAGGCGGCCGCACCCCGTGAGCTTCAAGCCGCACCGGTTACCAACAAACTCGGGCTTTCCTTGAATCAATATGCCTTCTCGTGGAAGGCGGAGAACCAACAAGGATACCGAATCCTCGTTGCCAGCGATCTACCCAAACTCAACGCGAACGTGGGCGATCTCTGGGACAGCGGACGGCGGCACTCGAAGGAATTCTCCAATATCATCTGCGCGGGCAAGGCCTTCGTTGATGACGCTGAAGTCTGGTGGAAAGTTCAGACCTGGGAAGCGAACAGCGATAAAGGTACATTCAGCAGACCAGCAAGCATTCAGATCCCGAGGATATTGCATAGCGTCAAACCGCAACGCAGAGCCACGCATCGGGTTGGAAATGAGGGATTTGTTTTTATCGACGGGCGGTTTGGAAAAGCTCTCCTCTTCGGAAATGGCAAGCCGCGAGTCCAATCAGAAGACTACTTGGGGCTTCGCTCCCGCAGCGGGACCACTATTAGCGCCTGGATTCAACCGAAAAAAATCACTGATACCTGGCAATGTATTTACCGCAAGGAGGACGGTGAAAGTCGACGAGTCCTGGCCATCGGAAAGGAGGGGCCATTTTGGGGGCTCTGGTTTGGGGTCAACATCTCCGGATACAAGGAGATCGGTGGGCGCATTGATCCAGCCAGTCTTGCCGACGGCCAATGGCATCATGTTGTGGCCACCTACGACAGGGAGAACGTCAGGCTGTTCCTTGATGGCCGAAAGATCGGTGAACAATCCATCTCGGGGCAACTTGGTTCATCCGGAACCGCTCCGGCCTTCATCGGATCTTCAAGCGGACAAAAGGAAATCTTCGAGGGTGGAATCGACGATGTACGCATCTACAGTCATGGGTTGTCGGAAGCTGCGGTAGCCAAACTGGCGGGCGGTGAAACAAACCTGAAAAATGAAGAACTCGCGGGCCACTGGAAACTCAACGGCAACATCGACAACGAAACGATGTTCCAACCTCCCCCACCCGTGAAAAATCGTGTAGTCCTGTTGGGCGACTCGCTGATCTCCCGGATGGAAAAGTTTGGGTACTTCGAGACAGCCTTGACCGCCCACTGGCCTCATTACGACATCACATTCCGCAACCTGGGCTGGCCGGGTGATGATGTATTTGGAACCGCCCGGGCAGAATTCAAGGACGGGCGCAACACCCGCGGTTGGGAATCGGGGCCGTCAGATGGTGCCGGATTCCGGGCTCTCCTGCAGCAGGTATCCGGCGCCGATGCCAGCACCATCATCGTCGGGTATGGCAGCGGCGTCGCGTTTGCCAAGGCAGGGATTCCGCTCGACCGGTTCAAGGCCGGATACAGCAGGTTGCTTGGCTCACTGACGGCCAAGGGCGCAATCCTGATACTCCTGACCCCGCCGAGACAGGAAGCCACAGGCACGCCTTTGCTCGACTTGAAAGAACGTAACCGGCGGTTGCGCGAGGCATCCCGTTTCATCATCGAGACCGGCAAAAAACTTGGCCACCGTGTGATTGACCTGAATGGGCAGTTGACCGCGCCAGGGCAGGAACCTATCACGGAAAACGGCTTGCACCTGAACGATTTGGGGTACCGCCGCGTGGCAAAGTTGATGATGCGAGAACTTGGGCTGCTCGAAAGCGCCCACTCGTTGGTTACTCTTAATCCCAAACGAATCCTCGCCACGTATGGCAGTGCCACTGTCAGCAATGTGGTCTCAACACATCGTGGCATCCGTTTCGATCTTAGGAGCGACCGGTTGCCCTGTGATTTTCTTCCTGTTGAACGGACAATCGCCATCCCATCGGCAACGCATCCCCATCGGCTTAGGGTGGACGGGGTTGACATCCTCGAGGGCGAGGCCAAGCACTGGAAACTTGGCCAAGCGATCTCACGGGGGCCGGAGTTCGAATCGACAGAGAAACTCCGCGCTGCGATCATCGACAAAAACCTGCAGCATCGGCGCCGACTCCGGCCGCTCAACAAGACCTATGTTTTCCTTTTTCGATCCTATGAGATGGGTCACTTGTCCTATGAAATGGAAGATTTCAACCGGCTCGTGTCAGCCGCAGAGGAACGCATCGCCCGGTTGCGCATCCCCCGGGCACACCGGTATTCCATTGAACGGATCGACCCGTGGAAACCGGTTCACAACGATCCCGAGCATGAAGTACCACGCTTCATTCCGGCGCCGAATGTCGCCGGTGAACTCGCCAAAATGGAGGTTCTCGAGGGCTACGAACTCAATCTCTTTTCTGCGGATCCCATCCTCACCAACCCAATCAACCTGAACTGGGACACGCAAGGCCGCGCCTGGGTCTCGATGAGTTCAACCTACCCGCACATCAAACCAGGGACAGAACCAAACGACCGCATAGTCATCCTTGAGGATCAGAATCAGGACGGGGTTGCCGACAAGTGGACGGTGTTCGCTGATGGGTTACTGGTGCCCCACTCCGTCATGCCGGTCGAAGGCGGTGCCTATGTTTGCAGCGCCACTGAGTTTCTGTTTCTCGCCGATACCGATGGTGACGATCGCGCCGACAAGCGCCGGGTCGTCTTTTCCGGTTTTGGAAACGCGGATGTCCACCACATGATCCATGCCCTGCGCTGGGCGCCCTGGGGGGAACTGTATTTCAACCAGTCAATCTACATCAACAGCTTCATCGACACCCGCTGGGGCAAGCGCCGCCTTAACGGAAGCGGTGTCTGGCGGTTTCGGCCTGAAACCGAACGGCTCGAGGTATTCGCCCGAGGCACTGTCAACCCCTGGGGGCACGCCATCGACCGCTGGGGTCAGTCGTTCATCACCGACGGCGCGGGAGGCCAAGGGCCCCACTACACCTTCTCCGGCGCTGCGTTCCGGAGTGCCGTCGGCGCCCCCCGCACCCTCCCCGGACTCACGCCGGGCAAGCCAAACGCCACCGGATGCGAGGTACTTTCGGGCCACCATTTTCCGGAGGAATGGCGGGGCAGTATTGTCGAAAATGATTTCCGGGCAAACCGAACCGTTCGCTACAGGATAACGGACAACGGCAGCGGTTACGCCGCCGAGGAAGTCGAGACACTTATACGATCAAGCCGCAAGACATTCAGGCCGGTTGATCTCAAGGTGGGTCCCGATGGGGCGCTCTATATTGTCGATTGGTACAACGCGATCATAGACCACGGTGAAGTTGATTTCCACCATCCGCTGCGCGACAAGGCCCACGGCCGAATCTGGCGCCTAACGGCCAGGAACCGGCCACTCGTCAAACCACCGACCATCCACGGAGCCCCGATCGAGGCATTGTTGAAATTACTCAAGGCACCCGAGGATTATTCCCGCACTCAGGCCAAGCGCGAACTGGCAACCCGATCGGGCGATGAGGTGCTTCCGAAGCTCGAATCATGGCTGGCCAACCTTTCCCATCAAGACCCCCGTTTCGAGCACCAACGCCTTGAGGCACTCTGGCTCCACGGTACGATGAATGCACCGAACGAGGCATTGCTACGGCAAGTACTGGCCTCCCCGGAACCACGGGCCAGAGCCAACGGGATTCGCATGCTCTTTCATTGGCAGGATCGAATCGACAATTCCTTTGAGTTGTTTGCTTCCGCAATCGAGGACGAGCACCCTCGGGTCAGGCTTGAGACGGTCAATGCGTTGCGCGAGATCGGATCATTGGAATTCGCGAACATCGCCATTCGCGCCCTGAACCGTCCGATGGACCGTTGGCTTGACTACGCGACCTGGCTCGCTGCACGTGAACTGCGTGATGACTGGCTGCCGGCCCTCCAGTCCGGCAAGGAGGTGTTCGGAGGATCACCCCATCAGCTTCGTTTTGCGCTCGAGGCAACAGGCGACCCACGCGCCACCGCGCGCCTTGTTGCGTTGCTCCGCAACTCCAAAATCAGCGAAAACGACACTCCAAATGTTGTAAAAACGATCGCCGGGCTGGGCAAAGCACCTGAGGTCGATCACGTCCTGACGCTGGCCGATAAACAACCCAGTTTGCTGATATCGATCGCCGAAGGCGCACGCCACAACGCGGCAAAACCAGATCGTGCCGCCAGCGTCATCAAGCACCTTGCTCACGACGATCGCCCGGTGCGCGAAGCCGCCGCGGAACTTGCGGGCATTTGGAGAGTCACCGGTGCAGTCGATGCGCTGGCCGGTCGCGTACGCAATGCTCAAGACGCTTCCGAACACCTCATCGCTGCCCGAGCATTAGCCCGACTGAAACAGTTCGACCGGCTAGCGAGGTTCACCTCGTCAGCCCAAAGTCAGAATATCCGCATCGCCGCAGTCGCCGCATGGGCTGAAGCCCAACCTGCCGAAGCCCGACGACCTGCTGTTGAGATTCTTGTCCAGGCTACTGATGCCGGGGAGGTCGAACCGGTCTTCAAGGCGTTCATCAACCGGGAGTCCGGAGCCAACCAATTGGCGGATGAACTGGAAAAGGTTCAACTAAATGAGGCAGTGGCGATCTCGGGAACCCGGATCGCCCGAGCCTCTGGCCGGGAGTTAACCAGACTCATCACAGCATTAAACAAAGCCGGGGCGCTCAAGACTGTAGCGTTTGATCTCACCCAACAGGAACGCGAGGCGTTACTCTCCCAAGTAACCACATCTGGTAACGCCAAGCTTGGTGCCGAGGTTTACCGCCGCAAATCCACCGCTTGCATTCAGTGCCACCAAATCAGAACCGAAGGCGGAAAGATAGGTCCCGATCTCTCCTCGATCGGGGCATATGCCCAGCCGGCTGCGATCCTGGACTCCATTCTCAGCCCGAACAATGACATCAAACAGGGATTCGAGACTGTCATTATCACCCGCAAAGACAACACCACCGTCGCCGGCATCCTTCAACGCCGTTCGGACGTTGCCACCATCATCCGCGACCCAGCCAACAAGATCGTCGCCATCCCGAACGGTGAAATCAGTAGCAGTTCCAAGAGCCCCGTTTCGCTGATGCCAGCAGGGCTGACCGCAAATCTGCGAAAGGATGAGTTGCTGGACCTGATGCGCTATTTGACGGAGTTGAATGGTGAAGGCAACGCACAGCAGTTACGATCCGGTCTGAATAATTGATTTCCGAATAGCTGCAATTCGATTCGCAGAACAGTAGGGAAAACCTTTCCACCATGGAGATAACCAAACTCCCCCTCTTCCCCCTCCTTGCGATCGCCTGCCTTCAAGCAGCAACGGCAACCGCGCAAGAGGAAAAAAATTCCAACCGATCCCCAACAAGCCCGTGGTTCTGACGTTTGATGACGGGAATGTCAGCGATTTGACCACAGTCATACCAATCCTCAGGAAGCACGGCTTTAGCGCAACATTCTACATCACGTCAGGATGGATCGGTCGTGAAGGACGACTGACGTGGGAGCAGGTCAAGGAATTGAACGCGCAGGGTTTCGAGATCGGGAATCATTCTTTATCGCATCCGAACATGCTCCACATCTCGGACAAGGAAATCCATGAACAGATCGCCTCATTCGACCGGGCGCTCAAGGAACATGGAATCCGCAGGGCAACCTCGTTTGCCTATCCCGGCGAGCATCATGACCGGCGGATCGTGAAGGCGCTCACCGAGGCGGGTTACACCAAAGCACGGCGCGGGCTCACGCCGGAATATCCCCTGTATGACCGGGGCGGCCGGGGGCCGACCTACAATCCAAAGGAGGAGGATCCGCTTCTGATCCCGAGCACCTATTGCCGTGGTGATCTGTCACCCAGCGATGAAGAATTCAGGGCAGCGCTTGGCCAAGCGAAGGATGGCTCCATCTGCGTGTTAATTTACCATGGTGTGCCGGATGTGCATCGCCACTGCACAACGAGCGTCGATCTGTTGACCAAGGACATGCAGCATCTGAAGGACAATAGTTACACCGTGATCGCGATGCGCGATCTGAGCAAGTATGTTAATTTTTCCAAGCGCCCCAAGGATATCTATGCGTCGCTAGTGGCCCGACTCGGCATCACTGTAAACAACCTGAAATGCGACACTTCGGGCGACAATCCCAGCTTCAGTTGGAAGATCAAGGCCACGCGCCCACAGACACAGGCTGCCTACCAGATCCTCGTCGCCAGCAACCCGGAGATACTCGAAAGCAACCGGGGCGATTTCTGGGACAGCGGCAAAGTTGTCTCGGACAACTCAAACGGAATCACCTACGCAGGCAAGCCCTTGGCCAATGGCAAAACGTTTCATTGGAAAGTGAGGTGTTGGAACAATCCGGACCAGGCGAAAATCGAACGTGTCAAGAACTGGATTAACAAGGAACTGATCGCCGAAATGCGCAAGACACGCACCGGAGCCTACAGCACTCCCGCCAGTTTTAAATACAAGAAAACATCTTGAAAACTGCGCTCAACAGGATGACTTTCAGCCTTTCGTGAAACACATATTAATCACAACAATCGCAGCCTTATCTTACTTTACTGAATGTTCTAATGTTCAGGCATTACCGAATATCGTGCTGATCAATGTCGATGACCTTGGCTACGGAGATCTTGGCTGTTATGGCGCCACCAATGTGCGCACACCCAATATTGACCGTCTCGCAAGGGAGGGACGGCGTTTCACCGATGCACACTCGGCCTCTGCTGTTTGTTCACCTTCACGTTACGGTCTATTGACCGGCCGATATCCGCTAAGAAA
>Ga0187827_10007996_pt1 | contig 11589 bp, 9 predicted proteins | sample ETNtaG_39_FD_167969 | JGI IMG/M metagenome (GOLD analysis project Ga0187827, IMG submission 167969) | Marine microbial and viral communities from oxygen minimum zone, Eastern Pacific Ocean - ETNP2014_SV_150_PacBio MetaG (Illumina Assembly) | ecosystem: Environmental > Aquatic > Marine > Hypoxic... | reverse complement strand
CCGAACCTGGCAGCACAATGCCTCCTGCTGTGGTTGTTTCTTCTTCCATGCGTCGCACTACGACACGATCTTGTAAAGGCCGGATATTCATTACTTATCACTCCTAAATCAAAAGATTGATTAACAAAACTGAAACAAAAGTGACTACCCTCATCCCGGTGACCAGAGCAACCATCCTCAATACCAATCTGTAGCCACAGACTCCGAAATACGGTGCTTTGCAGCAATTTAATTGTTGCAACTCTAGATGGGGATAATCAGGGAAAATTCAATGGCTTATTGCCATTTAACTCCCATTTAACTCTCATCTAACACTCATCTTTAAGCAATTTTCCAGAGTGTTAAAGGCGTCCACTTTGTAACTTATTGTTTTTAATATATTTATTCTACTAATGCAACTTGTCATCAGGCCCACTTTTTTCTTGCCCCTTCTCCAACTGAGATAGCCCATCCTCGGAGTACTCGCCCTCATAAACCTTGTCAGAATCCGCTTTGTAGGAACTGTTAGCAGCGGACCAGAATCTGAAGCCATCTGCCCCTCCACCGGAGCTGAAAGTGTGCATCTTACCCGATTGTATAATGCGCCGCGCTATAGGCCTTCGAAGAGGACCTGTCAGGAAGATGAACCCCAGCGTATCGGTGATAAATCCAGGGGTTAATAATAGAGCACCAGCACCGGCCAGCATCATGCCTTCGACAATCTCCTGTGCTGGTAATTCGCCGGACTGTAAGCGATGGTTAGCTCTGGTGAGTGTCGATAGCCCCTGCCGTTTAAGGATTTGCACTCCGATTACTGCCGTCAGCACTACCAGGCTGAGCGTAGCGACACCGCCAATCCGATCGGCTACTTCAAACAAAAGCATCATCTCCGTCAATGGGATGATGATGAATAGAATAACGACAAAGCGCACCGGTGACTCCTACCAAAAACTGCATGCACACTCTATCATGATATGCCTGGGATTTATTGGAATTCGGCTTGCATGAACAACAAGCAGAAAATCTGGCAAGTAGTGCATCAGATACCGAGAGGCAGAGTCGCAAGCTATGGCCAGGTAGCAAAACTAGCAGGCTTACCTGGTTATGCTCGCTATGTAGGGCATACCATGATGATGCTGCCGAGAGACACAAAATTGCCCTGGTTTCGCGTCATCAACTCCGCTGGCAAGATTTCCTTTAAGAAAGGCACCACGGAATACCTCAGGCAGAAGTCGTTACTGGAAGCGGAAGGTTTTGTGTTTGTGAAGGGAAAATTATCTTTAAAGCAATTCGGTTGGAATCAAGATTAAAACTACCAGAGCATTGGCAACATACAGTTCAAAAATCAACCCGTTTTCGTGCCCCCGTGATATTCAAGCCATGGAACGAGCGTGTGCACGTCCCGCCCAAATGGCAACCAGTATTGAAGGAATGCCGACAGCCGCAGTACAGGCGAAAAATACACCATAAGCCGGAATCAATCCTAATACCTGTTCCAACTCGCTTACCGCCACTCCCGAAAATCCTTTCAGCAATTTCCCCAGAATTGTGTAGAAGGAAGACAGCAGCGCATATTGCGTGGCCGCATAACCAAACGTTGTCAGGCTCGACATCCAGGCAATCAGTGCCGTGCCGGAAAATCCTTCGGAGAAATTCTCAAGGGTAAGTGCCGCAGCGAACGCCCAAAGATCGGGTCCTTGAGTAGCCATGAATGTGAGACCAAGATTGGACGCCGGTGCCAGGAAGGCGCCGATGACCAAAGTCTTCACCAAGCCAAGGCGAACGACACAGAATCCAGCCGCTGCCACACCCGCTATAGTCGCCCATAGACCAACTCCCGCTCGCATCGCCCCGATAGCGTCATTGGACAATCCAAGATCCTGATAGAACGGGTTGACCATTGGCCCCATGATAAAGTCCGGCAAGCGATAAAGGCTGATAGCCACGAGCAGTAGCAAGGCTTTGTTGCCATGTTCAGTAAAAAATTCCACGAACGGTCCCACCACTGCATCGTATAGCTTGCGTGGTGTCCAACTCATAAGAGCCGGTTGATCTGAGCGGCTACTGGTAGCCACCGCTGTGGCATCGCTGCTCGGTTCGGCGGCGAATAACGCAGCCGCGATTCCAGCAATCATCAACACGGCCATAAGTACATAGGAAAATTCCCAGCCGGTACGTGCCGCGATATTGAAAATAAAAGCGTTAGTGATGAGTATTGCGGCGCGATATCCTAGTTGATAGGCGGCCGACATAAGACCCAACTCTTCCGTGCTACGTGATATTTCGATCCGCCAAGCGTCAATGGCAATATCCTGAGTTGCTGACGAAAATGCCACGACCAGGGCAAAAATTCCAAACAATACCAGGCCGCCTTCAGGACCAATGACTGCCATTGCAAGCAGCCCTGAAATAACACCGACCTGGGCAAGAATTATCCAGCTACGACGCTTACCTAACCGTCCAATCAACGGTAGTTCGATCGAATCGAGTGCGGGTGCCCAAACAAATTTGAATGAATAGGCCAGTCCGACCCAGGATAGGAATCCAATAGCTGCCAGTTCTGTACCCTCATTGCGCAGCCAGGCCCCCAGAGTGTTTCCAGTAAGCATGAATGGGAGTCCGGCGGCAAATCCAAGCGCGAGCATGGCAATGACACGCGGTTCACGACAGGAAGCCAAAATGTCGCGCCAACCATGTGTAATTTTCGTCGCCTCGGACGAAGAGTCAGTTGTGCCTTCAGTCATAGTGAGATGACTCTATGCGCTCTGTGAAATCTTAGTTCTTGCTTTCTAGTCACGAAAATTAGTGTACTGCAATGGAATTCCCAAATTCGCATCTTTTAACATGGCGATAACATTCTGCAGATGGTCTCGCTTCTTGCCGGTCACTCGTAACTTCTCACCCTGGATAGCGGTTTGAACTTTTATCTTGGTCTCTTTCACCATTTTTACAATCTTGCGAGCCAGTTCCGACTCGATACCCTGTTGAACCTTCACCATCATTGTGGCTTTCTGACCGGTCACTTCGACCTCAGCTTCCAGCAGGCTTTTTGTGTCGATGCCCCGCTTGACCGCCTTGTTACGTAAAACTTCCAACATCTGTCTCACTTGAAAATCGACTTCGGCACTAACTGAAATTGCCGCCGAATCTATCAGTTCGAACTTTGCATCAACCCCCTTGAAATCGAAGCGGGTTCCAACTTCTCTGTTAGCTTGATCAATAGCATTATTAACTTCATGCATATCCACTTCTGAAACGATATCAAACGATGGCATTGTCTATGGGAATCCTCTATTAACAAAAATCGAATTTAACTACTAGTCAGGCAGTCTATCATTCAAAATGGAGAACTTAATAGCAGCTGCGACCTTGTGTCATCCCATACAATCAGTTTATCGGCAATACACCAAAATACTGGCGGAGAGTACGCACACGATAGACCAGCCGTTTTCTGCACTGAGTTGTTGATTCGAGATTCGGCTATGCCTCGCTTCGCAATACCCTGTAATGAGAAACGAGCGATGTGTCAGCAGCCGCGGGGAGCGATGACAATCAGTTGCCGAGCAGCAACACGATGGGTTTTTCTAGATCAGAACGTGCCGAACATCAGCCAGTATTTTTGCGAGATAAGTGGCAAACTGGCCACCATCTACACCGTTCACCGCTCTGTGATCATAAGAAAGGGTGAGTGGCAACATCTTTCTGGGCCGGAACTCGCCCTCGAAATACACCGGCTTCATCTCAGCCCTGGCGACGCCGAGTATTGCCACCTCTGGTGCATTGACTATCGGTATGAATCCCGTGCCACCGATGGCACCAAGGCTGGAAATGGTAAAGCAGGCACCCTGCAACTCATCGATACTCAACCTGCGTTGTTTGGCCTTGTCTGTTAACTCAATAAGCTCTTCTGCTAACTGCCAAATTGTCTTCTGATCCACATCTCTGATAACCGGCACCACCAGGCCAGCGACCGTGGCAACGGCTACTCCGATATGCAGATACTTCTTCTGAATGAGGTATTCACCGGACGAGTGCAGTGAAACATTGAATTGTGGATATTCCTGCAGCGTCTTGGCACAGGCCTTCAACAGAAATGGCATGAAGGTAAGCTTGCTGCCCTTTCTTTCTGCTTCAGGTTTTAGTTCAGCGCGAAATGCTTCGAGATCGGTTATGTCCACTTCATTGAACTGCGCCACATGTGGAACTGCAGTCCAACTGCGATGCATATTGCTTGCAATGATTTTATGCAGTTTGCTGCGAGGTATCCGTTCAATATCCCCGAATTGACTGAAATCAATATCGGCTATTTCGCCAGCTGCGGGGGCGGTGCCAGGTGCATTGATGCGACTCTTGACGAAAGTCTGTATATCCTCTTTTAAGATGCGGAATTTTGCGCCAGTGCCTGGTACTACCGTCAGATCCACACCCAGTTCACGAGCAAGCTTTCTAACCGCCGGACCTGCATAAACCCGAGTACTCGAAGCTGCTGTGGCGGGCTGCTGCACTACTGGAGCCTTCGAGATTACAGCCGCAGCTGGTTCACTCTCCTGCTCAGCTTTCTTCTTCTGCAGCGGCTGCGCCGATGCTGGATCATTTGCATTCGAATCGACGGCAAGGGTGGCCAGACGCAAAATTGCTGATCCCGTTTTCACTTTATCACCCAGGTTGACGAGCAGCTCTTCGACGCTGCCCGCCTGTAGCGACAGCACTTCCATGGCTGCCTTGTCACTCTCCAGGGTAATCAACGCCTGGTCACTCGTTATGGCATCACCTACCTTTATATGAATTTCGATCACATCAACTTCTTCTTCAGTCCCCAGGTCGGGCACCTCGATGAGTTGAGATGTTTTACTGGCCCCTGGCTGAGGTAGCGCAGATTCAGATGGTGCGGCCAATGAGCTGAATTCATCTGAAGCAGAATCAACATCCGGCTCAGCCGGCACTGCTTCAACTGCATCGGTTTCTGTTTGTGTTTCTGTTTGTGTTTCTGTTTGTGTTTCTGTTTGTGTTGTTTTCGTCGCCTCTGCTGTAGCACTACCTGTAATCTCCAGAGTGAGCATTTCACTGCCGGTCGTCACCTGATCACCTAGATTGACTGCAATACTCTTAACCACCCCCGACATCGGTGCGGGGATTTCCATGGCCGCCTTGTCGCTCTCCAGTACCAGCAGGGAATCATTTTCGGTAACACTCTGACCTACCGAGACCAACAATTCGATTACTTCGACTTCACTGGCATCCCCCAAGTCTGGAACTGTTATGTTTTCAATCGCCAATGCTGGGTGCTCCGGAAGGCATGATTGTTGGGCTATCTTTTATTGCTGCAATTATTGCTACATTCATCAGGAAATGCTTACTGCGCCAGGGGGTTGACTTTATTCCTGTCGATCCCGGTTGTCTTCATATGGTCGATGATCACCGTGTGGCCAATCAGTTCTCTATCTTTGAGCTCGGTCAAAGCTGCCAGAACGATAAACTTGCTGTCAACTTCGAAGAAGTGACGCAACTGCTTTCTGCTATCACTGCGACCGAATCCATCGGTGCCCAGCACGCGGTAAGAGTCTGGTACAAATTCACGTATCTGATCCGAGTACGCTTTCATATAGTCCGTCGCAGCAATGACAGGACCCTGCTGTTTTTCCAGTTGCTGCGTAACATACGGTACTGTGGCTTGCCTGTCCGGTTGCAACATGTTCTCCCGCGCCACTGCCAACGCTTCTTTTCTCAGTTCGTTGAAACTGGTAACACTGAATACATCAACAGCTACCGAATATTCCTCTCGAAGGATTTGCGCGGCCCTACGTACTTCACGCAGGATAGTACCGCCGCCCAGTAACCGCAGTCTAAGCTTCTTATCTATACTCTTTGCGACCTTATATTCTTTAGCAGCTCCATCTTCGAGTAGATACATGCCCCTTATTATGCCTTCCTCAACACCCGCCGGCATGGCAGGCTGCTGGTAATTCTCATTCATGGTGGTTATGTAGTAAAAAACCGATTCCATGTTCTTGTACATTCGTTTTAAACCATCCTGCACTATTATCGCCAACTCGTAGGCATAAGCAGGATCGTAGCTGACACAATTGGGAATGGTCGAGGACAGTATATGGCTATGACCGTCCTGATGTTGTAAGCCCTCGCCATTTAAGGTTGTGCGCCCGGCAGTCGCACCGATGAGGAATCCCCGTGCCTGAGAATCACCGGCCGCCCAGCACAGGTCTCCTACACGCTGGAATCCAAACATAGAGTAGTAAGTATAGAAGGGAATGAGAGGGTAGTTATTGACGCTGTAAGAAGTAGCCGCCGCTAGCCATGTGGAAAAGGCACCCGCTTCGGTAATGCCTTCCTCAAGCATCTGGCCTTTCTTGTCTTCACGATAGAACATCACCTGGTGTGAGTCTGCCGGATCATAAAGCTGTCCCACCGCAGAATAGATTCCCAGTTGGCGGAACATGCCTTCCATACCGAAAGTACGCGCTTCGTCTGGAACAATCGGCACTACCCGCTCGCCAATTTCCTCGTCTTTGCAAAGCGCAGTGAGCATGCGAACGAATGCCATAGTTGTGGAGAGTTCTCTATCACCACTGCCGGAAATCTGACTCTCAAAGGCATCGGTGGAGGCAATGGTCAGGCTGTAAGTTTGAGATCTGCGCTGTGGCACTGGCCCACCCAGAGATTCATGCACTTTACGCAGGTACTTCAATTCGAGACTCTTCTCTGGAGGTCGGTAAAACGGCACATTTTCAAGCTTGTCGTCGCTGATCGGTATACCAAATCTGTCACGGAATTTTTTCAGAGACTCGATATCCAGTTTCTTGACGGAGTGGGTTGCATTCTGAGCCTCGGCGGCGGCTCCGAATGCATACCCCTTAATCGTCTTAGCCAGGATCACGGTGGGTTTGCCATTCGGCTTTATCGCCTGCGCGTAAGCTGCGTAGACTTTATAGGGATCATGTCCGCCGCGATTGAGTGCCATGATGTCGGCATCGGACAAATGCTCTACCAATTTCAGAAGTTCCGGGCTAGTACCGAAAAAATGCTCACGAGTATATTCACCGCCACGGCTCGCATAGTTTTGAAACTCACCATCGACCACCTCATCCATGCGCGCCTGCAGAATGCCCTCCTTATCGGCCTGAAACAGAGGATCCCAGTGGCGCCCCCAAATAACCTTGATAACATTCCAGCCGCCACCTCGGAACACTCCCTCCAGTTCCTGGATAATTTTGCCATTACCGCGCACCGGACCATCCAGGCGCTGCAAGTTGCAATTGATTACGAAGATCAGATTATCCAGGTGCTCTCGCCCGGCCTTGCTGATAGCCCCGAGCGATTCCGGCTCGTCCATCTCACCGTCGCCCAGAAATGCCCAGATTCTCCGATCGGCCTGATCGATCAGGCCACGATTGGACAGGTACTTCATGACGTGAGCCTGATAAATAGCCTGAATCGGGCCCAAACCCATGGAAACCGTCGGGAATTGCCAATACTCAGGCATCAACCAGGGATGGGGGTAGGATGAGAGCCCGTTGCCATTCACTTCCTGACGAAAATTATCGAGTTGCGCCTCGTCCAATCGGCCTTCAAGGTAGGAGCGAGCGTAGATACCGGGTGCCGAGTGACCCTGGTAGTAGATCAAATCTCCCTCATGATCGCCGTCAGGCCCACGAAAGAAGTAGTTAGAACCCACATCATACAAGGTGGCAGATGAAGCGAATGTTGAGAGATGCCCTCCCAGATTGGGATTACGTCGATTGGCTCGCATCACCATCGCCAGAGCATTCCAGCGTACATAGCCGCGCACCTGGCGCTCCATGAACATGTCGCCAGGCATGCGCTCTTCGCGCTGGGGAGAAATGGTGTTGCAGTACGGCGTGTTTACCGTCTTGGTGGGTGCATAGTGACCTTGCTTGACAGCACCATCCTGGAGACTTCCAATCAGGTAATGGGCCCGCTCGATTCCTTCTGCGTCGATAACAGACTTGAGGGCATCGAGCCATTCCTTAGTCTCTTCCGGATTGGCATCGTCTTGCTCGGTCATTATTAAATCCTGTACTCAATCAGGTTTGCTGATGAATTCTCTGCATTGTGTAAATTAATTACAAATCGGCCGGCACTCTACCGAAAAATAGCGGCTTCATCCAAACATATTGTGTCTATATGTGGTTTTACTACATTTTTTTGAATTGGCGGAAATATTAAAAATATCATTTTAAGTTTATAGATTACAATGGGTTAGCTATGAACTTAATAGACAATCCCAGGGCCGAAACTTCCAGATAAGCGGAAATCTGCGGTCCAGACTTCATTTCCCGTTCCGAAGCCTTGCGTCAGCTATTTCGCCGGAAACGGTTGCCACGAACTATCCGTATCCACAGTGCCACAACCCCAGGCCCGCACTAGCCAAGACTTTGTGCAGAGCGCCCCCTACGCTAATTGCATCCCGAATATCGTAATAATAGCCAGCATGCAGAGCCAAATGGCCTGGCTACGCTCAAGCAGTGCCTGTAAGGCTTCAATTTCAACCGCTCGCCGCTGGCGTGCTCCCTGCTCCGAATCCTGGCCAGAAGAGTCATCTTCCGGCTCGACTGCTGCCTGCCCAGACAAGGCGCAAGCTGCGTAGCCATAGAGCAAATCTGCCGACTCGGTTTCCCCGCTGAAGTCCCAGAATGATTGCTTTACGCGTTCAAAACAGCGCTCGAAATTGCCTGCCAATGAGAAGGTAATCGCTAACAGGCGCAGAGGAACCCATTCGAGCACTCTGATAATTATTACTATCAGCTTGACCTCGGCTTCGAGCTGATCTTCTCTGTGGCTGTCCCGTAACTGATAGCTGATATAGCAGAACAGAATGACCATCGGTCCGGCCAGCATGTACCAGAAAAACATGACGAACATTTTCTCAAAACAACGATGGCTTAGTTGCTTGCTAAAGAACCGACTCAATTCCGCTTCGTCAGCTATCTCGACACTGGATGAAACAGACAACTTCTGTTGCAAATACAGCAAACAGCCTTCGATATCTCCCTCGTGTAGTTTCTCTATAAAATCACTCGCCAATTTGCCAGGCTGAGTTCGATCGAACGCCACCAGTAACACCAGGATATGAATCGCCATGGTAGGAATACCAAAGCCCCGCTCGTCCAGGAGCAATGAGATTACGGCCAACACTAGCAAAGGAAAGCCATAGATCAGGACCACGCCCAAAAACCAAGCCAAAGAAAGCTTGCTGGCCAACTCTTCGGTCAGTGCTTCGATACGCCTGCGAAACTTGAAAAACCAGTTATCGTCGAATCGATCGAAATCTTTCAACCACAAGTAGTTAATTGTTAAGCAGATCAGGATAACGAGAAATTTCATGGGAAAATCTACCGGCTATTCAGTCAGGTTGCCCTTGTAATGGAGAGCGTTCTTGTATCGCTCCCAGTCGAATAACGGCCCGGGATCAGTCTTGCGCCCTGGAGCCACATCGCTGTGACCAACAATTCTATCGAGATTCAAGCACGGATATTCCTCCAGAAGCAAATCGGTCACGCTTATGAGACTCTCGTATTGCTGAGGTGAGAACGGTTCGCTGTCGGTTCCTTCCAGCTCAATCCCAATCGAAAAATCATTACAATTCACTTGGCCACAGAATATTGATTCACCGGCATGCCAGGCTTTCCTATCGAATGGTACAAACTGCGTAACACATCCCTGACGATCTATAAGCAAGTGTACAGAAACCTGGAGAACGGCAATTTCTGAAAAAAAGGGATGGGCGCTAGTATCCAGTTGATTGCAGAAAAATGCCTCGATACAACCGGTACCGAATTCGCCAGGGGGGAGGCTTATGTTGTGGATAACAAGAAGATCGATTGCCTGATCCGTTGATCGTGCACTCTGGTTCGGTGATTCGACTACGTGCGCGCCCTGAAGCAGGTTGTGCTCAATGGAAAAACTCATCGCAATAGTTATTCAGGTGAATCAGGCTTAAAAGAGGTCGAGTCTACCACAGCCGGCGTGTTGCTCGGCCTATTCATCAGCCAGCAGCTTGGTTATTTCATTCATGTCTTCGCGGTCCAGAATTTGTTCGCCGGCCGGGCTGATGGATGATTCTGTCCGGGTACTTATTAACAGCGTCTTTTCAGCATCCTCCGCTTCGCCATTAGTGGAAACAAATACCGTTTGTGGCATGTATTTACTATCCAATTCTGTAAAGAAATGCTGTTGCTCGGATTCGGGCATGCGAATCAACTCAAACCCTCTCCTTAATCTCTCTTTAATCATCATATGATCAGAAGGTTCGGCAGTAAGTCGATTGCTTGCGGCCGTAACCAACAGGGATAAGCTATGTTTCGCCTCACTCCACTCTATGCTTGAATTGCCGTGACTGAGTCCGACCGATAACATTACTGTCCGCCATTCGGTCCTGATCATTTTTTCGACAAATCCTGGTAAATCCTTTTCGTCACAATGCGTCGATATGAGCTCGGAAACTGCAGCCTCAATGAGTTTCGCCGGCAGCGAGTTATTTGATGAAGCTTCTTTGGTCTGACATTGCAATCCATTCTGAACTCGCTCTACCGACTGTATTTGAGTGCAATTCTCGGAGGCTGACGTGTAAGTCTTGTCGACGGATTCAAAATCATTAGCCTTCTTTAATAGTTTGATGATCGCCAGAAAAGACTTTTCTATCTTCAATAGAAAGTGCTGTTCAAATAGCTTGCTGAATATCAACCTGATATCCAGAGGTAGCGCGAATACATTTTGTGCTTCAGAAAAGCTATCAGTAGTGGCGTTGATCAGCGCGTCTCCTAAAATTACTTCCTGGCCTAAGGAGTCACCCAATTTCGTATTGAGGAGCTTAATTTGTTGAATAAAGAGTCGATGGGATTTCATCGCCCTGCGGCTCATCGCCTGAATAGCTCTATCTATTTCAATTCCTTCATGTACCTCCGGCTGTTTCTGAATACTGGATGGTTCGACTTCACCAGCTTTTAGAGCGCAGTTTCTATGGGAAGTCTCGGTGGTTTGAATTAATTGATCGAGGAATGTTTCTTCAAACAGCACCTGCTTTGCACAAAGCTCTCGCATGGATCTTAAATAGATCCAGTTGTCGGCAGATTGACCCTGCTGCCCGTTCAGAAAAAGGAAGTCATCCACCACATCGAAGAAATCCGAGCTTAATTGCGACAACTGTTTGCGCAAACTTTGCTGGATGGACCAGCGGATTTTCTCTAACGACGAACAGTCCGGAGATTCGAACTGAGTCACTTTAACTTGATCGGATGAGATAGCCATAGTCCAGGGTTTCGTTGCCTGGCCGGAAAACCTCCAGCGCTTGGCAATTTTTAGCACTTTCTTCAACAACAGACTTTGATTTGCTTCACAAACAGCAAAACAAACAGCAAAACAAACAATAAAATTCTCACAAATACAAAGACTTAGCGGCCATTGAAACGTGTCAAAACATCACCACTTTCACAACTTTCTATTCATTGAGGTATAGGACATAATTTACCTAATGCCCCCTTCCAGTCAGCAAAATCCGGGTAAAAACATTGGCCAGGGAATGCTTATTGCCAGCTTCTCGATAGGTTTGGTCGCCTTGACGATTTTTTTCGATGC
>Ga0187827_10007994_pt1 | contig 11590 bp, 8 predicted proteins | sample ETNtaG_39_FD_167969 | JGI IMG/M metagenome (GOLD analysis project Ga0187827, IMG submission 167969) | Marine microbial and viral communities from oxygen minimum zone, Eastern Pacific Ocean - ETNP2014_SV_150_PacBio MetaG (Illumina Assembly) | ecosystem: Environmental > Aquatic > Marine > Hypoxic... | reverse complement strand
GGACCTGGTCGCAGGTCTGCCGGAGGCCGACGCAAATCGCATCGGCGTCATCGGTCACTCTCTCGGTGGCCACAATGCGCTGTTTGCCGCCGCTTTCGACGACCGATTGAAGGTTGCGGTGAGCAGTTGTGGCTTCACTGCATTCGCCTGGAATGACGACGAAGGCCGAGGCCAGCCGGGGGACCTTTCGGACTGGTGTCATTCCGGGTACATGCCGCGCATCAAAGATGTGTATCACTGTCGCGCTGAGGAGATGCCCTGGGACTTTCCGGATGTGCTGGCATCCATCGCTCCGAGAGCCGTCTTCATCAACGGGCCAAAACAAGACTTCATGCGTTACGAGGGCGTCGTCCATTCTGTAAACGTGACACGTCCTCTTTACGAAGATGCGGGCGTGCCGGAGCGTTTCGAATCCGTGCACCCGGACTGCAAGCACGACTTCCCGCCAAACGTGCGGGAACAGGCCTACGCTTTCGTTGACCGAATCCTCCGCTGAACTGGAACGAAGTACCGCTCGTAGCCACGGGCTGCCAGCCTGTGAGCTCATACTAATAATTTAACTTGGCTCACAGGCTGGCAGCCTGCGGCCACAGGATGTAAACGCATCCGCTCGTAGCCAGAGGATCATTTCCCAGCGAGTCCCAATGGGTAAGGGACGCCGAAGGTATTGATTTACCTCTCAGGATTCACCTCCACCTCCACATCGTCCAGCCAACTGGTGCCTCTGCCGTCCTGGCGGAAGATGATGCTGAGGGCGCTTATGTCTGGTGGGGGCTGACCGCAGATCCCAGCAGTAACCTTGGTCCAGTCATTTGTGCCGGTGAGTTTCTCTGAACAGATATAGGGATAGCGTTGCGGGTAGTTGTAGACACCCCAGCGGACCGCCAGGCAGGCGCCACGGCCGACGACGTTTTCGGTTCTGATGTATCCTGTCACTCGGAAAGCCACTGTCTTTCTCCATGGCTGTGTCCAGGCGCCATCGCTCTCTCGATCCATGATCCATTCGGATGGACCTTCGGTGTCTTTAGATATCTTCAGAGAGTAATCATCCGAGTGGCCTTCATCGCGTGACCATTCGCAGCCTTTGCCTTGAGGCAGCCACGGCCAGGGATCGGTGTCGCCTTCGGTGGGTTCACTCAGATTCAATCCACAAGCGAAGCTCGTCTTGCGTTCGTAGAGAGGCAGCTCATCGAAACCGTGGTAGCTCACTGGTGGGACGGGCTCGGCCGCTTCGAGCAGTTGCTGTGCCTGAGCGTCCGGGCAAAGCCGGATTCTGAATCGCGGGCAAATCTCTTCGTAGAGTTCCTCGCGGGAATAGTGTCCGGCAAAGTGGATATCGTAACCCCAGTTGCAGACTCCGATGGAGGTGCGGTCTGCGGTTTCGCCGACGAATTCGAATGCAGGATTATTTCCGGGATCGAATGCCGGGAAGAACAGGCCATCACGCTTCATCGATTGGGGACTGGGTATTCCGGTAGCCATATGGTTGAGAGGCATCTTCCATACCTTGCCGTCTCCCTTCTCGGCAACGAGCCACGAAAACTTCTTCTGCCACATTCCTGGAAAGGTCACCGTCGGACCGGGAGTATCGGCGTACCACGGATCGCAGTACTCGAAACTTAGCTTCTCTTCACCATCGAAGACTTCCGGGCTGTGTATTTTCAGATGACATTCGAAGTCGTAGATGTAGGACTCCAGATCTTCACTCCATGTCAGGTTCAGTTTCCTCCTGGAAGTCGCCACGCAACCGGGGTCGCTGGTGACAAAGGTAAGGGAAATTGAATCCGTTCCATCGCCTTCCACTTCTACGTTCAGAAGCTCCGTGGTCGCCAGCACGCGATGTTGAAAGACCCAGAAAAGCTGAACTCCAGATACCAGGGGCCGGCCCCCGGGTTTGAGTTTCAAGTCGCGCAGGTTGACCGGTTTTGGATTGCCATCGAAGTACCGGAGATTCTGCTCCGGCTGTTCGATGAGCTTGTTCTCGAATCTGGCGATTGGCTCATCGCCGTCGCAGATCCACTGTTCACCAGCGCAGACACCGCCGTGAGTTTGGAAACTGAAAGAAGGTCTATGCGTCATTTTTTTGATCCTTGCGGTTGCGGAGCCTGCTTCTTTGAGCACACGCAGAAAGCAGGCTCGTATGCGTTGCATGAAAATTGTAGGATGGCCATCTTGGCGGTCTCGGGGTGACGAATCTTCAGGGACGGGCAAGACACCCATCCTACGATCGGAACCTGCGCATGCTCAATATCCAATCGAAGAGATCTTGGTGAAGACCACTCCCGGATTCAAATCTGGAATCAAACAGGTATGGAGAACTTAAAATGAGGTGGGAAGAAATAGCTACTGATTCCGGTTCTGCCCGTATCGAGCCATCCCAGAACGTGGTGGCCAGGACGAGTCAGGCATGGAAGATCATCTATACCATTGGGGCCGCGGGAATCGCCGAAGGCGGGGCCGTTCGCATCACCATTCCATACGGTTTTTCGACACCGCAGTTGGCCTACGCAACAGGCATCGGCTACACGACGGCCGAATGCTCGCGTTCCGATGCCGGGCTTTCGCTGCACACACACGATCCTGCAACGGATGGACCTGGGGGCGACTGGGGACGCAATGTCGGGGTGTGGGGTTATCACGTCTTCATTCGTATTGATGAAGGGAACCTGACTGAGGGTGACACCATCACTCTGAACTATGGCGATGGTCCTGGCGACGGATCGTTCGCCAGATACTTTGAAGGCAAGGCGGAATTTACAGTCTCGGTGGACCGGGATGGTACACGGAGCTCGGAACGAGGCGGATTCGCGCTCATCGAGGGAGAGCAGCCGGCCATCTTTGTGGTCGCCTCCGGACCTTCGCAGTTGTTCGTGACTGTTCCATCCGTGGTGACTCCTGGCGAACCCTTTGATGCGAAAGTCACGGTCAGAGATTCTGAAGGAAATACATGCCCTGATTACTCAGGAGACGTTTCAGTGATCACGCCGGATTCGGGAACGATCTCGAAGCAGTTCGAGGCCGGTGACCGCGGTGTCGGTTCGATTGGAGACATCACCATTCACACGAAGGGCACCTGCCAACTCAGCGCGGTCGATGAAAGTGGCCACATCCTCGGAGTTTCGAATGCAATCTCCGTGGTTGAACCTGCGTGCGATCGGGTCTACTGGGGCGACATCCACGTGATGACCGAGATTTCCGCGGGTCTTGCCCGACCGGCGGAGGCTTACCGTTACGCTCGCGAGGATGCGCATCTGGATTTCTGCGCAATCACCGACGGTGATCATGCCGACAGCTACTTTTCGGACGAGGAGTGGGAAGAGACTCGCCAGGCTGTTAAAGACTTTTACGAACCAGGCGCCTTCGTGACTTTACTGGCCTCTGAATACCACGAACGAAAAATCGCGGGAGACAAGAATGTCTATTACCCGACGGATGATGTCCCGCTGATCCGCTGGAGTGATGTTGATGGTGCACAGCCGGAGGCGCTGTGGAAAGCGCTCGATGGTCAAAAGGCATTGACCATTCCCCATCACACCTCTACCGGCAGCGTCGGGGCCAAAGTCTGGGAACATCACGATCCGGATTATCAACGTCTCGTCGAAGTCTATTCCGTGTGGGGCAGTTCAGAATGTGAAGGCTGCCACCGTCCGGGATTCTGGCGCAACAATTACGAAAACAGCGTGCAGGCCGGGCTTCACAAGGGCTATCGCCTGGGCATCCTGGCATCCGGTGATTCTCACGATGGGTTGCCGGGCAACTCGCGATGGCTCCGGTTGAGGGAAGGCTATCAGAGCGGGCTGGTTGCCATCTGCGCTCCGGAACTGACCAGAGAAGCGGTCTTTGATGCACTGTGGAATCGCCGGTGCTATGGAACAAGCGGAGCGAGGATTCTGCTCTCCTTCACTCTCAACGGCCAATCGATGGGTTCGGAACTGACGAGTCCCGATGATCGTGCGGCCCGCGTCATCCAGGTCGAAGCGTCAGGCACGTCACCCATCGAAGAGATCACCATCATTCGCAACGGGTCAGAAGTCCACCGTCATGCCGGAAGCGAAATCACGGAAGACTTCGAATGGACAGATCGCGATTCATATAGGGAAGTCAGCCTGACCGATTACGAGGGTAAAGCCTTCATCTACTATTACGTGCGCGTCGTTCAAGCAGATGGCGAAGTTGCGTGGAGTTCGCCCATCTGGATTTCATGAGGCGATGCTCTGACCATTTTGAATGGGTTGAGTTAGGAGGCCGAGAATTGCAGGGTCTCGCCTCCATCAACCGTGCGCGCCGTTGGCCCACTCGATGAATTCGATGATGTTGTTATCGGGGTCGCTCAGATAAACCCACTTCTCTGCACCAGGGATTTCTGTTGGCCCATCGACAACTGGGATTCCTTTGGCCGCCACCATCTCCATTGTTTCCTCCATGCTTTCAGTCGGGAATGCTACATGGGGGCAAAAGGGGCGTCTTACCTTCGGTTTCTCAAACGGGACAGGCTGGTCGTTTTCGTCTAGTGACTGGATCAGTTCCAGGTTGCCACCATCCAGTTCGAGCATTGCGAAAATCTCGTGGTCATTCTCGTTGTGCTCGCGAAACAGGAGCTTCATGCCCAGCAGGCCGCTGTAGAATTCAATCGCTCTGTCCATATCGGAAACGGCAAAAGCAAAATGGTCGTTTTTCAGCATGGTTTTTCATTCTCCTGTTGGTCTGAGTTCTGGCGCGGGTTCTGTCTGGTGTCAGGTTGGACGAAGGGCCCACGGCGCGGTCTGGCTGGCCGCCACGATGGAGAATCATCTCATTCTGAATTCTCTTTCGCTCGCGAGTATTCCATAGGTAAGTAGTCGTCACCTGAATGCAGAATGGATGATCCCTTTGGCGCATTTGCTGGCCGTAGTGTATTGAGAACTGCAGCAAGGTTCAGAACGTGCTGACTGTGATGATTGCCAGTCCAGAATTGGAAATCGAGAAGAATAATATGAAACGATACGTACCTGCCCTGATCGCCTGCACCTGGATTCTGCTCGGGCTCTGCGGCTATTCCTTGGCCGAAACGGAAAAGAAGCCTGCTGTGCTCTTCCTCACCAATCCGGTACACCGGCATTCCGGCGGAGCATACCTGCGACTCAACATGGCCCGGCTCGACAAGCTGGGCTACCGGGTGGCCTACTATTCGTACCGTGACTTCTATAGGAAGGATGCCGGTCTGACTCAGTCTTTCGATGTCGTGGTGATGCTCGGCGTGCCCGGGCTCGATTGGTCAGGGACGAAAGAGTTGTGGCCCGATACGGTCAAGCTTTACGGCGGCATCCGTAAACACCTGGCTGCCGGCGGAGGATTGATGGTATTCAGCGCCCCGCAGATCTGGGGCATGAAAGCATTCGACGCGCTCATGAAGCCTTACGGAATCCGGCCACTCTCCGGATGCTTTGTCGATGAAGATCCCACATTGACAACGCATGGGGTTTTGAATTGCGCCTACACAACGGAGATCACGAGGCATCCGCTGTGCCGGGAGACCCGCGGCCTCTGGTATCCGGTGGGACAGAGGGCAGGCGGTACGACGAACTTTGACACGTTGCGCAACGCAAACACGGTCCCCTTCGACGTGGATAAGAACTGGACGGCCCTGGCCGCGATAGGTGCAACGACCTCGTTCAAGCATTTCGGCGCGAATGAAGGCGCCGATGATCCGTGGCTCCAACAGGAACGCTTTACGAAGCTCGATACGCAGCCAGCGCCCCTCGTGGCCGTCCGGGAAAAGGTGGAAGGCAAAGGCCGCCTGGCCGCCTGCGCGATTAACGCGGTCTTTTCTGATTTTTACGCTGGCAACCTCGCTTACAACGGCCTCTGTACGGGCAAAGGCGTCAAAGGCAAACGATCCGATCTCGACCGCTTGCTGATGAACGTTCTCGACTGGCTGGGCCAAGAATCAATCGCTGCCCGCCGTGATACGATGAAGCAGAGCGACCGCGAGAGTTTCTCTCTACCGCCGTTCAAATTTCCGGAGCCTCGGCGCGTCACAGACAGCCGGCCGTTCAGGCCGAACACGGATCAGTTTCGCGGCATCATCGGCGCGCGCAGCCGTTACAGCGGCGGGAAGTCCACCGTTCAGGAATATGCTGTGGCGGCACGGAAGCTCGGCATTCAGTATCTCGCCTTTCTAGAGGACTTCGCCTCTCTCGATCTGAAAGGCTTTGATCAGTTCAAGAAGGAATGCGAGGCCAACAGCGATGACAAACTCCTCCTGCTGCCGGGGATTCGGATCCAGTCGGAACGCGACATCTGGTACTTCGGCTTTCGCAAAGGGATCGAGCTTCCACAGGAGGGATTCCTGAAGCCCGGCACTCGGAAGCTTGCACATCACCTGCCGCAACCTGGACAGTATCAGTGGGTGAGAAACAACGGGGCGCGTTATGACATGGCCTGCGGCAATTTCCGCCTGGAGGAAAAGATGCCTTCCGGTATCCCGCCCGAAGACTACAACGTGCTCAACCCCTTCGTATCCATCTACACTTACCGCAACGGAAAACTGGTCGACACCATGATGGATACTTACCTGAAGTGCGCGGCCCGTACCGAATGGGTCTCGCCCATGGCCGTGCACCTGATCGACTCGGCCGAGGAACTGCGCCGGGAGTGGAGCTCCGATCACTTCAAGACCGTTTACCTGCGTGAGCCAGACCAGGGGCTTAAGGGTTTCGACAAGGGCATTGGAGATCTGTACGCGAGTGCCCCGATCACCTACGTGACCAACGGCCCCCGCATCGATGAGTGGCGGAGCAGCGGGTTCGATTTCGCAGGTGGTTGGTGGGACTGGACCCGCTACCGCTGGTTCATCAAGATGGCTGTATCGAGCGAGGCGGGCATCAAGGAGGTCCGCGTGATGAACGGACAGCGGCTCATCCGCCGTTTTCTGGCGGGGGGTGCGAAGCGCTTCGAACACACCCTTGTGATGTCTCATAATGACATGAACAACCTGATCATGATCGCTACCGACGGCGCAGGCAGGCAGGCCATCAGCGATGAAGAGTGGGGCAAGAACCAGTTGTTCCAGCTCACGTGGTGTTCGGATCGAAACAATATTCCCGGCGGGTATTCCGGGCTGCCTGCCCCGAAATCTGCCAGCGGGAGCACTGCGGGCAACTACTCGGCGCCGGGTGTGGAGAAGAGCGGGTTCCGCGAGAGCCTGGCTATTGGCGTCAACATGGACCGCAGCCGGCTGCCGGGCTTTGACGGTCAACCGTATCGGGTCGCTCACGTGACTCCGGCCCCGGTGGTCTTAAGCGCAGAAGGGTCGGAAGGTGCCTCACGGAGCGCTCGCGACATCGGACGCGACATCTCCTCGCCGGACGTCGCAATCATGACCGCCCGATGCCGGCTCGCATACGACCGGTCCATCAAGAAGGTGCACCCGTGGCTGAAAGGGCCGCTGTCTCCCATGCAGTTCTTTCACGTGGACATGCGCTACGTCACCTTCAGCCATGCGGGACATCTGCCAGCGCCCGTCATCCTGGAGGGGAGGATAAAATTCCTCCGGGACGTATCGTTCAAGAAGTCCGGCCGGCCCATCGGCGTGCGGATTCTCACCATGTCGACCAACAACCCCCTGGCTGGGTATGACACTGCGGTGATCATGCATTCCAGGACGGGCAATCTCGTTACCCGCATTTCCTATGTCGGCGAGCCAACCTCGGGCGCCCAAGGCGCGTTCAATCGGGGGGCCTACGCCTATTTCTATCCTGGCCCGTTCGGTTCAGTGGGAGTGATGAGCCTCGACGACGATCTCTCGTTCCGGTACTACAACAGGTACCTGTTCGTCGGGTACGACATGAGAGGCAAAAGCATCAAGGCAGGCGATGAGCTCGAATACCGTGTCCTCGTATTTACCAGCGGCTTCGACGAACTTCCCAGCACGCGCCTGCCGGAGGCGCTGCGAAATCAGTTGGGCATGAACGAGAAGGGAGATGTCGGATACACCGTCAAGACAGAGCACGGCAGCGTGACGAGCCGCCAATACATCTTGCGCATCGACGGCAAAGGCGCCGGTTTCGCGGGCGAGATCACGCTCCCGCCCCGCTTCCCCGCCTCGCTGCCAGTAGTAATCGAGAAACTGAACGACCGATGGACGAGCGTTCTCTACGACCGCAAAGCAAAGAAACTGCGCCCCCTCGGCATGCATGACAACAAGGCATACTGTCACCGTGCCCCAACGGAACGGAGCGGCAGGATTTTCATCGGCCATCCATTCACGCTGAATCGTCCGGAAATGTTTCTGTCCGTCGTCCAGACCCGTGAGGCTGAGTTGACCATGCAGATTCACAATCCCACAGATAAGGCCGCATCAGTTCGTGTAACTCGGTCACCATTTTTTGATTTCGTGAATTGCACGGATTCTGATGTGGAGATCGAGGCTGGGCGATCCGCGGAGTTTGTGTTGAAAGGTAAGAGTTTCAGGAGGGTGTTTTGAAGGTAGCCTCCCTACACGCTCAAAAAGCTGCTGTCACCTACGCTGCCTTGCGGACGCAACCGTAGCCGGAATCTCTGAGTCCAGCTACGGTCATCTTCGCAACACGTGAAGATGACTTCAGATTCAAAACACGTTCTGAAAAACGATGCCTTCAGTCGAGCCAGTTCTCAAACTGAAGACCACGAACTTTCCCAAAGTCGCTGGTGTTCCGTGTCAAGAGAGTTCCGCCGTGGGCCATCGTAATCGAAGCGATCTTGAGATCCTGCGTGCCAACTCGAAGCCGCGCTTGCCGCAACTTCGCGTAAATCTCGAACGCGTCCTGGTCCCACGCAAGAACGTGAAAGGCCGAAGCAAATTCGGTTTGTCTGACCAATTGATCGTAGGCCTGAAACTGTTCTTCTGGCTTGGTTCGACGTCTGATTGCTGCGAGCCAACCGCGCAGTTGCTCCTCCACTGTAATCGCGTTGAGGACCACCTCGTCCTCTTGCTTCGTAATCCGCTCTTCCAGCCTGCGGCCCGCCGCCGATCCGAAGAACAACTCACTGGCATGGTCGGTGTCCAATACAATCATTCTTCCTGATTGGCGGTCTCTCTCCACTCACGACCGAGTTTTACGGCTTCACGCCCTAACTCGTCATCAGTGCCGATCCCAACCGCTTTCTTCCAATCCTTTTCCGGCGTGGAACTCAGAATAGAAAGTTCTTCACGAAGATTCTCGATCTCCGATTCTAATGCATCAATTCGCCGCTCGAGGGTGTCGATCACCCTGGATTTCTGAACTTGGATCGTGCTCATGATTTTCATTCTACAAGAACCGAAAAGTGAATCTATCTCTTAAAGGAAATCTCAGTCCTACACTACACCGCCATTGGATTCTGAAATCAGCCGAATTGAGGTACCATGAACTGACAACATTGTCTGCTTGGTCAATTACATCCAACGCTGAATACTCGGGCGAATGGCAGAGCATCTAACATGAACACTCCTCTCATCGACCAGCATTACGGAAACAACCTCGATGAAATGGAAGAAGTCATCTCCCAAATCGTGGAGCAGTATTTCGTTGATGAAGACGGGATCCTGATCGCCTGCATCAACGCTAACACAAACCGGCCTTTCGTTGATGATGACCCCGAGGTCCGAGACATCGACCTCACCAAAGCGTGGTTCGCGAACGGGGCCCTTCCCCATGAGTTGAAGCGGACCTGCTTGAACTACGAAGATTCAGACATGGCGACGGGAGAGCTTTTGATGGCCTATCTTGCGAGAGCGCGGGCCACAGATTCGCAAGAGCACATCGAAGCGGTGGAAGGAGTGGCCGGCGCGATGATTCACCTGAGCGAAACCGTTGCCGAGAAGAATCCCTTCGGCCCAGGCTGGCTGCCCAAGATCCACGGTGGTCTGAAGCACGTCCATGAATGCTTTGAGACAAGCGCCGACCAGTATCTGAAATGGTCGACCGCGCTTGAGGCGTACGGGGCGTTCACCAAAGACGCGGACCGCAAGGCCCGCGTGGATAGAATCCTGCTGGATATGGCGCAGTGGCTGGACGCCCACGATTTCGCCACGCCCTACATGGGTAACACGAACTATGCGCGGCTGAATCACCTGCGACACTACCACGTGGCCTTCGCATACCTTTGTGCGCTGGGGCACAGTCTTGGAGGTGATTCCCATCTGATGGAAGAGGTAGAGTTTTTCAAAGACCGCGCATTGATCGAATCAAAGCCATCTCCTTCGCCAAACTCACAGAACCTCGTTTCCGAGGCGATTGGCCGACTGCTGGTGCTTGCGCCGGAGCATCGCGACGCATGGTTGAATCTGATCCGGGACGATTGGGAAGCGCGCCACAACTTTGTGGAAACGGACGGCCGAATACGGTTCTCCGGCCATTACTGGAACCACACGACTCGCCTGGCCACCAACTACCTCGTCATTCGAAACTACCTTCCTGAAATCGAAGGCAGCCTCGATGTCGAATCCATCCTGCGGGATCACGACTGCAAGTCGACGTTCCTCCACCTCGCCCCCGGCCAGAAGCTCACCGGGCCTTTCCTGGACGGCAATTATCCCCGCTACGACAAATTCGTGCATGGATTTTCATACGCGAGTTGGCTTCGTGTTTACTGGGAGACGCGAGGCGCGAACTGAAACTGTCAAACTCATGAGGGACCGAATGTCTGACAAACTTGAGAGCATCGAACATTCTCACCAGCTGTCCAAAGATCGTTCCGCGCTGCTGGTTATCGACATGCAGCACGGATTTCTCGATGAAGGTGCCTCACTTGAAGTGCCAAAAGGGAGGGAAGTCATTCCCAATGTCCGGAGCTTACTCGAGGTCTGCCGCACGAAGGGCATGCCTGTCATCTTTACCGAATTTGTATATGCGACCAGTATCCCCTGCCTGAGGGGTGACCCTTTCGGACCCGAGCATCTACCGGTTGAACCCGGAAAACCCACCGGGTACGGGCAGCCCTCGAGCAATTGCCTCATTGGCCCGAAGGCAGGTGAAGGACCCGAATCCGCAGCGACCATCGAGGCTTTGGCCCCGTTGGAATCCGAGCTCGTCATCCAGGCACACACCTATGACAAGTTCTACGGCACACACCTTGATCTCGCGCTGCGCAGCCAGGGGATAGACCGGCTGATGGTGACGGGTGTAACCACAGACGTGTGTGTGAATGCAACCCTGATTTCGGCAAGCACGCGAAATTATCGAGTCACCGCGGTGACAGATGGCATGGCGACGATTCACGACCACATCCAGGATGCCTGCTTTGAGATCTGGGCGAATAAGTTCGCCAGGCTGAAGCTGACGGAAAATGTGATAGCTGAGTTGGGATAGTTGGCATCACCCACGTTGCGCCGGCAGGCGGGCGGCGAGTTCGGCTACCGGCCTCCTTCATCGAGTCAGCTTGAAATGCAGTTCTTCCAGCAGCTCGTACCTGTTCTCTGTTCCGTCAATCACGCGCTGTGGGTAGGAGACGGATCGGGTCTTTTCTCTGGTTACTTCAAAGCCGGGGCTTTCCTTGACGTGCAGTCTGGTGCCCGATTCCAACTTCTCGACCCGGGAGAGGTTGTAGCCTTTCGTGCTGCCGTCCGGATGGGTGACGACAAATGCGCCAC
>Ga0187827_10007991_pt1 | contig 11592 bp, 7 predicted proteins | sample ETNtaG_39_FD_167969 | JGI IMG/M metagenome (GOLD analysis project Ga0187827, IMG submission 167969) | Marine microbial and viral communities from oxygen minimum zone, Eastern Pacific Ocean - ETNP2014_SV_150_PacBio MetaG (Illumina Assembly) | ecosystem: Environmental > Aquatic > Marine > Hypoxic... | reverse complement strand
TATCATCTGCTTTTTTAATAACATTACCTTTTTCATCTCTTAGTGTAATTCTTGGCTTTAGGTCAGTATTTTTTGATTGAGCTCTCCAGTCAACAACAGACTTGGAAGAGATACCAGTTGCATCATCTGTAGTTTCTTGTATTGAAACTCCATCAATAAGATCAACATAACCAGCTATACCACTTTTTTCTGCAATAACAGGTGTTGTGTAAGGATCCCATTCACATATTTTAGAATTTTTTTTAATTTTATCTCCATTTTGATTAAATAATTTTGAACCATATGGAACTTTATAAACAGCTACTTGTAAACCGTTGTCGTCTTCAATTGATAATTCTGTGTTTCTACCCATTACAATTAGATTTTTCTTAGAGTCTTCTAACAAGTTAGTATTTATAATTTTTAAAGTACCTTCAGATTTACTTACTATTTGAGATTCCTGCTTAACTGAAGCTGTACCACCAATGTGGAACGTTCTCATTGTTAACTGCGTTCCAGGCTCTCCTATTGATTGAGCTGAAATCATTCCTATAGCTTCACCTACATGAACCATTTTTCCTCTTGATAGATCTCTTCCATAACATGTAGCACAAACTCCTTCTTTGGAACTACAAGTCATAACTGAATAAACATTTAAAAATTTAACACCAGCTGCATCAATTTTATCACATGCTGCTTCATCAATCATTTCATATTTTTTAATAATAACTTCTCCTGTTAAAGGGTTTTTAACATTTGTAGCTGTTACTCTTCCAAGACACCTTTCTGATAGACTGACCATAATATTTCCACCCTCCAAAACTTCTGAAAGCTTAATAAAACCAGGTTTTTCACATTTTATTTTAGTTATAGTAAGATCTTGAGCAACATCACAAAGTCTTCTAGTTAAATAACCAGAGCTGGCAGTTTTTAGAGCCGTGTCTGCTAAACCTTTCCTTGCTCCATGAGTTGAGTTAAAATACTCTAATGCTGTTAAGCCTTCTTTAAAATTGGATGTTATTGGTGACTCTATAATTTCACCTGATGGTTTTGCAATCAAACCTCTCATTCCAGCAAGTTGTTTCATTTGAGCTGCTGAACCTCTTGCGCCACTGTCTGCCATCATAAATACAGAATTTATTTTTAATCCATCTTTCGTAACTTCTGTAGCAGAAATTCTTTTCATCATTTCAGCGGCTACTCTGTCAGTGCATTTTGACCAAGCGTCAACAACCTTGTTATATTTTTCACCTCTGGTAATAAGACCTTCGGTATATTGGTTTTCATAATCTGATATCAATTTTTTAGTTTCTTCAATTAATTGTTGTTTATTCTCTGGAATAACTAAGTCATCTTTTCCAAAAGAAATTCCAGCTTTAAATGCATGTTTAAAACCTAAGTCTTTAAGCTTATCACAAAAAATAACTGTAGATTTTTGTCCACAGAATCTAAATACATGATCAATTATTTCTGAAACTATTTTTTTTGGTAAAAGTCTATCTATTAAAGAAAATTTAATATTTATATTTTTTGGCAATAAATTTGCTAACAAAAACCTACCAGCTGTACTTATGTGTTTCTCAAACTTGTTGTTTCCATTTTCATCTAAAGTTATAAACCTAGAAACAATTCTTGAATGTACTTTGATTTGATTAGATTCGAGAGCGTGCTCAATTTCTGAATTATTTACAAAATAACCTTCAATATTTTTTGTTTGGTATGGAGATTGAGATAAATAGTAAATTCCAAGTATCATATCTTGACTTGGTACAATAATAGGTTTTCCATTCGATGGACTTAATATGTTGTTTGTAGACATCATTAAAACTCTTGCTTCTAATTGAGCCTCTAAACTTAATGGAATATGAACTGCCATTTGATCCCCATCAAAATCTGCATTAAATGCTGCACAAGTTAATGGGTGAAGTTCAATAGCATCACCTTCAATTAATTTCGGTTCAAATGCTTGTACACCCAATCTATGAAGTGTCGGTGCTCTGTTTAAAATCACTGGATGTTCTCTAACAATTATTTCTAAAGCATCCCAAACTTCATCTCTTTCCATTTCAACTAGTTTTTTTGCTTGTTTAATTGTTGATGCAAGACCTAATTTATTTAATCTCGCATACAAAAATGGTTTAAATAACTCCAATGCCATTTTTTTTGGTAATCCACATTCATGTAATTTTAAATCTGGACCAACAACAATTACTGATCTTCCAGAATAATCAACTCTTTTTCCTAGAAGGTTTTGTCTAAATCTTCCTTGTTTACCCTTAAGCATTTCAGCCAATGATTTAAGTGGTCTTTTTCCTGTTCCAGTTATTACTCTGCCTCTTCTTCCGTTATCGAAAAGTGCATCCACAGATTCTTGAAGCATTCTTTTTTCGTTACGAACAATAATATCGGGTGCTTTTAGATCAATTAATCTTTTTAATCTGTTATTTCTATTTATTACTCTTCTATATAAATCATTTAGATCTGAAGTGGCAAATCTTCCTCCATCAAGTGGTACTAAGGGTCTTAATTCTGGAGGAATTACTGGTATCACAGTTAATATCATCCATTCAGGTTTATTTCCAGTTTCTATAAATGACTCTATTAATTTCAGTCTCTTGATAGATCTTTCTTCAGCTACTTTTGATTTTGTTTCGTTTATTGTTTTTATTAATAATGTTCTCTCATTTTCTAAATCTATTGATTTTAAAATTTCCAGTATTGCCTCTGCTCCTATGCCTGCGGTAAAAGCCTCATCTCCATATTCGTCTTGGTATTTAACTAATTCTTCTTCATTTAATAATTGATATTTTTTTAGATCAGTTAAACCAGGCTCAATAACTATAAAGTTTTCAAAGTAAAGAACTCTTTCTACTTCTTTAAGCTTCATATCTATAGTTAAAGAAATACGACTAGGTAATGATTTTAAGAACCAAATGTGAGCGACTGGTGTAGCTAAATTTATATGACCCATTCTTTCTCTTCTAACATTGGATTTTGTTACCTCTACACCACATTTTTCACATATTATTCCTCTAAACTTCATTCTTTTGTACTTACCACACAAACATTCGTAGTCTTTTATTGGTCCAAATATTCTTGCACAAAATAACCCATCTTTTTCTGGTCTAAATGTTCTGTAATTTATTGTTTCTGGTTTTTTTATTTCGCCATAAGTCCATGATTTGATTTTTTCTGGACTTGCTAATGTAATTTTAATGCTATTAAAATTTTGAGAGTCAGTAATTTCTGAGTTTTTAAAAATATTTGATATTTCTTTTTTCATATTTAATTCAATTCAACATTTAATGCTAACGATTTAATTTCTTTAACTAAAACGTTAAATGACTCTGGAATACCCGATTCAAAATTTTCTTCTCCTTTTACAATAGTTTCGTAAACTTTAACTCTTCCAGCAACATCATCAGATTTAACTGTTAATATTTCTTGCAAAGTATAAGAAGCGCCGTATGCTTCTAGAGCCCATACTTCCATTTCACCAAATCTTTGGCCTCCAAGTTGAGCTTTTCCTCCTAATGGTTGTTGTGTAACTAAACTGTAAGGTCCTGTTGATCTTGCGTGTATTTTGTCTTCAACAAGGTGATGAAGTTTTAACATATAAATTGTTCCCACTGTTACGGGTCTGTCGAATTTTTCTCCTGTTCTACCATCCCATAAAGAAGTTTGTCCAGAACTTGGTAAATTTGCTAACTCTAACATTTTTGTTACATCTTGCTCTTTTGCTCCATCAAATACAGGTGTTGCGATTGGTATACCATTTTTGATATTTTCACATAAATCTTTAAATTCGTGGTTTGATAGTTTTTCGATAGAGTTTTCGTAAATATCTTCACCATAAGCAGACTTTAAAAAAGAAGTTATTTTTTCATCTTTTTCAATTTTTTTTTGGTTATTGTTTATTAATAACTTTAATGTTTCCCCTAATTCAGTACAAGACCAGCCTATGTGTGTTTCTAATATTTGACCTACATTCATACGACTTGGGACGCCAAGAGGATTAAGAACAATATCTACTGGCTTACCATTTTCTCGATATGGCATATCTTCAACAGGTACAATTTTACTTACTACACCCTTATTACCATGTCTTCCTGACATTTTATCGCCTGGTCTTAACCTTCTTTTAATTGCAACAAAAACTTTAACCATTTTCATTACACTTGGCAGTAAATCATCTCCTTGTTTAATCTTTAATACTTTGTCTTCAAATCTTTCCTGAATATCATTTTTTGCTAAATTATATTGTTCTTTAATTTGATTTAACGCTTGAATCTTTTTGTCATCAGACAAATGTAATTTAAATATATCTGATATACTTAAACTATTGATTGTTTCTTCTTTTAAGACAATTCCGTCTGCAATGTCTTTAATTTTTTTTGTAAGTTTTATTCCTGATAAAATTGATAAAACTCTTTGTTTTATACTTCTTTCTAAAATTTCTTCTTCTACAATTTTATCTTGTTGAACTACATCGATTTCTGCTCTTTCTATTGTAATAGATCTTTCGTCTTTCTCAATACCATGCCTGTTAAAAACTCTTACATCAACAACTATACCACCACTTCCACTAGGCATTTTCAATGAAGTATCGGTTACATCGATAGCCTTTTCTCCAAATATTGATCTTAGAAGTTTTTCTTCTGGACCAGTTGCTGAGTCTCCTTTTGGCGTGACTTTTCCAACTAATATATCACCAGGTTTAACTTCTGCTCCTATATATACTATTCCTGACTCATCAAGGTTTTTTAATGACTCTTCATTAACATTGGGTATATCTCGAGTAATATCTTCTTCTCCTAGCTTTGTGTCTCTAGCCATTACTTCATATTCTTCTATATGAATTGAAGTGAAAACATCATCTGTTACACATCTTTCTGATATTAAAATAGAATCTTCAAAATTGTAACCTTGCCATGGCATAAATGCTACTGTAACATTTTTTCCTAATGCGAGTTCTCCAATTTTTGTTGATGGTCCATCTGCAATAATATCTCCAGGTTTAACTTTATCACCGACTCTTACTAGGGGCTTTTGGTTAATGCATGTATTTTGATTAGATCTTTTAAATTTTTGTAAATTATAAATATCAACGCCTGATTTACTAAAATCTTTTTCGTCAGTTGCTTTTATAACGATTCTTTTACCATCTATCTTGTCAACAATTCCATCTCTCTTTGCAACAATTGTTACACCTGAATCTAAGGCAACGTCACTTTCTATTCCTGTTCCCACTAAGGGAGCTTCAGGTTTTAGCAAAGGTACAGCTTGTCTCATCATGTTTGAACCCATTAAAGCTCTATTTGCATCATCATTTTCTAAAAAAGGTATTAGTGATGCTGCAACTGAAACTAATTGCTTTGGTGATACATCAATATAATCAATATTTTCTGGTTTAGATAAAATAAAATTTAAATTTTCACGACATGAAACTAACTGCTCTATAAATTTTCCATTTTTATCTAAGATAGAATTTGCTTGTGCTATTGTGAACTTTGTTTCTTCCATGGCAGAAAGATATTCAATATTATCTTGGACAATTCCATTTTTTACTTTTTTGTATGGACTTTCAATAAATCCATATTTATTTATTTTGGAATAAGTTGATAAACTATTTATCAAGCCAATGTTGGGACCTTCTGGTGTTTCTATTGGGCAAATTCGTCCATAATGTGTTGGGTGTACATCTCTGACTTCGAACCCAGCTCTTTCTCTAGTTAGTCCACCTGGTCCTAAAGCTGAAACTCTTCTTTTGTGAGTTATTTCTGATAAAGGATTTGTTTGATCCATAAATTGAGATAATTGGGAAGTTGCAAAAAAATCTTTTAAAGAAACTGTAAGAGGTTTAGCGTTTATTAGATCCTGAGGCATTGCTGACTCGATATCAAGTGTGGTCATTTTTTCTTTTATAGCTCTTTCCATTCTATAAACTCCGATACGAGCTTGATTTTCTACAAGCTCACCTACAGATCTAACTCTTCTGTTTCCAAGATGGTCAATATCATCAACTTCATCTTTGCCATCTCTTAAATCAAGCATTTTTTTTACTATGACAATAATGTCATCATTTCTTAATATTGTTATTTTGTCAGAACAATTTAAATTTAATCTCGAGTTCATTTTAACTCTACCTACATCTGAAAGGTCATATCTGTCTGAACTAAAAAATAGATTATTGAAAATTTGATTCGCAATTTCTACGGTTGGTGGTTCTCCGGGTCGAAGCATTTTATATATCTCAGTAATTGCATCATTTTTATTTTCATTTTTATCATTTAACAAAGTTTGCAAAATGTATGGTCCTTTATTGATTGAATTTGTTTTTGAAATTTCTATTGAATTAATATTATTTTCTATTATTTTTGATAAAATAATTTCATTTATTTCAGTTCCAATTTTAAATTCTTCATCAGAAATTTTTATATTTTTATGTAAAAATTTTCCATAAAGAGATTGGTTTGAAACATAAATTTCTTTTAAGCCATCGTTTGATAATTTTTTTGCTGTTAAAAAATTAATTTTTTCTCCTAATTTAACAATAGTTTTGTTATTTTTTGCATCTATTACTTCTTCTAAAAAATTTTTAGCTTTATAATTTTCTGGATCAAATTTAGTTCTCCATTTTTGGATTTTAGTGTCATAAAAATAATTTTCTTTTTCATAAAATTCATTAACTATATCACTTTTTGAATAACCTAAAGCTTGTAATAATGTAGTTACATAAATTTTCTTTTTTCTATCAATTCTGAAATACAAGTAATCTTTAACATCAAATTCAAAGTCTAACCATGAACCTCTATTTGGTATAACTCTACAGTTAAAAAGAAGTTTTCCACTTGCGTGTGATTTGCCTTTGTCATGATCAAAAAAAACACCTGGACTTCTATGCATTTGATTAACAACAACTCTTTGAACACCATTTGTAATAAAAGTTCCACTATTGGTCATCATAGGAACTTCGCCCATATATACTTCTTGTTCCTTAGCAGACAAAATATCTTTTGTATTATTTTCTTGATCTATTTCATAAACTACAAGTCTTAATATGCATTTTAGTGCAGCTGAATAAGTTAAGCCTCTTGTTATGCATTCTTCAACATCGAATTTAGGTTTTTCCAATCTATATGATACATATTCAAGTGTTGCTCTTTCATTCAAATCTTCAATTGGAAATATGCTTTTAAAAACTCTATCGAAACCTTTAACTAATTTTTGATCAACATTCTCTTTATTTTCTGTTAACTGTTTGTAGGAATTTTTTTGTACTTCAATTAAATTAGGTATGGATAAACTTTCTTTAAGTTTTCCAAAATTTTTTCTTATATTTTTCTTTTTAGTATAAGATAAATGCATCTATGTTCCACGTTGATTTAATTTAAACCAACGATTAAAATTCTTTTTATTATTACTTAAGTTCTACTTTAGCTCCTGCTGCTTCTAATTTAGACTTTATTTCTTCTGCTTCTTTTTTATTAACACCTGCTTTTATATCTTTAGGTGCGCCTTCAACTAAATCTTTAGCCTCTTTTAATCCAAGTGTCGTAAGTGCTCTTACTTCTTTGATAACGTTAATTTTTTTGTCTCCAGCTGCTGCTAGTACAATTGTAAACTCATCTTTTTCTTCTGCTGGTGCAGCGCCTGCTGCTGCTGGTGCTGCTGCTACAGCTGCTGCTGCAGTAACGCCCCATTTTTCTTCGAGTTGTTTAGAAAGTTCAGCTGCTTCCACAACAGTTAAACTTGATAAATCTTCAATAATTTTATTTAGATCTGCCATAATAGTTTGCCCTGGTTATTTTTTTGATTTTTCAAGCGCCAAAATAGCGATTTTTGAGGCTGGTGCAAGTAAAATACTTGCAATTTTTTGTGCTGGTGATCTCAAAATACCTACAATTTTAGCTCTTGCTTCATCCAATGTAGGTAAAGTAGCGACTTTTTTTACTCCAACAACATCTAAAATGTCATTCCCCATGATTCCGCCAAGAATCTTAAGGTTGTTATTTTCTTTAGAAAAATTCGTTAAGATTTTTGCTGAAGCAATGGCATCTTGTGATAATGCAACAGCGGTTGGTCCTGTAAATAAATTTGACAAATCTTTGCATCTTGTTTTTTCCAATGCAAGTTTTGTAATTCTATTTTTTGTAATTTTAAAAATAATTCCATGTTCGCGCATTTTTGCTCTAAGATCGTCCAGTTGATTAACTGTTAAACCTTGATAATGAGCTACAATAACTGCTTCAGATTTTTCAAATTGAGAAGTCATTTCTGTTATATAGGTCTGTTTTTTTTCTTTATTCATCATTGCTGTTATATATTTTTAGGTAGTTTTAATTTGTATGAAACGCCCATTGTTGATGTAAGGAAAGCACTTTTTATTAAATCACCTTTAATGGTTTGATTGTCTTTTTCCTTCAATAAAACATCAAGAACTGCATTGAAATTTTGAACTATTTTTTCATCTGAAAAAGATTTTTTTCCTAAACTTAACCCTAAGTTCCCATCTTTATCATTTTTAATTTCTGCTTGGCCTGATTTAGTGTTTGAGATGGCTTTACTTAAATCATCCGTAACAGTGCCAAGTTTTGGATTTGGCATTAAACCTTTTGGTCCTAATATTTTTCCTAATTTAGATAATTTAATCATCATAGATGGTGTACAAATTAACTTTTCAAAATTTAATTCTCCAGCTTTAATTTTTTCAATAAATTCCTGGCCTCCTACAATATCTGCTCCTGCATCTTTGGCAATTTTAGATTTTGTTTCTTCACAAATAACAGCAACTTTAATTTTTTTTCCTGATCCAGCCGGTAAGTTTACAATTGTTCTTAAATTTATTTCATTTTTTTTTTGTTTATTATTAATTTGCAAGCTTAAATCTAACGACTCATCAAATTTTGTAGTACAATTTTTTTTTAATTCTGGAATTAATTTTTCAATCAATTGAGCTTCTAACTCTTTTGTTTTTTCCGGTAGTTTTTTATATCTTTTAGATTTCATTATTCTTTTACCTCTATACCCATTGATCTTGCTGACCCTGCAATAATCTTGGAAGCCTGTTCAATATCATGAGCATTCAAATCTGACATTTTTTTTTTAGCAATTTCTTCTATTTGTTTTTTTGTTATCGATGCAATTATATTTCTACCAGGTTCTTGTGAACCACTTTTCAATTTTACAGCTTCTTTTATAAAATGTGATGCTGGTGGTGATTTAATAACAAAATCAAATTTTTTATCTTTATAAACAGTAATTATTACAGGAACTGGTTTTCCCATAAAATTTTTTGTTTTTTCATTAAAAGCTTTACAAAAATCCATTATATTAATTCCTCTTTGTCCTAGCGCAGGACCAACTGGAGGAGCGGGATTTGCTTGACCACCTTTAATTTGTAATTTTACGTAACCACTTATTTCTTTTTTTGCCATTAGCTTGCTTTCTCTACCTGATTAAATTCTAAATCTACAGGTGTAGGTCTACCAAATATAGAAACAGAAACCTTAAGTCTAGATTTTTCTTCATCTATATCTTCAACTAAACCACTAAAAGAAGCAAATGGTCCATCTATAACTTGAACTTTTTCGCCTATAGTGTATTCAATCGTTGATTTTGGTTGAGCAACACCATCTTTGATTTGTCCAAGTATTTTTTCTATTTCTTTGTCTGATACTGGTACAGGTATTCCTTTTGTTCCTAAAAAACCACTTACTTTTTTTATACCTTTTATTAAATGATACAAATTATTATCCATTTCACTTTTAATCAGTACATATCCTGGAAAATATTTTTTTTTTCTCTGCACTCTTTTTCCTCTTTTGACTTCAGTAATATCGTGTGTTGGTACAACAATTTCTTCTATTTTTTCAGATACTTTAGCCTTTTCAGCTTCTTCCTTTATTAATTGAGCAACTTTATTTTCGAAGCTTGAGTGCGATTGAACAATATACCAATTTTTCATATGCTGATTTTTAAAATTAATTCTAAAAAAAACTTTAAAAATTGATCAAGAAGTAAAAAAAATAATGAGGCAACTATAGCCATTGCAACAACCATTAAAGTTCCTTGTAGTGTTTCTTTGCCGGTTGGCCAAGTAACTCTAAAAGCTTCCTGTTTAACCTCTTGAATGAATTTTAAAGGATTTTTCATAAATTAATACTCTAAGTTTTGGCAGGAGCGGAGGGAATCGAACCCCCAACCTCCGGTTTTGGAGACCGGCGCTCTACCAATTGAGCTACACTCCTATGGGAGCTTACTCTATAATCTTAGTTACTACCCCAGCTCCTACAGTTCTTCCACCTTCTCTAATAGCAAAATTTAACTTTTCACTCATTGCGATTGGTGTAATTAATTTAACAGTAAACTTGGCATCATCTCCTGGCATTACCATTTCTGTTCCAGATGGTAATTCTACCTCTCCAGTTACGTCTGTAGTTCTAAAATAAAACTGAGGTCTATACTTTGTAAAGAATGGCGTGTGTCTTCCACCTTCTTCTTTTTTAAGAACGTACGCTTGAGCCTCAAATTTAGTATGCGGTGTAACAGAGCCTGGTTTACACAAGACTTGACCTCTTTCAACATCTTCTCTTTCTACACCTCTTAAGAGTGCACCAATATTATCACCTGCTTCTCCAGTGTCTAAAAGTTTTCTGAACATTTCAACACCAGTACAAACAGATTTTTTTGTTTCTCTAATACCAACTATTTCTATTTCTTCACCAGTCTTTATTACTCCAGATTCTACTCTTCCAGTAACAACTGTACCTCTTCCAGAAATTGAAAAAACATCTTCAACGGGCATTAAGAAAGGCTTATCTTTTGGTCTGTCTGGTTGTGGAATATTTTCATCAACGGCTTTCATTAATTCAATAATTGAATTTTTACCAATTTCATCATCTTTTCCTTCTACTGCAGCTAATGCTGATCCTTTTATAATTGGTGTTTTGTCTCCAGGAAATTTATATGAAGTTAATAATTCTTTTATTTCTTCTTCCACTAAATCAATTAATTCTTTATCTTGAACTTGATCAACTTTATTTAAATAAACAACAATTGCTGGAACACCAACTTGTCTTGCCAAAAGAATATGCTCTCTTGTTTGAGGCATAGGACCATCGGCTGCGTTAACAACTAAAATAGCTCCATCCATTTGTGCTGCACCTGTGATCATATTTTTCACATAGTCAGCGTGGCCTGGACAATCAACGTGTGCGTAGTGTCTTTTTTCTGTCTCATATTCTACGTGTGCTGTTGAAATTGTAATTCCTCTTTCCTTTTCTTCAGGAGCTTTATCTATTTGATCATAAGCAACAAAATTCGCACCACCACTTTCAGCTAGAACTTTAGTTATAGCGGCCGTTAAAGTTGTTTTACCGTGATCGACGTGACCGATTGTACCAATGTTACAGTGCGGTTTATTTCTTACAAACTTTTCTTTCGACATTATATTTTTACCTCTTTTTTCCTTTTTTCTTTTTATTAATAATTTTTGGAGCGGGTAAAGGGAATCGAACCCTTACATCCAGCTTGGAAGGCTAGCGTTCTACCATTGAACTACACCCGCGTAACCAAGTTCACTCCAATATTGTTTAAAATAAAATTAAATGG
>Ga0187827_10007990_pt1 | contig 11593 bp, 9 predicted proteins | sample ETNtaG_39_FD_167969 | JGI IMG/M metagenome (GOLD analysis project Ga0187827, IMG submission 167969) | Marine microbial and viral communities from oxygen minimum zone, Eastern Pacific Ocean - ETNP2014_SV_150_PacBio MetaG (Illumina Assembly) | ecosystem: Environmental > Aquatic > Marine > Hypoxic... | reverse complement strand
TCAATAAGTAATAATTCTGAATCATCTTTGTTTTATGATGTTAATTATAATTTTAGTAATGAAATTGGTAAGTATGGTAAAAATAATATATTGGTAGGGTCTGAATTACTTAACAATAAGGAGTTTTTTCATGGTTTAGTTAAAGAATTTTATATAAAAAATGATTTGAGTTTTGATAACGATGTTTATGAAAATAAAAATAAGGAAAGACCTGATAAATATATGGAACATTTAATTAAAGCTATAAATTCTTTACCAGATGATAAAATACCTGAATATTTTATTTGGAGTTTTCATGCTGGACATTTAGGATTAAAGCATAAATATTATGAAGAAGTATTTAAAAATTTTGATTGCGCTATTTTATTAGAGAGAAAAAACAAGTTAGCTAATTGGGTATCAGTACGTAAATCACATCATTTTGAAGAATTTGCAAATTATGATTATACGGATTATAAGATAGAGTTTTCTGTAGAAGGAAAACGGAATTTAGAAAATTATGAAAAATTTGAGGAAATTAAAAGTAGGGTTTGGGGAACATATAGAAGGTTATTAAAAAAATATAATATACCAAATGTAGAGATTTTTTATGAAGATTGGGAATATCTAAATCCTCCAGATCAATTAAATTATATAGTAGATAAAGTAAATCAATTACCAGGTGTTAATTTAAAAGTGGATAAAAGTGTAGAGATTAAACATCCGTTTCCAAAACAAAATAATTATAAAAATATTGAAGATAATTTTACTAATCCCGAGGTATATTTAGAATATGTTAAAAATAAAACCTAAAATACACGATAACAGAAATTCTAAAAATTTAATAATTTGTTTTTTATTAGAAGGAAATTATCCAGGTTCACATATAAAACTCTATTTAGACCAGTTTGAAAGTTTATTAGAAAATAAAAGAATTTATGCGGAAAAGACAAATTCAGATTTTATGTATTTTGATGATGGTATATTAGATTTATTAGATGAATATTGTCCATACTTGGATTCACTTTGGAATTGGAATATAAAGGAAAAGGTAGATTATGTACGCCTGTATTTATATGAATATTTTGAACAATATGAAAATATATTTTATATAGATTTTGATGCATTTTTATTTGGGGAAGTAAATGTATTTGAAAGCTACGATTCGGAAAATATATTTTTACATGCATATCAGGTAGTATATCCACATGAACATACTCTTGATTTTTTTAATAAAATAGATAATACTGTAAAGATAACAACGGGGTTTAGTGCGAGTCAAATTTGTGCGAATAAAAAAGCAATTAAAAAATTATACGAAGCGTGTACAGTTGAAGAATTTTTAAAAGAAAGAGAAAAAATAAAACACGAAGATATAGCATGTTTCGCTGGATTGGAACATTATTTAGTTTATTTGAGAAATTTTATACGAAAAGGTAAGTCTGTTGATGATTTATTTTGTAGTATGAATTACACTATGCAACCTGAAGTAACATTCGGGAGTAAAATGCTATGGGAAGATTGAACAGCCACGGAGTTACTAGATTTTATTAAAAAATATAAAATTAGTTTAATACATCCAGGAGCAGAAAAGAAAAAACATTTAGAATTATTATTAAAGGTAATATGATTAAAAATTATGAGTGATAAAGAAAATATATCAGACATATATGAGAAGTTATTAGAATTTGATGATGATGATAAGAAGGAACGTTTAGCTTTTTGGCCAAAACAAAAGGGTAAAAGTGAATCGTTTTGTATGGCACCGTGGATTACAATTTACGCTCAACCAGATAAGAATGTTCGTTTGTGTTGTGCTGCCGATGGTGATATTGGTTCTTTAAATGGAAATACCTTAAAGGATATGTGGAATAGTGAAGAGATGAAAAAATCTCGTCTTGCTATGTTAAATGGTGAAAAAGTAAATGCTTGTCATAGATGTTATGAACAAGAAGAAAGTGGTGTAGATAGTTTCAGAATTTCATTAAATAGACAAATGTTTCAACATTATGATGAAATGATTCCAATGACTAAAGAAGATGGTACAGTTGATAAATTTAATATAAAATATTTTGATATACGTTTCAGTAATTTATGTAATTTTAGTTGTAGAAGTTGTTCACATATGTTGAGTAGTGGGTGGTACGATGATGCAAAAAAATTAGGTGCTTTGAGTGGGGATAGTAAGGTTTTACATATTGATGATGAGACAAATGCTATATTTGATGAGATAGAGCCAATGATTCCTGATATAGAAACATTTTACTTTGCTGGCGGAGAAGCATTATTTCAGGAAGAGCATTATAGAATATTGAAAAGAATTATAGAATTAGAAAAATTTGATTCGAAGATTTTTTATGCAACTAATTTTAGTAAGTTAACATATAAAGATATGAATTTTATTGATATATGGAAACAAATTAAAAAACCAATTCATATGGGAATAAGTTTTGACGCGATGGGAAAACGTGGTGAATATATGAGAAAGGGACAAGATTGGGAAAAATCAGTAGAGCATGTTAAGTTATTTTTAAACGAGTGTCCTGATCATTTTTTACATATAATACCTACACTTAGTATTTTTAATGTATTTGATTTACCAGATATGCATAAATTTATGGTGGAAGAATGTGGTATGGATGTAGGTGCACTTTATATTAATATGTTGACTGGCCCAGATATATATAGAGTTCATGTTTTACCAAAAGAATTTAAAGAAAGAGTAAAGAAAAAATATATTGACCATATTAAGTGGTTACAGAAAGGACACGAAGATGGTAAATTCAAATATGTTGATTTTATAATACGATTATTTAATCACGCAATTGAGTTTGTAATGAAAGAAGATTATACATCACATTTAAAAGATTTTTACTTTAATACAAGTAGGCTTGATAAATTACGAAAAGAAAAATTTGAGGACGTTTTTTCAGAGTACACAGATTTAAAAAATTATATTAAGAAGTAATGGATTTACAATACACAAGAGAATTTAAAAATTTAATAGAATCCTATGATATGTTAGGACACGATTTATCATTTTCAAAAGAATTTGTAGTGGTGAATTGGTGTTTGGGTAATACTTGTAATTATTCATGTACTTATTGTCCAGATTATTTACATGATGGTAGTAGTGGTTGGTTGAATTATGAAGATGTTGAAATTTTTTGTGAAAGGGTTATAAATCATTATGGTGATAAAAAAATATATTTTGAATTTACTGGTGGTGAAGTTACAATGTGGAAAGATTTTCCAAAAATAATATCATATTTAAAAGACAACGATGTTAATGTAGGACTTATATCTAATGGAAGTAGAACTTTAAGATGGTGGAAAGAGAATTACAAAAATATAGACCATGTATCTTTAAGTTATCATTCAGATTTTGCAGATGATAAACATTATTTAAAGGTAGCTAAATTTTTAAGTGGTAAATTAAAAACACATTCTAATATAATGATGGATCCAGATGAAACTAAATTTAAAAGAGGATTAAAAATAGCCGGCGAAATTATTAGAATGGGAGATGTATCAATAGCGTTACAACCATTAATTGTTGATTTCCAAACAGAATTATATAAGTATACAAAAAAACAACAGCATATTCTTGATAATCAGAATGAGATTTATTGTAGTAAAATAAAATATACCAAAGAATGGCCCATATATAGAGGACAAATGAAGATTCAGAATACTAATACTGGTGAGGAATTATCATTTTCACCACACTATTTTATATCATTGAATAAAAATAATTGGAAGGGTTGGTATTGTTATGCTGGAGTTGAACAGTTGATAGTTGATATAGATGGCTCAGTTTGGAGAGGTTGGTGTAAAGTAGGTAAACAATTAGGTTGGGTTCAGAGAGGTAGAAGATTAGTTTTTACTACTGAACCAATATTATGTACAAAAGATTTTTGTCATTGTAATTTTGATATAATGTGTACAAAGGTTAAACCATGATACCATTAGATAATAAACAACTTAGATGGTATAGAAAGGATGGTAAATTTGAATTAGTAAGTGTAGATGAGGCTATATCACGAGGATTAAATAAATGGGAAGGATGGAAATGTTCAGCAGGCGTAAGGTCTCTTTATATAGATTTTGATGGTGGTGTATGGGTAGGAAATTGTGCATCAGCGTCACCAGAACCATATAATGAAAAAGAGTGGGAGCCATATAGAATAGAAAAAACTTTAGAAAAATATGGTGAACCACCGTATGATGATTATATACAATCTAAAATAGAAGAAAATTTTGGTAAATATCCATATACAGATTATATAGAAAAGTTAACTTGGAAGAAAGTAAAAGAAAAATTTGGAAAATTTCCACATGACGATTATGTTAAAAATTTAATTGATAAAAAAATAGGAGAACCATATCCACATAAAAAGTTTCATTATGATTTAGGAGATTTTTCTGAAACAATATTTCAAAAATTAGTTATACAAGTTAATGGAGAGTTTGCAGAAGAAATTAGAATATTTCGGCAAGATACCAGGTTAGAAGCTACTAAAAATTTTGAAAATGAAATAAAAAATTATACAGAACTTCTCGCTAAAGATTTTGAAGAAGAAATTTTAAAATTTCAAGAAGATTTGTTTCCAAGTTTTTTAAAAAGTGGGTTAGCATACAAAAATATAAATTTAAAAAAAGAAAAGGATTGGGGATATTTAGGTGATATTTATAAAGGGTTTAAGTATCCAAAAAAATGGGTAACTTGTCCATTTAATAGTTGTGGATGTGGTTCTGATGTAATTGTAAGTAAATTTAAAACTAAAGATAATTTTTTTTCTAGAGATAATAAACAATTATTGATAGTTACTAATAAAGGGTATGATGGCCAATATAAAACTCAGAATAATTTAATTAGTAATGTTGGAGAGGGGGTTGGTATAGAAATGAATTTTCCAATTCCATATCAGGTTTTATGGGATATTTCTCGTAGATGTAATTATGATTGTTCTTATTGTTGGCCAAGTGTTCATAATAATATTGATGAACATTTTAGTAAAGAAGTGGCATTTGAAACAAGTGATAAAATTATAGAATGGGCTAATGGTAATGAAGTAAGATTTAATTTTGGTGGTGGAGAACCAACATTAGTACCATATTTTATAGAGTGGATGAAATATTTGAAGGAAAAAAATCAATGGACTATGGTAACAACAAATGGAAGTATGAGTAATGGTTTTTGGAAAGAATGTGTTAAATATTTAAATTCAATTAATATGAGTGCTCATTTTGATTCTATGACAAGTTTTCCGAATAGAAAAGAAAGATTTTTGAGAAATATAGAAATTATATTGGACTATCATGATAAAGTTGATGATGACCATTGGTTAGAAATAAAATTGATGACACTTCCTGGAAAATTAAAAGATGCTTTAAATTTTAAAAAACAAATAGAAAATTTAAATAAACTACACAAACAAGGAGCTAATGGTAGAATGAAAGGTGTATGTAGTTTAGTTCCAATTAGGGGCATAGAAGATTCATCTGAATTGGTTGAATACAGAGATAAAGAAATTAAATATTTTCAAAAACAATAGGATAATATATTGAGTAAAAAAAGAATAGCAGTGTGTTTATTTGGTGAACCAAGGTCAATAGGAACTACATCGAAGTTTATCAAATCTTTTTTTGAATGTGATGATGTAGAAGTTGATTATTTTTGTCACTCGTGGACTACAAATACGTGTCGGTGGTATTTTGGTAAAGATGATATATACAATATAGAATTAAATTCTGAAGAACAAAAAGAAGAAGTGATACTTGGTGATGTCAATAAAGTAACAGAGTATTTAAATCAAGTATATAATCCTAAAAAAATATTGGTAGAAGATTATATAACTTATAATAAAAAATATAGTGCAGAAAAATTAGAAAGCTATGGTCTACCTTATACAGAACAAATCCCTGGTGGGACAGGACAATTTGTTTCTACTGAAAAAAGTATAAATTTAAAAAAGAAATATGAGAAAGAAAATAATTTTAAATATGATGTTGTATATAGGATACGATATGATACGGCGTTAGAAGTGAGCCCCCACAGAAACGGATTTTTTGATAGTAATACACCAAAAAAAGATATTATATTACAGGAAGGATTATTAACAGATAATATTATTTTAGTAAATGCTCTTAGACTTAGTGATTTTTTAAAACCAGAAATTTCTGATCACGGGCCTTATATTGGTTTAAGTGAGGTGCATGATAAATTTGTGAGAAACTTATCTAAGCAAGTTTGGATTTATTATTATAATTTAAGAAAACATCATATAGAATATAAGGAAATGAAAGATATTACCTATGAAACTTATGAAGATGATTTTGCAAAAAAGTATTTGTATAGTAAACATTTAGGTGGGGGAATGGGTCTTGAGTTTGAGGGACTATGGGCATTACAATTTATGTTTACTAATATAGACAGTACTATATATAGGGGCATATATCATAATTTAGTAAGGTGTGGACAACCAGAGTGGATAACAGATGTTAAAGGTGTAAATAATTATCATGCATTTTTACGGTTTAAAGTTTATACTCATCATAATTTGAAAGATAAACTAAGTAGGGATAAATATGACTATATGATGGAAGTTAAATATGATCCAGAAGTAGATTGGATAAAAGACGTAGAAGAATTTGTTCATATAATTTGGACTGATAAAACAGGAATGGTAAGTGTCTATAGCCCTGAAAGAGTAAGCAAAAATAAATTGATAAATATTTTAGAAGATATAAAGGAGAAAAAATAAATGATAAAAATAGCTATTTGTTTAAGTGGGGAACCCAGAGAATTTGAAAAAACTTGGTTTAGTTGGAGTAAACTAAGAAATAATCCTGAACTGGATATTGATTTTTTTATTCATACTTGGGAAGATACAACTATGCCTGGAGACAATAACGATCACCACATATCCATTTCAGGTAGAAGAAATAAAGAATATTATGATACTATATTTGAAAAGTTAAATAAAAACGAGTCTTTTGTTAATAATTTTGTACAAAAGTTAAATAAAATAGAAGGGATTTCCGCTGAAGAAGCCAAGCTTTTAAAGTGGATTGAAAAGTATAATAAATATAATAATGATAATTCAGAATATAGTGGTAATTTAAGTGATTTAGAAGAATATACTCGTATATATAATAGAGAAGAATTACAAACTAAATTAAACAGATATTATAAACCAAAAAAGTTATGGATAGCTGAAAAAACAGAATTAATACAAAATTTTTATGAAAATCCGCTATGGGTAAGTCCTTCAAAGTTTGATGCATATATGAATAGTAATTATGGTAGTGTATCTCAATGGTATTCTACACAACAATCGTTTCGAATGAAGCAAGTTTATTGTAAGAAAGTAGGAAAGAAATATGATCTATGTATAAAATCAAGGTTAGATACGTTTTGCCTGATTCAAACTAAAGATGCTATTGATAACTTCATTACCCAACTGCAAAATTTGTTACATAATAAAGAGATGGGAGTATATACTTCGTGGATTGAAATCATGGAAGGTGAAATACGAACAGAGTACGCTACTATGATTGGTAAAGATCAAGTGATGCACAAGATGTGGGATGATATTTTACATGGAATTTCTAGGTGGTATCATTTGGCTGCAGAAAATCATCATGATTTATTTACTAAATATGTTACTCATCAATTAAAATATACTAAAACGTCATTAGTACAACGAAGCCTTCTTGATAATTTTGTAATAGTTAGACCTACTGTTGGGATTGATAAACTTAAAAGACTATACAAAAACAAAGACTTTAATAAATTACGAGAATATGTCGGTACACATTATAGAGAATTTAGAAATATGTGGCAAACCGCCCCATCTAATAAAAACAAAAAGGAGAAATAATATGAAAATAGATCCAAGCTGTATTATAGAAGGGATACCATCATGGGAGTGGGTTAAAGAAAATCATCCTGAAAACGGGGTGTTTAAAGTTTATTGGAAAGATGTATATTCCGATTATAGTGGTAGTATAACATTTGATCCAGAAGAAGGTGAAGGATTAAAATATGAATGGTATTATAAAGATGGTGAAAGAGTTGATGGGGTATCAAAGGGATGGTTTTCAAATGGTAATTTAAAACAAATACAAACTTGGAAAGATGGTAAATTAAATGGATTATATATTATGTGGTATCCCAATAAACAGAAACAATCACAATCAACTTTTAAAGATGGAGAAGAATATGGATTATGGACTGATTGGTATAAAAATGGACAGAAGAAATTTGAAGGGAATAATATAGGAAGGAATAAAAATCATAATCCTATTAGAGATGGATTATGGACTTTTTGGGAGAAAGATGGCCAGAAAGTGAAAGAAGTAACCTACAAAGACGGAGAAATAGTTAATGAATATACGAGGTAAACGCGACTTTGGTAAATTAATTAACGAATTAGAATTAACCTATGGTGCTGAGTTGGGTGTTGCTGGGGGTGAATTTTCTGAACATTTACTAAAGACAAGCAATCTTAAAATTTTATTTTCTATTGATAGGTGGACAGACCATCATGATTATAAAGAGTATTTAGTAGCAAAGGAAAAACTATCTCAATATAATGAAAGAAGTGTTATACTGAAACTTTCATTTGATGAGGCACTTCAATTTTTTACTGATAATAGTCTTGAATTTATTTATATTGATGGGTATGCACATACTGGATTCGATAAAGGTAAAACACTTTATGATTGGTGGCCTAAGTTAAAAAAGGGTGGAGTATTTGCAGGGCATGATTATGACGAAATGTATGATGATCCACCAATGATAAAAATAGTTGATAATTTTTCAAAAGTAAATGATGTTGAAATAAACGTAACTGAAAAGGGTGTAAATGAGGAAAAATTTCCATCTTGGTATTGTATTAAAAAATGAATTATAAAAATAAAAAGGTTTTAGATTGTACTCTTCGAGATGGCGGATATCATACAAATTGGGAGTTTGATGATAATTTAGTTCAAGAAATTATATTAGCATTAGACAAATCTGATGTTGATTACATTGAGTTAGGTTATAAATCACCTTTGCCCGGTGGAAGATTTAAAAGATGTGATGATAAATTTATTTCTACATTATTGAAAGATATTGATTATAATGTTCAGTTGGCATTTATGATTGATGTCAAAGATTTTATAGAAAATGATAAGGTAAATGTAAATTTACTTCTTGGTATGATACAAATTAAAAGTAAATCACCATTTTCACTTTGTAGAATAGCAACAAACTATGAAACATTAGACCAAACATTAGAGTTAGCGGAGATAATTTCAGAAGCAGGATATCAAACTACTGTAAATTTGATGAAAGTATCAGCACTTAACAAAGAACAAGTCAAAGATTCATTGAAAAAACTTGGTAAATCTAATGTAGATATGATTTATGTAGCAGATTCATTAGGTTCAATTAATGAGGAAAAACTCAAAGAGTTGTTAAATTTATTTAGAAAAACTTGTATTGTTAATGACAAACTTTTAGGATTTCACCCACACAATAATTTAGGATTGGCGTTTTCTAATACAATTAAAGCAGTTGAATTAGGGGTAGATATAGTTGACGGAACAATTACTGGTATGGGTAGAGGAGCAGGTAATTTAAGAATAGAGCAATATTTGATGTTTATAAAAAGAACTACAAATGACTTGTTAGATTTAATTCAAAGAAGATTTACTTTATTAAAACAAAAATATACTTGGGGATGGAGTTCAAATTATATGTATACTGGTATGAATGAGATCCACCCAACACACGCATCAGTTAGTATTATAATTCCAGCAAGATACAAGTCAAGTAGATTTCCTGGAAAACCAATAGTAGATATTAACGGAACACCAATGGTTATTAGAGTTGCTGATATAGCATCAAAGGTAGTTCCAAAAGAAAACATTTATATTGCAACAGATGACGATAGTATAGCGAAGGTAGTTGATAATTATGATTACAAAGTTATTTTAACTTCGGATAGTTGTTTAACGGGAACCGATAGAGTTTGTGAAGCCGCTAAAGAAATAGATAGTAATATTATTGTAAATATTCAAGGTGATGAACCATTATTAGATCCAAATGATATACGAAAAGTTATTGATGAAAAATTAAAATATATGGATAGTGTGATTAATTGTATGAGTAGATTAAATTCAACAGAAGCATCAAACAGAAATATTCCAAAGGTAGTAGCTAACTTTAATAATGGTTTAGTGTATATATCAAGAAGTGGTATTCCTGGAACGAAGTATGGCCACTCTAAAAAATTATATAAACAAGTTTGTATTTACGCATTTACAAAAGATGAATTAGATAAATTTTATCAGTATGGATTGAAAAATGGAAAATCGCCATTAGAGTGGACAGAAGATATTGAGATTTTAAGGTTTGTAGAGTTAGGAATAAAAGTAAAAATGATTGAAGTTTATGGAAATACTCATGCAGTAGATATTCCAGAAGATGTTAAGATAGTAGAGGAAATTTTAAATGAAAGGGGCGGATATGATTAAATTAATTATATTCGATTTAGATGGAGTGTTAGTGGATGTAAGAGAATTACATTATAATGCTTTAAATACCGCATTAGATAGTATAGATAAAAAATATGTTATTGAACGAGAGGAACATTTATCTACTTATGATGGGTTATCCACTAAGAAAAAATTAAATCTATTATCAAAGAATAAAAAATTACCAAAAGAGTTACACGATAAAGTTTGGGAATTGAAACAACAAATGACTTTAAAAATTATTGACGGATTTTCAGTCGATGACAGGATTAGAGGAATTCTTAGAAGTTTTAAATCAGAGGGTTATATTATATCTTGTGCAACAAATTCTATAAGAGAAACTGCAAAATTACAATTGATAAGAAAGGGATTTTTTGAGTATATTGATTTTATGTATTCCAACCAAGATGTAAAAAATCCCAAACCAAATTCAGAAATGTACTTACGGTGTATGATAAAGGCAGAAGTAAATCCGAATGAAACTTTAATTGTAGAGGATTCTGATGTTGGTAGAAAAGGAGCAATCTCAAGTGGAGCGATTTTATGTCCTGTGAAAGATACAAATGATGTTACTTATGATAGAATTAAAAAATATATACAAGAATCTGAAGATGAAATAAAACCAAAGTGGCAAGGTGGTAAAATGAATGTATTAATACCAATGGCAGGTGCTGGAAAGAGATTTGAGGAAATGGGATATAGTTTTCCAAAACCACTTATTGATGTTGATGGAAAACCTATGATACAAGTTGTTGTGGATAGTTTAAATATAGATGCTAAATATATTTATGTTGTACAAAAAGAACATTATGAAAAGTATAATCTAAAACATTTATTAAATTTAATTTCACCTAATTGTGAAATAGTTCAGATAGATGAAATGACAGAGGGAGCAGCATGTACCACATTATTGGCAGAAAAGTATATTGATAATGATGAACCATTATTAATTGCAAATTCAGACCAATATCTTGATTGGAATAGTAATGAGTTTATGTATTCTATGATAGCGGATGATATTGATGGTGGAATTTTGACTTTTACTGCAACACATCCAAAGTGGAGTTTTGCAAAACCTGATGAT
>Ga0187827_10007987_pt1 | contig 11596 bp, 13 predicted proteins | sample ETNtaG_39_FD_167969 | JGI IMG/M metagenome (GOLD analysis project Ga0187827, IMG submission 167969) | Marine microbial and viral communities from oxygen minimum zone, Eastern Pacific Ocean - ETNP2014_SV_150_PacBio MetaG (Illumina Assembly) | ecosystem: Environmental > Aquatic > Marine > Hypoxic... | reverse complement strand
TATTTCAATTGCTAAGAAAGGTTCAAAACTTAAAGTAATAAACCTAGCAATAAAAAATGCAAAAGATAGCTTAAATAGAAAACTATACGAAAGTCAGAACAATAAAGAATTATTTGAACATGTAGTTAAGAAATTTAATTTAGATTCAAATATTAATCTTATAGAAGTATACGATAACAGTCACATTCAGGGAACAAATAGCGTAGGAGCATTAATTGCATTTGGTGACGAAGGATTTATTAAAAAAAGATATAGAAAATTTAATATTAAAATAGAAAAGAATTCACAAGATGACTATGGAATGATGAGGGAGGTTTTAAATAGAAGGTTTAAAAGAGCTGTACAAGAAAAAGATAATTTTCTTTCTTTCCCTGATTTGGTTTTAATCGATGGTGGTAAAGGACAATATTCAACAGCCAGAGAAACTATGAATGAATTAGGACTTCATGATATTCCAATAATTGCGATAGCTAAGGGTAAATACAGAAACAGTGGGAATGAAACTTTTTTTCATAAAAGCAAGGAATATAAATTTCAAAAAAACGATCCTACTCTTTTTTTTCTACAAAGATTAAGAGACGAATCTCATAGATTTGTTATTAGCGCACATAGAGCAAAAAGAAAAAGAGCAATCAGCAAGTCTCTTTTAGATCAAATAGAAGGGATAGGATCTATGAGAAAAAGGTCATTATTAAACCATTTTGGGTCGGCTAGAGCAGTGGAGTCTGCAAGCTTAGATGAAATAAAATCGGTAGAAGGAGTTGAGGAAAAAGTTGCAAAAAAAATATATAATTTTTTCCACGAATGAAAATTAAAATTCCAAATTATCTGACAATAGGAAGAATTATAATTGTTCCTATATTTGTTTTTACTTATTTCTTACCTGGATTTTATGGCGATGTAATACCTTTTACATTATTTGTTTTAGCTTCATTTACTGATTTTTTAGATGGATTATTAGCAAGAATGTATAAAGAAGAATCCAAACTAGGAGAATTACTAGATCCTATCGCAGACAAGATTATTGTAGCGACAGCTTTAATTTTATTGGTAATGGATGGAACAATTAAAAATTATGAAGTAATTGCAGCAATAATAATTTTAACTAGAGAAATATTAATTTCTGGATTGAGAGAGTTTTTAGCTAAGGGGAAAATTAATCTTCCTGTATCAAGCCTAGCTAAAGCTAAAACATTTTTACAAATGGCCGCAATTTCAGCATTACTTACTGGAGAAACAGGTAATAAAATAATTAATTTTCAAGACTATAACGCACAAACGATTGGGATCATATTGCTATGGTTATCAGCTTTTCTAACCTTATATACTGGTTATGAATATTTAAGAAAAGGTATAGACCACGCAATATCTGAAGATGAAAAAAATTAAGCTGCCCTCTTTTTTCTAACTAATTTTTCATAACTGTCTGACAAATCTAAAATTAGATTGCAAACTTTATAATTATGTTCAAGAATTTTAGAAACCGGAGTAACTTCCGCTGCAGTGCCAGTTAAAAAACATCCAACAAAACTTGAAAGTTCATTTGGTAAAATTTTTCTTTCATTAACTTTAATATTTTTAGATTTTGCTATTTCAATTACTGTTCTTCTTGTTATTCCATCTAAAAAACAGTCGGGAGTTGGTGTGTGTAATTCTCCATTTTTATCTTTAAAAAAAATATTCGCTCCAGTTGCTTCAGCTATATTTCCTTCATGGTCGAGCATTAATGAATCTGTGTAACCGTTCCTCTCTGCTTCATGTTTTGAAAGGGTACAGATCATATATAATCCAGAAGCTTTGGTGTCCCAAGGAATTGTATTTGGAGCTGGTCTTCTCCATTTAGAAATATTTAGTTTTATTCCTTCGGTTTTTAATTTTGGATCAAAATATGTTCCCCACTCCCATGTTGTTATCGCCACATGTATTTTAGTTTTTTGTGCAGAGACTGCCATCATTTCACTTCCTCTCCAAGCAAATGGCCTTACATATCCATTCTTAACATTTTGAACTGAAACAATTTTTTTAGTTGCTTTATTAATTTCATCTTCTGAATAAGGAATTTTAATATCCATTCTTCTTGCTGAATGAAAAAGTCTTTCAGTATGTTCTTCTAATTTAAATATTTTTCCATCGTAAGCTCTTAATCCTTCAAATACACAACTAGCATAGTGCAGGCCATGACTTAAAACATGTAATTTTACATCATTCCAATCAACTAATTCGTTGTTGTACCAGATTTTTCCTTCTCGTTTATCGTAGGGTATCATTTAGATTTAATTTATTTAAAAAAATATCTTTGTATGTAGAATATGTCAATATAACTTACCAATTATGAAAGAATTTTTGTATTTAAAGGATGATCAATTAAAAGAATTCATTGAAAAAATCTCTATGAGCTACAGAGAAACCTTCTCTGATGCTAAAAAAGTTCTAAATAAATATTCTATTGGAGTTGCTCACCACAAAGTCATTAACCTTATTTCTTTATATAACGGTATAACTATATCTGAGCTACTTAAAAAACTAAAAATTACAAAACAAAGTTTAAATAGAGTGCTTAAAGATTTAATAAATATAGGGGTTGTTGATTTTAAAAGAGGCAAAAAAGATACAAGATTAAAGCATGTTTACTTAAATGATAAAGGAACAAAATTATTTAACGAAGTTTTTGATATACAAAAAAAGAGAATCTATAATGCGCTATTAACTTCAAGTGCAAAGGAAGTAATAAATTTTAATAAAGTTTTAAATAAAATAATTAATGAAAAAATTTGAAGCACACATATTAGTTGTTGATGACGATGACAGAATTAGAGAATTAGTAAAACAATATTTAAATGAAAATAATTTTTTAGTTACAACAGCGATTAACGCTGAAGATGCACAAGAAAAAATAAAGATAATCAAATTTGATTTGATTGTTTTGGACATAATGATGCCAGGTAAAAGTGGATTAGAATTTATAATAGAAAATAAAGATAAATTATACACTCCAATAATTTTACTTACAGCAAAAGGAGAAGCAAAAGAAAGAGTTCAAGGCTTAGAAATTGGTGCTGATGATTATCTTGCAAAGCCTTTTGAACCTAAAGAATTAATATTGAGAATAAAAAATATTTTAATCAAAACTAAATCAAAAAATATTAAAAGATTAATTGAATTTGGAAGTATAAAAGTTGATTTAAACAAAAACTTAATATTTAAGGGTAAAAAAGAATATAAAATTAATAACACAGAAAAAACTATTTTGGAGTTTATGATTAACTCTCCAGGAAAATCATTTTCGAGAGATCAAATTGGAAAAATTATTAATTTAGATAAAGAAAGATCTATTGATGTGATTATTACAAGACTTAGAAAAAAAATTGAAAAAGATCCAAAAAATCCAAAATTCTTACAAACTCTTAGAGGAGAAGGTTATGTTTTATGGATTGAGTAGATATTTAAAAAAAATTTTACCTAAACAATTATTTTATAGAAGTTTAATAATTGTTGCTGCTCCAATTATTATTATGCAAATTACAATTTCAATTGTATTTTTTGATAGCTTGTGGATTAAAACTAACAAAGGAATGACTAAAGCATTGGTAAATGAAATTAGTACTTTTGTAGAAGTTTATAATAATGAAAACTATGATAAAGAAGAAATTGCTAATCTCTTTTCAGTTTACCAAGATTTAAATATAGAGTTCATCCAAGATAAAAATTTTAACTATGATTTTGATGAAAGATGGTTTAGTCCAATCGATAGAACACTTAGAAGAGAGTTAAAATCAAGATTTAGTTCTGAAGAATATTGGTTTAATTCAACAAGCTATAAAGAATTAATCGATTTGAGAATTAAATATCAATCTGGATATTTCAAATTTTTAGTACCCAGAGACAGATTGACAAGTTCTTCAGCAAGAATATTTGCACTATGGATAACTCTACCTGCTATTCTTGTAATATTTATTGCAATATTATTTTTAAAAAACCAAACAAGACCCATAACTAAGTTGGCAGAGGCATCTGAAAAATTTGGAAAAGGAGAAGATGTAGAGGAATATAGACCTTCAGGTGCATTAGAAATAAGAAAAGCAGGATTAGAATTTGATAGAATGCGAAAACGAATTCTAAGACATTTAAACCAAAGATCTGAAATGCTTTCTGGAATTAGTCATGATTTGAGAACGCCTTTAACAAGAATTAAACTTCAGTTAGCATTTATTAAAGATAAAGAAATTACAAATAAACTTTCAAGAGATGTTGATGAAATGGAAAAAATGCTGAATGAATATTTACAATTTTCTCGATCAAATTTTACAGAAAAAAGTGAGAAATTTAATTTATCTGAACTGATTAAAGTGACCATTAAAAAATATGAAAATAATAATATTTTACTTGATCAAGAAACTGAAATTATTATTAGTGGGAGAAAAAATCTTATACAAAGATGTCTAAACAATTTGCTCAATAACGCAATTAATTTCTCTAAAAATATAAAGGTTACACAACAAAAAATAAAAAAAAGTGTATTAATTTTTGTTGAAGATGATGGTCCCGGTATTCCTTTTTCTGAGTATGAAAATGTATTTAAACCATTTTATAAAGTGGATAAAAGTAGAAACCAAAAAAAGCCCGGTGTTGGTTTGGGTCTTTCTATTGCATCAGACATAGTTCGATCACATGGAGGAAATATTGAACTAGGAAAGTCTGATATGGGTGGGTTAAAAATTAAGATTTTTTTGCCCGTTTGATTTTCTTCTTTTTTAATTTTTCTAACATTTGAACCTTCTTTTCTAATTTTTCTATTCTCTTATTCAAAATATCAGTTTCATCTTTGCTGGTTAGTTTCATTTTAAATACTATTTCATCTCTTTTTGACTTTAATATATTTAAAATCTCATTACCTAAATCTTTTGAGGTCAAAAAACCCTGTTCAAAAAGTTTAGCAAATTTATCAATAACAAATCTAGATTTAGACATATATTTTATTAATAATTTAAAATATTATATTTACAATATGTTTATCAACAATTTTGATCCTGTTGCAATTAATTTATTTTCTTTAGAAATAAGATGGTACTCTTTATCTTATATTTTTGGAATAGTTTTTGCTTGGATATATTGTAAAAAATTTTTAATAAAAGATGAAAAAATTTTCAATTTATTTGATGATTTAATTTCATATCTAATTATTGGTATAATTTTAGGTGGAAGATTAGGTTACATAATTTTCTACAATTTAAGTTATTACTCAAAAAATATATTAGAAATTTTTATGATTTGGGAAGGTGGCATGTCATTCCATGGTGGTCTGCTAGGAGTAATTATTGCAACATATATTTTTAGTAAAAAAAATAATGTTAATCCATTTTTGTTTCTTGATTTAATTTCAATGTCTGCACCAATAGGTATTTTTTTTGGAAGAATTACTAACTTTATAAATTCTGAACTCTATGGAAGAGAAACTAATTTATATTGGTCAGTAAAATTTGAAAGGATAGATAATGTTTTTAGACATCCTTCTCAAATTTATGAATCAATTTTTGAAGGAATAATATTATTTATATTGTTAAATTTTATATTCAAAAAACAAATTTATAAATCTCCAGGCTTCATATCAGCTTTATTTTTAATTTTTTACTCTACTTTTAGATTTTTTATTGAATTTACTAGAGAACCAGATTTTCAAATTGGTTATATTTTATTTAATTTAACTTTGGGCCAGCTTTTATGCTTTTTGTTTTTTATGTTTGGACTGTTTTTATTTTTTAAAAAAAATGAGTCTTAACAAAAAATTTGTTGCACTAGATGCATTTGTAAACCAAGCTTTGTACAATCCAAAAAATGGTTTTTACATGAAAAAAAATCCTTTTGGAGTCAAAGGCGATTTCATAACTTCTCCAAACATATCCATACTCTTTTCTGAAATGTTGGCAGTTTGGACTGTTTCATTTTGGCAAAATTTACAATATCCAAAAAAAATAAATCTAATAGAGCTTGGATCAGGAAATGGCCAAATGATTTATGACATGATTAATTCATTTAAAAATTTCCCAAAATTTTATAAATCTTGTAATTTTATTATATTGGAAAAAAGTCCCTACTTAAAAAATATACAAAAAAAAAAATTAAAAAAATTTAAAGTTAAATGGATAAACAATTTAAACGAACTAAAAAAGGATAATAATATATTTATCGCAAATGAGTTTTTTGATGCACTGCCAATAAAACAATTTTTTAAAATTAAAAAAAAATGGGTTGAAAGATTTATTAAATTGGACAAAAAAAATAATAAAAGCTTTATAAACATTGATTCTGATATAAAAAAAATTGAAAAAAAAATTGGTTTTAAAATATCAAATAATCAAAAAATTATAGAATATTCGCCTATGGTTTTAAAATATCTAAAAAATATTTCAAAAAAAATAAATAATAAGAAAGGAGCATTATTAATTATTGATTACGGATATTTAGAAGATTCAATGAAAGATACATTGATGGCAATAAGAAAACACAAGGTCACAGACCTCTTCAAAGAGTTTGGAAATTCAGATATTACTTATAGATTAAATTTTAAATTATTAAAAAAAATTGCAAATATTTTAAAACTTAAATGCCAAGGAATTACAACTCAGAGGAATTTTTTAATAAATCTTGGAATTCAACAAAGAGCGGAAATAATATCTAGAAATCTACCTTTTTCAAAAAAAGCTGATATTTACTACCGTTTGAAAAGATTAATTGATAAAAAACAAATGGGTGATTTGTTCAAAGTTATGCTAATCACAAATAAAAAAATAAATTTTAAAACAGGATTTTGAATTGTTAAAATCAAAAAAATTACAAAAATTTAAAAATATAAATCATGGTTTTTTTAATAATGTTGGGGGTGTTTCTACTGGTTTTTATAAAAGTTTAAATTGTGGAATAGGTTCTAATGATAAAAAAAAAAATGTAATAAAAAATTTAAAAATTGTATCAAAAAAAATTGGTATAAAAAAAAAAATAATTTTTTTAAATAAGCTAAATATTAACAAAATTTTTTTTGTAAATAAAATATCAAAAAAAAAATTATTTGGAGATGGCTTAATAACTAATGCTAGACATCTTGCTATTGGAATTTTAACTGCAGACTGTGCTCCTATTTTATTTTTTGATACCAAAAAAAATATTATTGGCGCTGTTCATGCTGGATGGAAAGGTGCCTATAAAAAAATAGTAAAAAAAATGATCAATTGCTTTAAAAAAAGAGGAAGCAAATTAAGTGATATATTGGTTGTTATTGGTCCATGCATTTCACAAAATAACTACGAAGTTAAAGATGATTTTAAAGCAATATTTTTAAATCAAAGTTTAAATAACAAAAAATATTTTAAAAAAATAAAAAATAAAATCACTTTTGACTTAAAAGGCTATATTTTTGGACAACTAAAAAGCTCCGGTGTTTACAATGTAGAAATAATTAAAAAAGATACATTTAATAAAAAAAATAATTTTTTTAGTGCCAGGAGGTCTGTTGTAAGTAAAATTAATGATTATGGTAGAAATATTTCAATAATTATGATTAAATAGGATATCTCACAAATGAAGCTTCTTACAGGAAATAGCAATAAGAATCTTAGTCAAAAAATATCAAAATTTTTAAAAACAAAATTAGTTCATTCAAGCATAAGAAAATTTGCTGATGGTGAAATTTATATAGAAATTAAAGAAAATATTAGAGGCAATAGTATATTTATAGTTCAATCTGTAAGTTCTCCAGCAAATGACCATCTAATGGAACTATTATTATGTATAGATGCTTTAAAAAGATCTTCTGCAAAAAATATTACTGCAGTAATACCTTATTTTGGTTATGCAAGACAAGATCGAAAAGTTGCTCCAAGAACATCTATATCCGCGAAACTTGTCTCAAATTTAATAACAAAAGCTGGAGCAGATAGAGTGGTAACGGTAGACTTGCATGCTGGTCAAATTCAAGGATTTTTTGATCTTCCTGTTGACAACCTTTTTGCGACACCAATTTTTGCAAGACATATTAAAAAAAAAATAAAAGGAAAAAATTTAATTTGTGTTTCACCTGATGTTGGTGGTGTTGAGAGAACAAGAGCTCTTGCTAGAAAATTAGACATAGGCATAGCAATAATTGACAAAAGAAGACCCGCTCCTGGAAAATCTCAGGTTATGAATGTAATAGGAAATGTAAAAAATAAAATATGTATAATAGTTGATGATATAATTGATTCTGGAGGAACAATTGTTAATGCAGCTCAAGCATTAATTAATAGAGGAGCAAGAGAAGTTCATGTTTATATAACGCACGGTGTTTTAAGTGGAGAAGCAGTCGAAAAAATTAAAAAATCTCAAATAAAAAATTTGGTAATAACAGACACTATTGACAATTCAAAAAAGTTAGAAAAAGCTAAAAATATTGAAATATTATCAATTTCTAATTTATTGGGAGAAGCTATAAAGCGTATATCAAATTCAACTTCTGTATCAAATTTATTTAAATAAATTACTTGTAAAATTTACAATCATAAGTTAAAAACCGACACTTTATGAATTCATTAGAAGCATCAATAAGAAATACTAAATCTAAAGGTGAGATTAATTCCTTGCGCCAAAAAGGAGAGGTTCCTGCAATTATTTATGGTGGAACAGAAGATAACCAAAAAATATCTCTTTCAAAAAAGCAAGTCAAAAATTTAATTGATCAAGAAAATTTTTTATCAAACATAATTAGCTTAAATATAAATGAACAATCTATGAGAGTACTACCAAGAGAAGTTAACTATGATACTTTGACTGATGATCCAATACACGTAGATTTTTTAAGAATTGTTAAAGGGGCAAAAGTTATTATAGAAATTCCAGTTAGGTTTATAAATAATGAAAAATCACCTGGTTTAAAAAGAGGTGGTGTTCTCAATATAGTAAGAAGAAAAATTGAATTAAAATGTGCAACCGAAAGTATTCCAAATGAATTGGTTGTGGACCTTGAAGGTTTAGAAATTGGAACAAGTATAAAAATTTCTTCAATATCTTTACCTGAAAATGTAAAACCAACAATTCAAGGAAGAGATTTTGTGGTTGCAACAGTTGCTGCACCAACAGTTTTCAAAGAACCTGAAAAACCTGCTGAAGAAACTGAAGGAGCTGAGGGAGCTGAGGGAGCTGAAGGAGCTGAAGGCGCTGAAGGCGCTACTGGAGAAAGTTCAACGGCTAAGGAAGCTGGTGAAAAGGTGCCAGAAGGAGAAAAAGGCAAAGAAGAGCAGAAAAAAGATCAAAAAAACCCAGCTGAAAAAAAATAAATTGCAAATATTAGGTATTTTTAAAATATTAATTTAATTATGATATTGCTTGTAGGGCTAGGCAACCCAACTCCTAACAGTCATGATAACCGACATAATGTAGGTTTTAAAATTATTGACGCAATAAATCAAAAATTTAGACTTTCAAAACAAAAGCCAAAATTTAAAGGTTTGTTAACTACCGGTAACATTTCAAATAAAAAAGTTTATGCAATTAAACCTTTAACATTTATGAATAATTCTGGAATTTGCATAAGGGAACTAATTGAATATTTTAAAATAGATGCTGAAGATGTTGTTGTTTTTCACGATGATTTGGATGTGGACTTTTCAAAAATAAAAACAAAATTTGGAGGGTCAAGTGCTGGTCATAATGGAATAGAGTCTATTGATAAATTTATAGGCAAAGACTATTCTAGAGTTAGAGTAGGAATTGGAAAGCCTGAAAAAAAAATTCAAGTTTCAGATTTTGTTTTAACAAATTTTAATGAAGAAGAAAAACCTGGATTAAAAAAAGTTATTGAAAATATAATTGAATCAATGCCAATTTTGATTGATAAAAAATTAGATTTATTCTCTAGCACAGTAAACAATAAATAAATGGGATTTAAGTGTGGCATAGTTGGATTGCCAAATGTCGGAAAATCTACTTTATTTAATGCTCTTACTAACTCAAACAAAGCGCAGGCGGAAAACTTTCCTTTCTGCACAATAGACCCAAATATTGGAATAGTTCCTGTTCCAGATAATAGATTGGATGAATTAGTTAAAATTTCAAATTCAAAAAAAAAAATTAATACAACTATTTCATTTGTTGATATTGCCGGTTTAGTAAAAGGGGCTTCTAAAGGAGAAGGTTTGGGAAACAAATTTTTATCACATATTAGAGAAGTAGATGCAATAATTCATATGATTAGGTGCTTTGACTCTGATGATATTCAAAATGTTAATCCAAATGTTGATCCTGTAAGAGATCTAGAAATTATAGAAACTGAAATGAAGCTTGCTGACTTAGAATCAATACAAAAAAGATTGGACAAAAAAAATAAAAAGAATTCATCTGAAGATGAGATAAATATATTAGAATCTGCTTTAAATTGTATTAATAATGATCAAAGCATGGAAATGCTTCATCAAGATTATTCCAAAAAAGAACTTCATCAAATTGGCTTATTGTCTACGAAGCCTAAATTATATGTTTGTAATGTTGATGAAAAAAGTATTTCTGAAGGAAATAAATATACCAATTCATTTATAAGTAAATTTGGTGAAAAAAATACTATTCTGATCTCTGCAGATATTGAAAACCAAATTAATCAATTAGAAAATAATGAAAAAAATAATTATATGAAAATGATTAAATTAAAAGAAACAGGTTTAAATACATTGATTAAAAAAGGATATGAGCTTCTTGAGTTAGAAACCTTTTTTACTTCTGGACCGGAAGAATCTAGAGCTTGGACAGTCTCAATAAATTGTACAGCGCCAAGCTGCTGGCATTATTCATACAGATTTTGAAAAAGGATTTATAAGAGCCGAAACAGTATCCTATGAAGATTTTATTAAGAATAATGGATGGTTAAATTCAAAAAATAATGGAAAAATGAGGCTAGAAGGTAAAGACTATATAGTTAAAGATGGTGATGTTTTAAACTTTAGATTCAATACGTGACCATAGTTTTTTCATACTAAAGTAAACTAATATAGCTATTATAAACAAATAAATTATTGCTCTAAAACCTATTTTATGTCTAGCTTCTAAATGAGGTTCTGCTGCCCAAGCTAAAAAGGCAACAACATCTTTTGCCATTTGCTCTTCACTATTATCAGTTCCATCAGCATACTCTACATCTCCTGCAGATATAGGTTTTGACATTTTAATGTTATTGCCTGGCATATATTTATTATAATAAACACCATCGTCTAAAGTAATTCCAGTTGGTGGATCTTCATAACCCATCAATACAGAATAAATATAGTCTGCTCCACCTTGTCTTGCTTTAACTAAAACAGACATGTCTGGCGGGTATGCTCCGCCATTAGCAGCTGTGGCTGCTTGCTCATTAGCATATGATCCAACAAATTTATCTGAAAGTCTTGCTGGCCTTGTAAACATTTCTCCATCACTATTAGGTCCGTCTATAACTTCAAATTGAGATGCTATTATTTTTGCTTGTTGCACTGAAAACTCTGGTCCGCCTGGTTGAGATAAGTTTCTATAACTTAAATATTTAACTGAATGGCAAGCTGAACACACTTCAGTGTAAACTTGGTATCCTCTTTGTAATTGCGCT
>Ga0187827_10007985_pt1 | contig 11598 bp, 8 predicted proteins | sample ETNtaG_39_FD_167969 | JGI IMG/M metagenome (GOLD analysis project Ga0187827, IMG submission 167969) | Marine microbial and viral communities from oxygen minimum zone, Eastern Pacific Ocean - ETNP2014_SV_150_PacBio MetaG (Illumina Assembly) | ecosystem: Environmental > Aquatic > Marine > Hypoxic... | reverse complement strand
ACGCCAGGGGAGAGTTGTAGAGGATTTGATCCGGCTTGCTACCGCCCAATCGTCATCGACACCTCATCCATGAAACGGGCGGTGTACCCGTGCACCATTGAGTTCGAACACACGGCGCCGATGGACTGACCGATAAGTCGGTTGACCTCGCCTCTTGTGATCTTCAGATTGAGTTCCGGATTGAGAATGCTGCGTTCTGCCGCGATTAGCCCGAGAGTCTTCAGTCCAATCCATAGCGGCCAGATGCAGGCGAGACGCAGGCGTATCTCACGCCGCGGAATCGCTAGAATGTAATTGTCCGCTTCCTTGAAATGTCCCAACGCCATCTGAATCATCTGGTTTTCAACCACAGCGAACTTTGGCTCGCTCTCCGCGCTCAGCAGATCTGACGGGCACAGACCGGCCTGCTTCAGCAACGATACAGGATAGTAGCAGCGTCCGTTGCAGAGGTCCCGTGGGGTGTCTTTGAGCACGTTCACCAATTGGAGTCCCTTGCCAAAGCGGATGCCGGCTTCCTTCATCTCTTTCTGATCCCACTCGCCCAGCGCCGGCAGATGCGTGCAGCAGAGGGACGTCCAGAATTCACCGACGATGCCGGCCGCATGATAAGTGTAGGAATCCAGTTGATCGGTGGTATCAAACGCCTGCAGCTCTCGTGGTGAATTGCCCGGAAAATCCTCGAGGTCTTGGATCATGCCTGTTGTCAGGCCGCGCAGAACGAACTTGAGCTGGTCACGATCTTCACCGGATGTGTTGTTCAGAAGGCAGGCCGCTTCCGCCAGGTGTTCGAGCAGAACCTTTTCGGCAGGGCTGTTCTGATGCCCGGTCAAACTGCCCCCGATCTCTCTGAATAACGAGGGCTCGACTTCATCCGCCTCGACCTGACATCGGAATGATTCCAGATATTCGATACGCTTTTCACGTCGGACGATCTCCGTGTCCGCGATGGTGTCGGCCGCTCTTGCCAGAAGGTAGCCCAGCGACATGGGCCTCCGCAATGGGGCAGGGAGAATCCGCAGGCTCAGATAAAATGAGCGGGAAACGCTCTTCAGCAAATCGGTGAGTAGATGGGAATCGTCTGGCACTGCCGCAGGTCTCTGAGTTGGTCTTGTGAAATGGAATTCAGATTGCCTCACAAGTTTGGCGAATTGTAGCAAGGGCATCCCTATGATGTCTGTTATGTCAGACGTTCAGAAGAAATGGACGGAACGGGTGTCCGTCGCATCACTGCTGATAGCCCTCCTCCTGCAGTGTGGACTCAGTATGCGATTAAAATCGCCCGCGGTGGATGAGTTCGTGCACCTGCCGGTCGGTTACTCGCTCTGGAAGCACGGCGACTTCCTCACCGACCCGATCAACCCACCGTTCATGCGGATGTGGGCGGCGTTGCCCCTGCTGTCCCGTGATGTGGATTGGACTTTTCCCGAAGAAGGGATGCGGCAGCAGTATTGGCTCGGCGCGCATCAGTTCATGCGTGATAATTCGGATGAATACCAATCCATGTTTATTGCGGCCCGCTGGATGGTCGTACTGTTGTCGCTGGTTTTGGCTGTACATGTTTTCTGGTGGGCAAGATGTCTGTATGGCAGGCGAGCCGGTTTACTGGCCCTGTTTCTGTATTCATTCTCTCCGAACATTCTTGCGCATTCGCGGCTCGTGACGGCAGACTTGGGCGGGGCGTGCTTCGTGTTCTTGACCATGTTCCATTTCTGGCGCTGGGCTCGCCGCGGTTGCTGGGTGCACCTCACGGGCTGGGCGGTGTTTCTCGGCCTGGCACTTCTGTCCAAGCTCACGGCAGTCTTCCTTCCGCTGTTCATGCTGGCGGCTTTTTTTCTGGCCGGTAAGGGCGATGAACTGAAATCCGGTAAGGCCCTGTCAGCTCAGCTTATTTCCGCAATCGCAATGATGCTGTTCGTCCTGAATCTCGGGTACGCGTTTCAAGGCAGCCTCCAAATCCTCAGCGGCTATGAATTCAGGAGCGGGATTGGGAATACGGTTCAAAGTGTCGTGGGTTTTCTGCCCGTTCCTTTGCCCGAGGGCTTTGTGCAGGGGATCGATCATGCGCTGCGTCACGACAAAGATCTGATGGAGGACAGTTTTTATCTGTTCGGCGAACTTTCCAGTACCGGCTGGTGGTACTACTTCATTGTGGCCTGGCTGTTGAAGATTCCCTTGGCCTCACTCATTGGCCAGGGCGCGTGCCTCCTGTCGAGAGTCAGGCAGTCCGTTCGAAAAGAGCGAGCGCGTGCGGCCTCGGACGAATGGTTCCTCTGGATACCCGCGGCCGGGTTCTTCTGCGCGCTGTCCATTTTCAGCTCGCTGAATATCGGGCTCCGTCATGTGCTGCCAGCCCTGCCGTTCATTTTCGTGCTGGTGAGCTCGCTGGCGCGCCACTCGTCGAATCGTTCGGGGGGAATAACCCTTTTCACCGGCTGCGTCTGGTATCTGGGAGCAGCGCTGTTCATCTTCCCCGATCACCTGGCCTACTTTAATGAGCTTGGTGGCGGCCCCGCCAGCGGCCGAAAGTATCTCGTCGATTCCAACCTCGATTGGGGGCAGGATCTCATTCAGTTGCGGGAGTACCTGTCCCGGCGCGGCAATCCGAAAATCAAGCTTGCCTACTTCGGTCGCACCGATCCGAGTATCTACGGTATCGAGTTTGAGCCATTGACGCCGGTCCCCGAAACCGGGCTGATCGTGATCAGCGCGTCTTTCCTGCAGGGCCGGCCTTACGTTCTGCCATTGCCTTCGGACAGACAGCCGTATGCTCTGGCTCAAGCACGCCAATTCATCTGGCTTCAGGATTTCGAGCCTGCCTCCCACATCGGATACTCTCTGCTCGTTTTTGAAATCGAAAACCAAAAGCCATGACCGAACAGCTGAACCACTGTCTGACCAAAATGCTCGATATCGCTAAGATGGGAGACGTCCAGGATCTGACCGCCCGTGACATCTTTCAGTTTGGATACAACACCGGCAGGGCCGCCGAGCTTGCTGGAGAGGGCCGCGAACAGTGGTGGGACCAGTTCAAAGAATCTGTGGCGGAAGAGGCATGGCACAAGGTTTATGAAATCGTCATGCAAAAGATGCGGGAACATGGCGCGAATTGACGTTCGTCACAGGTGGTTTAGTCTGTAAGTTTGGCAGCCACGCGCTCGGGTGTTATGAGTATTGCCGGCCCTGATCCATTGGCAGGAAGAGAGTCTGCAACGACAGACGCACTGCTGGAACGCATTCAGTTCGAGACGCTGATCGCATCCATCGCAAGAAGATTCCTGGCGGTAGATTCATCTGATTTCGACCGCTCCGTCGAACAATCCCTTTCAGAGCTTGGACTGCTACTGCAGGTGGACAGGTGTTACCTGTTTCGGATCTCAGATGATGGTGAGTCTCTGTCAAACACCCACGAATGGTGCGCGGAAGGCATTGAGCCGCAGATAGAGGCATTGCAGTCCCTTCCCACATCTGCATGCCCCTGGTTCATGGCACACCTCTATCGTGAAGAGCCAGTCCACATAGCGGATATCGAATTGCTTCCTTCCCAAGCCGAAGCAGAAAGAAAGATGCTTGAAGCGGAAGATATTCAGTCCCTGGTGTGTGTGCCCATGTTTGCCGGTACGGTCATCGGTTTTCTGGGACTGGATGCCGTCCGGAAGAAGATGGTTTGGTCTGAAGGCGATATCGCTCTGTTGAATGTGGTCGCAGACATTTTTACGCGCAGCATCCAACGTCTGGCGTCGGAACAGCATCTTCGTGAGAGCGAAGGGCGCTTTCGCAACATTCTGGAGTCCTCACCGGATGCGATTTTCATAGAAGACCTGGAAGGGAATGTCCTCGTGGTAAACCAGGCCGCCTGCGATCTCCACGGCATGACCCGGAGGGAACTGACCGGCAAAAACGTCCTCGATCTCGTACCGCCCGAACAGCGGGAGCAGGTCAGGAGCGATTTCCCCAAAGTGGTGGAGGGTGCCCTGTTCGATATTGAGGGAAAAAGCTACACGAGCGACGGCCGCACGGTGCCTGTAGAAATTCGCGCTACAAAGTTTCAATATGATGGCCAACCGGCGATCCTTCTGGTGGTGCGTGATGCTACGGCAAAACACGAAGCACGCCTCGCTAGAGAAAAGGAGGACGAGCTGACCAGGAGAATCCAACTCTCTGAACTGCAGCTCCGCATGGAGACGGAAGGGCGTAGGCAGGCGGAAATTGCTGAGCAGGACAAGTCGCGCAAACTAACCGAAGCGCTCGATGAAGTGCGTTTAATGCAGGAACAGGCGAGGCAGCAGGAACGTCTGAGCGCGCTCGGAAGGATGGCCAGCACCATTGCTCACAACTTCAACAATGCCCTTTCGCCCATCCTCGGTTTCAGTGAATTCATCCTCAAGCAGCACGGTGAAGAGCTGCCCGGCGACGTTCTCGAGAACCTCAGGCACATCAACCAGGCTGCCCAGGACGCGAGCAAGGGCACACGCCGTCTGAGTGCGTTTTATCGAGGCAGAGATCATGACGAGGTCTTCAATCCGGTATCCTTCAATGAGGTCATCGAAGAATCCATTCGCCTTACGCAGCCGCGTTGGAAGGATGAGACAATGGCAAAAGGGATTCACATTGAAGTGGAGACAGACCTGCAATACGAAGGCTCGATCGTCGGCAGTGACACCGATGTCCGCGAGCTCCTGACCAATCTGATCTTCAATGCTGTCGATGCACTGCCCAAAGGCGGCCGCATAGAAGTGCGCTCCTACACGATGCTGGGAAATGCCGTGATGGTCGTCGCCGATAACGGAGCGGGAATGAGCGAAGAGGTTCTGGAACGATGCATGGAGCCATTCTTTACCACCAAGGGCGAGGCCGGCTCCGGTCTTGGGTTGTCAGCCGTCTTTGGGGCCATGCGGCGGCACGAAGGGCGCGTGCACCTCGACAGCGTTAAGGGAAAAGGGACCACCGTGTCCTTGATTTTTCCGACAGGAGAAGCTGCGCCCTCCATTCCTCCAACGGAGACCGAGGCCCTTCCGCTGCCGGCCTTGAGAATTCTCGTGGTCGATGACGAACCTCTGATCTGCAAAGTGGTTTCTGACTTCCTGCGCAGTGCTGGACATTCCATCGTCACCGCCAGGAATGGAAGAGAAGGCCTGGATGAATTCACCAGCGATCGTTTCGATCTGGTCATTACGGACATGGGGATGCCTGAGCTCAACGGCGAAGACCTGGCGATTGCGGTTAAGGAACAGCAACCAAAAATGCCTGTCATCCTGCTCACCGGCTGGGGGGATGAACTGCTCTCTGCCGGCGTTCCCCAATGCATCGATCTTCTGATCAACAAGCCCTTCACCTACAACGAGCTGCGGGACGCAGTGACCAGTACATACAACAGTGCCGCCAGGCCCCTGTCGGGTTCAGAAGCAACCACGGATTCAGCATGACATCGGAACGACTTCAGAAACAGATCCAGTTCATCCTGGAGGTGGACAAGCTCAAACAGATTTTCCGGCAGAACCATGTGGGTGACGGGACTCGTATGGAAAATGACGCAGAGCACTCATGGCACATGGCATTGATGACAATGCTCCTTTTAGAGTACGCCGCAGAAGAGGTGGATGCTCTGCGAGTCATGAAGATGGTGCTGGTTCACGACATCGTCGAGATAGATGCCGGCGACACCTACTGCTACGACGAGGACGCCAGGCTCGATCAGAGGGAACGGGAGCTCAAAGCCGCTGAGCGCATCTTCGCTCTGCTGCCGGAAGATCAGGCCAAAGAAATCTGGTCACTCTGGGAAGAATTCGAAGCCCGTGAAACTGCGGATGGGAGGTTCGCCGCGGCCATAGATCGCTTCCAGCCATTGATGTTGAATTACCACACCCGCGGCGTTTCATGGAAGAAGAACGGCATAAAAGCTTCCCAGGTAATCGAAAGAACCAGCCAGATCGGGAAGGGAGCGCCCGAGTTATGGGAGTTGGGCAGAGCTTTTATCGAGGAGGCGATCGAGCAGGGGATACTGGTAGGGGATGTGGCGGAATGAAAGATTCTTCTCTGAAGAGACAAAGCGAGAGCCTCGACATGCTTGGTCGCTTTCTGCCTGCCGCGATACGATACACGAAATGATCGTCAACCCAGGATTCACATATGCAGCTTCCAGCCCTCTATAAAATCCAGCAGACATTTGAAGACCAGCAGGTAGATGACATCGCCGCGCGAGTAAGTGAAGAGATCGTCGCGCTCAAACTCGCCGAACGCATCAAGCCCGGACAGACCGTCGCCATCACCGGGGGGAGCCGCGGAATTGCCAACATTCCCCTGATTTTAAAATCCGTGGTTTCGGAATTGAAAAGCCTCGGCCTCAAGCCGTTCCTCGTGCCGGCAATGGGCAGCCATGGCGGAGCCACCGCGGAAGGACAGAAGAAGATCCTGCACAAATACGGTATGACCGAAGAGGCGGTTGGCTGCGAAATTCGGGCGAGCATGGAGGTGGTCGAACTGGGTTGGCCGATGGAGGGCATTCGAGTGGTGGAAGACCGCAACGCGTACGAAGCTGACTGGGTCGTCGTGGTCAATCGATCAAAGCCTCACACACGTTTCGATGGCGAGATTGAGAGCGGGCTCTGCAAGATGATCATTATCGGCCTTGGAAAAACCGAGGGCGCAACGCTCTATCACAAAGCCGCGGTGAACTATTCGTTCGGCAAGCTCGTCGATGTCGCTGTACCCTTCTTCATTGAAAAAGCAAACCTGCTCTTTGGAATGGGGATCGTTGAAAACGGTTACGACGAAACCGCCATCATCGAAGCCGCGCCACCCGAAGGACTGATCGCTCTCGATAAAAAACTGCTCGCCGAATCGAAGCGAATGATGCCGAGGCTGCCTTTCGATAAAATCGATGTGGTCATCGTGGATCAGATGGGCAAGAACTACAGCGGCACCGGCATGGATACGAACATCATCGGCTTAAAATCTCCCGTCGAAATCACACGGGTTTTCGTGCGCGATCTTCATCCTTCGTCAGAAGGCAATGCTGCGGGCGTTGGCTTCGCAGACATGATCACGGATCGTCTGCGCGACAAGATCAATCTCCACGCCACCGCGCTCAACTGCATGACCGCACAGACATTCGCCGGCGCGAGAGTGCCCGTATCATTCCCAACCGATCGGGACGCGCTTCAAGCCGCGATGGCCACTATCGGCCTGACAGAGTCTCACGAATCCGGCATCGTGTGGATACCGAACACGCTGCACTTGAAGGAAGTGATGGTGTCAGAGGCATTCAAGACTGAGGTGGATGGTCGAGATGATCTGACCGTCGTCGATGGCCCGAAGGAAATCGTCTTTGATGAAGATGGGAATCTGGTGGGAGGCGTCTGATGTGGGCAACTCACATCGGCAACTGCTTGAAGGCCAGCAGCTCGAGTCCTTCATGAAGGGCATCTATGAGCCGGAAGGCCAAGATATCCAGCCCATCGCGACCACTTACGAGATCCACGATCTTGAAAAGGTGGTAACCGGCGAATCCAAGCCGATCGTCAAGCTCAGTAATCTCATCCTTACCGATGCCATTGACGCCCGTGCGAGCGACGTCCACATCGAGCCACTTATCAACATGGTCAAGATCCGTTACCGGGTGGACGGCGTGATGCAGGAGCACCTCACTCTGCCGAAGTGGGCCCAGAATGCGATCGTCTCGCGCTTCAAAGTCATCGCCAATCTCGACATCGCTTTGCGCCGTGCACCACAGGATGGGCGACTGAATCTCATCTACAAAAAGCGAACGATCGATTTACGTGTTTCCACCTTGCCGACCCATTACGGCGAAAAGGTCGTCATGCGAATCCTCGATCACGACCGCGCCATCCCGGCCCTCGCAGATCTTGGTCTGAGCGGCCGAAACCTTTCTGTCATGGAATCCGCATTCCGTGCCCCGCAGGGGCTGGTGCTCACGACCGGCCCAACCGGCTCGGGAAAAACTTCGACACTATACGCGTCCATCCAGGGGCTGCGCACAGGCGCCAAAAACATTGTCACCGTCGAAGACCCCATTGAATTCCAGATGCATGGCGTCAATCAGGTTCAGGTAAACGAACGCGCCAACCTCACCTTTGCCAGCGCGCTGCGCTCCATCCTGCGACAAGACCCGGATGTCGTCATGCTTGGCGAAATTCGCGACCGCGAAACTGCGGACATCGCGTTCCAGGCCGCGCAGACGGGGCACATGGTTTTGAGCAGCCTCCACACGAATGATTCGCTGTCCACTGTTACCCGCCTGAACGAGCTTGGGATAGAGTCATACCTCGTCGCCGAATGCACACTCGTGATCATGGCCCAGCGCCTGGCCCGCCGAAACTGCCAGGAATGCCTCACCACGTACAACCCCGACCCGGATGACCTGAAGCGCCTGAGCCTGACCGAGTCGACCATGGAATACCGCGGCGGAACAGGATGCGATGCATGCCGCAATACTGGCTTTGATGGCCGCATCGGCCTCTTTGAAGTCCTGGCCATTGATCCATCCATGACCGAGCTGATCATCAAAGGCGCCAACGCGGTCGAGCTGCGCGCAGCAGCCGTGAGGAGCGGCATGAAGTTCATCAACGAAGACGCCATCGTCAAGATTGGAGAAGGTCTGACCACACCGGAAGAAGTGCTGCGGGTGATCTTCCTGGAAGAAGAATTTCAGTTTCGTTGCCCCTCCTGCACTCGATCCATCGACCCTGATTTTGCCATTTGTCCTTTCTGCCGATTCGAGCTCAAGATTATGTGCCCCGCCTGTGGCATCGAGCTTAATCCGGAATGGACTCACTGCCCGCACTGCCGCGCTTCGTTGAATTCCGCCCCAGCGCCGCTGCAGCCCCCCGAGCCCGCAGCCGAGGCGCCAACCATAGAAATCAATGATGTGGACGAACCCCCTGTCGTGGTGGGCGCCCCCCCTTCACCTGCTGTATCCCAGCAGCCCGCGCCCGCTGAAGCTGCAACCCCAAAACAGACCGGGCCCGCGCCCGCCCAGACTTCAGTCGTCGAGAACCCAGGGGGGCCCATCGGCCAACTACCGGGCCAGCTCACCGATATCCTTGTCCCCGACGGACGCTTTCGAGTCCTCATCATCGATGACGATATCGTGACCTGTAATCTGATCACCCTCCTGATGCGCCGCTTCGAGTTCCAGACCACCGCAGTCATCGCCAATGACGGCCAGCAGGCATTTCAAAAGATTGAAGAGGAAGTCCCACACCTCATCGTCCTCGACCTGCTCATGCCCGAGATGGACGGTTACGAGTTCCTGGCCAAGCTCCGCAAGGAGCTCAAAACCGCTTTCATCCCTGTGATAGTCATCACCCAGACCAGGCAGGAAGAAACACAAAAGCTCGCCAAACAACACGGCGCCGATGCCTACCTGAATAAACCGCTCGACCCTCAAGATCTGGAAAAATGCATGAAGGGACTGTTGAGCAGGATTTACGGTATCTGAGGGGTCCGTTTCCTGTCCGGTTTGGTCGGTCCGAAGATCGCGATCGACCCGTTGATCACGGGGTCAAATCAAATCCGGTATCGAGCAGGGCCTGGCGTACCCATTCCAGAGAGCGCTCAATCATCGGACCGCCCTGCCCTTCGCACTCGATGCTGAATACGCCATCGAAGCCACGGTCATAGAGCAGTTTCATGCAGGCACGGATGTTGTCGGCGTTTACTCCGTCGCCCGTCGCGCAGTGGCTGATGGCGATACCTGTCTGCCCGCCGCGCACTGCTTCCGCCAGCGACTCGGACACATCCTTGACATGCACATGATCGATCTTATGGAGAAAGCGTTCGGTGAAGGCCACCGGGTCCTGGCCGGCGATAAAGGAATTGCCGGTATCCAGATTGAGCCGCAGCCAGGGCGTGTCGCCACAGAACTGAAGCATCTCATCGAGCCGATCCGGGTTGGTCGTAAAGTAGCCGTGGACCTCGATGGTGATGACGATGCGGTGGGCCTTCGCCACCTCGATGATTTGCTCGTAGCTGCGCTTCATCCGTTCCATCGCCTCATCGTCGCTCAAGTCCTCCGGCTTGTGCAGGCCATCGGTGGTCGTCACCAGCGGAGACCCCGCCAGGGCCGCCCAGGCAATGGACTTCAATACATAAGGGACACCGATGTACGAGCCGCACTTCCCGGACAACGGGTAGGCCGCGTCAACCTGCGAAAAGCTCACGCCATAACCGTCCATCTTCTGGCGCAGTAATGCGGGGTCTTCCAGCAAAGACACGTGCGGAAAGTATCCCAACCCATGAATCCAGCAGGCGCCCTCGATCAGCCCCGGCTCGATATAGTGCAGGTCGTTTTCCTGTGCCCACTCAAGGCATTGCTCGAAGGATTTGTGCGTTGAATTGAAGGCGTCCGTGTGGAATCCAATGCTGACCTCAGGCATTACTTTTTCCCTTCCTGTTTTGTTTCTTGTGTGTCCGACTTCGTTCGATTGCGCGTACCTGCCGCGGCCCACGCGGCGCCGCGGCGGATGAGCTCGGCGACATCCGGCATCTTGCAGGCTCTATCATCGTGCCCGAGCGGTGTGTTAAACACCAGGCCCTTGCCGTATTGCAGACAGAAAGCCATGGGATGATCTTTCCCGGTGTTCTTCGAGCGGGCAGTGGCCAGGAGCCGGAACTCACGGGTCTTGCCGCCCATGCAGTAGTAGAGCTCGTCATCTACCTGCAACTGAGGCTTCAGGCCCTTCATGACCTGGTGCTGCGAATCGATGATGTTCACGAGGAAGGGCTGGCGACGGTCGTGATGCCCCTTGTATTGGTGCTTCGGGGTGAATATCAGCCCGGTCAGGTTGGCGTATTCCGGCCAATCCGAAAAGGCGCCACAAGCGAAGTGAAGAACGAACAGGCCGCCCCCGTCTGCAACAAACTTCTTTAGCTGTCCCCGTGCTTTCTCTCCCGGATAGTTCTTCCTGGCCGAGTAGAAATTCAGCAGGATGACGTCGTGCTCGAAGATGGCCGAGTCGCCAAGGAACTCAGGGTCCTCCGCCACGGTGACCTTAAAGCGAGGGTCCTCGGCGAAAATCTCCTTCAGTGCCACTGTACGGGTGCGCCAGTTGTGTGCCGGATGTTCGGCCCCGGTGACAATCAAGACGCTGACAGAACCCGCGGGACCTGTCGCAGACGCGTTGCCCGACACCTGCAGGTAGGCCACCACGTCCATGAGCTCCTGTGCTGAAAGCCCCAGAGATGAGGCCGGAAGCATCAGGGATTGCTTCACCTTCTTGCGTTTCTTGATGTCCTTCTTGTCTATACCGATGGTTTCGCCGCCCGCTATCTTGAGGAGCAATAGATCGGCTTCCGCCTGGACGAAGCCCGAGACGATGGAATCGTCCTTCTTCTGAATAACAACGGTTTCATAGCCGAGCGCGATGGCTGCGGACGGATCCAGCAGCGCGTGGGTCAACGCTTTGCGATCCAGGACCTGCCCGACCTTGCTCAGGTCCGGACCGACTTCCATGCCCTTGCCATTAACCTGATGGCAGGAGAAGCATGCCCCTTTGCCGTGGAAGATCTTATTGCCGCGCCCGGCATCGCCCTTGACAGACAGCAATTTGGCCAGGGGCGGCAGCTTGCTTGTGGCGGTGG
>Ga0187827_10007984_pt1 | contig 11598 bp, 10 predicted proteins | sample ETNtaG_39_FD_167969 | JGI IMG/M metagenome (GOLD analysis project Ga0187827, IMG submission 167969) | Marine microbial and viral communities from oxygen minimum zone, Eastern Pacific Ocean - ETNP2014_SV_150_PacBio MetaG (Illumina Assembly) | ecosystem: Environmental > Aquatic > Marine > Hypoxic... | reverse complement strand
ATCATTATTCCTTTAGAAGATTCTATTTCTAATATAAAACCTGATATTGTTTATTCTCCTTTTTATGGGGATAATAATCAGGACCATAGGGCAGTATTTCAAGCGGTTCGTGTTGCAATAAGAGCTTCTGCTAAAGTAACACCCCAAAAATGGTTACTTTATGAAACACCATCTTCAACTGACCAATCACCGCCTATTATCGAAGGGTTTTTTATGCCTAATTATTATGTAGATATTTCAAGATATGTTGATGTCAAGATAGAAGCCTTTAGATGTTATGAGACAGAAAGGAGAGTTTGTCCACATCCACGTTCTGAGAAGGCATTAAAAGTTCAGGCTCAAAAAAGGGGTGTTGAGATAGGTTTTAAATATGCTGAGGCTTTTATGATAATGAGGGACAAATGGATATAGTAGCACCTGAAAGTTTCAGGTTAAAAGTGACTAAAGTGCCTGACGTAAAACATTGAAATTACTAAAGTTTTATAAAGCAAATAAACAATGAGCCAGCAGCTATGAACATTTTAGGTATAACTCCAGCTCGTGGAGGTAGTAAGGGTGTTCCGAGAAAGAATATAAAAGAGATTGAGGGTAAGCCTTTAATTGCCTGGACAATAGAAGCTGCTAAAGAGTCAGAGATGATTGACAGGTATGTGGTTTCCACAGAAGATGAAGAGATAGCACAAATTGTAAGAGGGTATGGTGTAGAGGTATTTCCTCGTCCTGCTGAACTTGCAACAGATGAAGCATCAACCCTCTGTGTTCTGCAACACTTAGTAGAGAATATTCCCTGTGATATTGTAGTCCTTCTTCAGGCTACGTCTCCTATAAGAAGGCTGGGACTAATAGACGAGTGCGTAAAGGAGTTTAAAGATAATGATTATGATTCACTGGCTACGGGTTTTGTCTGCGATTACATTGAATATGGTAAAAATCAATTGAGAAGACAGGATATTGAAGGGTTTTTTTATGATGATGGAAATGTGTGCGTAATAAAAGCTGATAATATCAGAAGGGGAGACCGTTACGGCAAAAAGATTGGCAGAAAGGTAATCTCAAGGTGGGAGAATGTTGAGGTAGACGATGAATTTGACTTTTGGATTGCAGAGAGAATCTTAATGAATGGTAAATTTAAATGAGGCATTCTAACGATTATCACAACTATGTATTCAAAGATGGCAAATATTAGTTGGGTTTCACGAGAAACATTTCCTGTAGATAATAAATTATTATTACAAAACCTTTTAATATGAAAACTTGTCCCAGTTCACTTAAAGAGTGTTTTTATTTTGATGAATCAGATATAAATCCTACACCTCCCGGTTTTATAAGAAAAATTTGTTATGTTTTTCTTGTAAATAGATATTCCATGCATACATTAATGAGGATTTCACAATATTGTTATGTCAAATCAAATAATAGAGGTATTTTAAGGTCGTTAAGTGGCTTTTTAAGAAGACTTAACCAGATTTTAAATCAATTTGATCATGGGACAAATCCCAACATTGAAGCCGGCTTCAGTTTAATGAACTCAAATATAACTATTGCGTCTTCCGCTGTTATAGAAAAAGGCGTTCAAATATTCGGTGACGTTAATATTGGATCTAAAAAAGGTAAAACTCCACATATTTGTAGAAATGCTATAATTTATACTAATTCAGTTGTAATTGGAAATATTGTTGTAGGGCAAGGTTCAATCGTTGGCGCCGGTGCTGTTGTTGTTGAGGATGTACCTGAATATTCCGTAGTAGTCGGTGTGCCGGCAAAAATAACAAAAAAGCTTAAAAATGAGGATAAAAAACCTTAGTGATTCATTCCTTTAGGTGTAGACAAAAGTCCAAATCACATAGAAATTGTTGCAAATTAAGCCAATATTTGTATGCCTTTGAGACAGCGTACAATCGTCAAGCCACCCTTTTATGGGGTGCGTTTTATGAATTGCTCTATAAAATGCAAGCCAAAAATGATGGGCCTAATTTTCATTGGCTTGGGCGTAAAGAATGATTGTAGCAATACAACAACCTGAACATCTTCCTTGGATCGGGTTTTTCAACAAAATGGTGCAGTGTGATAAGTTTGTATTGCTTGACCATGTTCAGTTCAAGAAGAATTATTTTGAGAATCGGAATAGAATAAAAACTGCTAATGGGCCAATATGGATTACGGTTCCTGTGAAACTTAAAGGCAAATTTGGTCAATCAATGTTGGAAGTGGAAATTGACCAGGATGAGAAATGGAAAAAACGTTACCTGAAAACATTGGAACAAAACTACAAGAAAGCGCCTTTTTGGGAAGACATACGCAAGATAGTCTGGCCTGTTTTTGAGGACGATAATGACAAGTTGGTTGAAATTAACATTCGCCTGATAGAGGGCTTGGTAGAGTATCTCCGAATTAAAACTCCCTTAGTTCGTTCATCGACTTTAGAATTAGGCTCCGCCAGGAAGCAGGACTTGGTTATAGCTATATGCAAAGAGATGTCTGCAGATATATATATTAGTGGGCCTGATGGCCGTAATTATCTTAACTTAGCGGATTTTAGTTTTGCAGGTATCAGGGTAGCCTATCACGATTTTTTTTGCCCTGACTATCCACAGTTGTATGGCAGTTTTGTGTCTCATCTGTCAGTTCTTGATCTTATTGCTAATATGGGAAAGAATAGTGCTGCTTTTATAAAAAATTGTTATGAAATTCCTCAAATAAAGGATTAATTGTCTAATTTAATAAAACAGAATGTTCTCTTGGTCGCTCCATACAAAGGACCTGTAGGCATAAACGACATGTTTGTTGCACCTAATTTCGGGCTCTATCGTATCAAATTTTACATTCAGAATAAGTTCCCAAATATTAGCGTTGATGTTTTGTATCCTAATCTCGAATCAGTAGATTTTAATGCAAAGAAATATGACTATATAGGTTTTAATCTAACACATACTACCTTAGAGCATGATATTGGCTTAATCTATCGTGCTAAAAAGGAGTCTCAAGATTCTATTTTGATGGCGGGAGGTATTGAAGCAACTTTTATTCATGATTGGCTTATTAAGTCAGCTCCATTAGATCTCGTAGTTTTAGGTGAGGGTGAAGAAATATTGGAACAACTATTCCAAAACAATAATTCTGCTGTTGGTCTTAAAAATATTCTGCAAATCCCAGGTTTGGTAATTCGTGATAAAAATGGTGAGCCTAAAAAAACTCTCCCAGGCCGTTTTTTAGATCAGGAAAGGTTTTCATATATATCATCCCTTTTGGATTTTTCTCAGGTTTCTTATCCTGTTTTCTGGAATGCAAATGCTAGCCAATACAGAGAACCTAATCCACAAGAGATTAATGCAATACGGATTTTTACCGGAAACTATTGTCCTCACAAATGCACTTTTTGTAGTTCAACAAATTTTTTAGATTATTCTTATTCTAAGGAAGGTGACGTCAACAAAAGGACAAAAGTTGTAAGATTAATCGCTGAAGACACGATGAATATGATTGTTCGTGCCTATTATGCATATAATATGGTTAAAACAATTATAATTGATGATGATAATTTTGTAATGTCATTAGATAGGGTCAACCTGATTTGCCAGATGATAATAGCTTCTAAAAAAAAAGGCGAAATCCCTGAGGATTTGACATTTACCTGTCAGGCAAGAGTAGATAATTTCAGAACCGATAAGGCTAAAGTTGCAATGAGCTTGATGAAAGATGCCGGTTTTAGATTGATTATGTATGGTGTGGAGTCATTTTCAAAAAAGGTATTAGAAGAATTTGGTAAGAGCACAGATATTGGGCTTATAGAAAACGTCTTAGAACAAACACAAAACACAGGTATTAATTCGTTGGTATATCTCATTCTCTTTTCCCCTAGATCTACAAAGAAAGATCTTTGGAAAACGATGATGAAGTCATTAAATTGTCTTTCAAAAGGAATGGAAGTAAGTATAAATTTTTACATAATGGATATACCGGGAAGTTATTATCAAAAAGAAAAAGACTTAATTCGTGAATATAAAAAAATCCCCATTGTTGTAAATGGGACTGAAGTTGCCACCATTGCCAAGTCTGAGTGGCTTTATCCTTTTGATAAAGAGCTTCGAAATCTTGCAAATAGGGTAGAAGAAGAATATCCCGAACATGAAGATTTTTTCAAAAGTAAGTTCGGTATTAAACATATACCTGGCAGGATATATACTTACATCGTTTTTTATGCAATTTTGGAACTCATGGGGTGTCATAAAGAGAAGAAAGAGTTGTTGGAAATATTTCAGAAATATAACATGTGACATATGAACCAAAATACTAAGATAGCCCTGACAGTTTCCCAGCACTTTCATGAGATTTATCCTGTTCTAGCTGAATTGATAGATGCTATTGTGTTTCGAGACGTGAACAATATACTTTCAATCAAGGACGTTGATAGGATGTTTCACTTAAATGGGTTCATTAATACAGACTTTGATGAAACCGTTACCCCTGATTTCTTAAAAAGATTACAGTTCCATAATATAGATTTTATTTCATTCGACCTCGGGCCAAGTTGTAAGAAAGTCAGGATGGAAGATTTTTATGTAGCCGATGATCCGGTATTAGCACCTGAGGAGATATTGATTATAGGCAAGCGGAAGATTGATAAGATTCGTTCAATCTATTCTGGCGCTATTTCTCTGGAAAACATGGATTATCATAAAGGGGGTGCATATGAATATGTTTGTGAACCGCATTTTATCAAGAACGCTGTTGAGGAGTTTGATGTTGACTTTACTCTTGATATAGGCCATCTGAATGTGACTTGCTTTTATAACGGAATGAAACCAGAAGATTATATTATGGCGCTGCCAATGGACCGATTAAAAGAGGTACATATTTCTCATGCTATAGATGATGATGATACTCATGGGATACCAACAACCTCTGACTACGATCTCCTCAAATACATCTTTAGTATAAATCAACCTGAATATACAGTGTTAGAATACTTTTGGGATCCGGATGTAATCGTTAAAGAAACAAAGAGACTTTACAAGTTTTTGGGCAATATGACTCATAGTGTGGTAAATTGAGTAAGAAGATAGAAGAAGACCAAATTTTTCTGACCGGTTTAAGTGATCATCTTAAATTCCATTATCTGCGAGGCAAGGGCCACCTGTTTTCATATCTGTGGAATCGTTTTCAGTGGTATAACTATCCTAAATGGCAAAAGGTTTCGCGCTTTCCCTTACATATTGATGTAGAGATTTCGTCTGTGTGTAATATGAAGTGTCCAATGTGTTACACAACAACAGACATTTTTAAGGAAAAAGTCGATAGAGGATTGATGGCTTTTGACCTTTTTAAAAAGATTATTGATGAATCTGCCAAATATAAACTATTTTCCATTAGACTCTCCCTTCGTGGCGAGGCTTTCCTAAATCCGCATTTCATTGCAATGCTTAAATATGCAAAGGATAAGGGCGTTAAGGAGACTTCAACTCTTACCAATGGATTGCAGCTTAATGAGGAAATATTTGAGCAATTAGTTGATTTTGGACTCGATTGGTTGACAATTTCTGTAGATGGATGGGGAGAGAAGTACGAATCTATTCGTAAACCGGCAAAATTTAAAGAAACGTATCAAAAAATAAAGAATTACGCGCAGATAAAAAAGAATAAGAGAAGTCTTAAACCGGTTATCAAGGTACAGAGTATATGGCCTGCTATTCAAGAAAAGCCTGAGTATTTTTATAATACTTTTAAGCCGTATGTAGAGGAAGTAGCATCTAATCCTCTGATTGATTTTTTAAGAGAGGATAAAAATATTCAATATATAGAGGATTTCACATGTGCTTATTTGTGGCAGCGCATGAGTTTAGGGGCAGATGGTAATGTCTTGATGTGTCAATGCGATGATATGGAGGAGAAAATACTGGGTAACGTTAAAGACGATTCCATATATGATATTTGGCATGGTGTGGAACTAAATAGAATTCGCGATATCCATGTACAACATAAAGGCCCTAAAATATTAGAGCCTTGCAAACACTGTGCGTATCCACGCAGAACAGAAGCCAGGGAGGAGGTTGGTTTGGACAACAGAAAGGTAACAGTAGAAAAATATACTGGAAAGACAAACATTATTAGTAAAATAGCAGGAGGAGATGTATGAAAGTAGTAAAGGTATGGGATCGTTTTATAGGTGAAGGTTATCCTTGCTTTACTATTCTTGAACTTGGGGTGAATTTTAAGGATATAGAGGAAGCAAAAAAGCTGGTAGATACAGGTATAAGAATCGGCGCCGATGCTGTTAAATTTCAGACTTTCCACGCTGAAACAATTGCTATGAAGGGCGCCATTCTTTACGACGGGCGAGGTATTGTCGATCAATACGAGGAGGCATTTGGAAGTGAGGATCGATTAACTGACAAATTCCAGACTGAATTGATTCGTTACGCACAGAGTAAAGGAATCGTAACATTTTCCACGCCTAGTCACTTTAATGACATCGATCTTTTAAATAAAATCGGCAATATTCACGCATTTAAGTTTGGTTCAGATGATCTAACGAACCTTCCTCTATTAAAATATGCTGCAAGGCGTGGGAAACCAATATTTTTATCAAGTGGTGTTTCCACTCTGGGACAAATTGATGAAGCGATCAGGTGCATTAGAACGGAAGGAAACGAACAAATACTGCTTTTCCATTGTGTGAGCCAATATCCATCAAAAGCAGAGGATATGAATCTGAGAACCATGCAAACTCTGCAGAATGCTTTTGATGTTCCTGTGGGGTTAAGTGACCACACGGAAGGCATTGCGGTGAGTATAGCTGCTGCAGTTCTTGGTGCAAACATAATAGAGAAACATTTTACTCATGACAGGTCTGCTGATGGCCCTGATAACTTCTTCTCAATGGAACCTAAAGCTATGAAACAGATTATTGATGGCATACGAGAAGTAGAAATTGCAATGGGGGTTCCTTTCAAGGATATTCAAAAAGTGGAAGAACCGATGGTTGTCAACTTTCACAAATCCATTTATGCCATAAAAGATATTGAATCCGGAGAGACCGTTTCTAAAAATAATGTTGATATACTTCGTCCACTCAATGGCATTCCTGCCAAATATTACGATATTGTATGCGGAATGATACCTAAAAGACATATTTCAAAAGGGGATGCCCTTAAGTGGGAGGACTTTAAAGATTGAATACCTCTGTTATTTCACAGAGTAGACCGACCATTGATGCCGAGGAATCAAGAGCAGTAGATGCAGTCCTTGCATCAGGATATCTGGCTATGGGGCCGATGGTATCTGGCTTTGAAAGGGACTTTAAAGAATATACAGAGACTCCCTATGCATTGGCGGTTAACTCCGGAACATCGGCTTTACATCTTGCCCTTTTGGCTATAGGTGTTAAGACTGAGAAAGAAGTAATTGTTCCATCCTATTCTTGTGCTGCTTTACTTAATGCCGTTAGATATACAGGCGCTTACCCAGTTGTCGCAGATATTGACACAAAGACTTTTTGTCTTTCCTACGAAGATACATCTCGAAAAATTACTTCTAAAACAGCTGCTATTATTGCCGTTCACACCTTTGGTATGTCTGCGGATATAGTTGCTCTTTCTTTCAACAAAATCCCTGTCGTTGAAGACTTTACTCATTCGATAGGCGGTTACGTTCAAGATAGAAAAATGGGTGGTATTGGAGATGTTGCTATATGTTCTTTTTATCCAACAAAGATGCTGGCGACAGGTGAAGGTGGGATGGTGCTGACATCATCCCATAAAATTGCCAGTGTGGTTGAGAATTTACGGACTTATAATGTTTCAGAGAGTTATGAAGTTAGATATAACTACAAGATGAGTGATATTGCAGCTGCTATCGGAAAGATACAGTTACGTAAGTTGGAAGGTTTTATTCAAAAGAGAAGATCGATTGCAAAACGTTATGATTCTTTCTTCAAGAGTTGGGATATTATTGCTGTAATTAGGAGAAACTACGAAGAAGATGTGTTTTATAGATACATAATTTTAATGCCAAACAAAAGTTTAGCAGAAAATTTTAAAAATGCTATGTGTAAGGCAGGAATAATTTGCGATAGTCCGGTTGAGCGGCCATTGCATCAGTATCTTAATAAGCCTGATGAAGAATTTTCTGGCACGTTGGATGTTTTTAATCGTGCAGTGTCAATTCCTATCTATCCATCATTGACAGATGAAGAGACAGAAAGGATACTTGATACCTGTGGAAGGATTTTAGCGGGTATCTAAAGCTTCTGAAAGAAATAATAAAGAGAGTTGTTTCATGGCGTTAATCAAATGACCAACAGAAAGATGAAATCGTTAATCTTACTTGAGTATCCCTCTGAAATTGATTTTAAACACTTTGAAGAAGATTCTTGTTGCGTATTTCTGACACCTGAATCTACTTTATTAATACGTAATAGACAGTATTTAAGATGCTACTACCCTGAGGATGTTATTTCATCGCATGAGCTTGACACATTAGGAATGGAGCATTTTGGAAAAGCAAAAGAACTTGCCACGGAATTGGACAAAGCATTGGAAATGTCAAATCAAAAGATTAAGGAAGAACAACTCAATATTGCTCTTTATAACGTAGATCGATTTAAGATTATGTATGACTCGGTCGTAGGCAGTATTATGATTCTGGAAAAAATAATTAAACATTTCAGTCCTGAACAATTGTATTATCAAAATTCAGAATTTCTTGAAAATATTGATTTGAATCTGTGTTTCAGAAATGAATCTATATTCGTCAAACTGGTTCCTTTAATTGCAAAAAAGTATTCCATATCTGCAATGCCTCTAAAGGAAAAGATTGAAATGGCAGTGGCTGCTCCTAAGCAAACTATTCCTGAGATAGGGAGGAAATTAACATTGCTAAACCTGGCAAAAGTTTCTCATGCGTTTCTGCTCACATGCTTGACTGTTGTGAAGTCTGTATTAAACTCTTCAAGAGAACATATTGTAATATTAAGGAGTTTTCCTGAAGAAGATGACCTTCTTTCATATGAAGTAAAGAAAAAGGGCTTTAAGATTTCCTGGTATGATCCTGTAAAAAAGAAGTTATCAAAAACAAATAATAAATTTATTGATAAACTTAGAATAAAGAAAAATGGGCCCCAGAATGGACTAATACGATTTAATCCGCACAGTATTAAAGAGATCAAAAAAAAAATTAGAGGTTGTTTTATACATGAAGATATAGATTGGTTTCCTGTGATTGAAAGAAGAATGGAGTGTTTTATTGAACATTGTGTTCCATTAGTATTTCAATGTTATGTGAATACTCTTAAAGCTTTCAATGGAAAGAGAGTAGGATTAGTTCTTACATATGCCGAAATTACCAATTCGCTTGAAGGTGTATTATGTCATGCTATGTGGCGATTAAACATTCCGATTGTTAAGGTTCAACATGGTTCCTTTGCAGTGCATCCCAATGAATGTTTAAAAAAACGGATTTACGAGCTGTCCACTCACTCGTACTTTTTAACATGGGGAGAAGGGGTTAATCATTTCTTCAAAGAAGAGGCTAAGGAAAATAATGTGAAGCAAATTCCTATTGGCTCATCAACTTTAAAGATAATACATAGAAATTCCAAAAAGAAGAATCATATTAAGACAATTTATTACATACCAACTCATTTTCGTGGAAGAGAAACTTATTATCCGGGAGGGTCACATTATCTAGATACATGGTATTATAATTTGATGGGTAAAGTAATAAACATCCTGAAAAATTATGATCAATATGAATTTGTTTTTAAAATCCATCATGCTGACAAATGTCTTATGCTTTTTGAAAAGCTAATCGGGAACGTTAAGCATATAAAATTGAGCAATAAACCCTTCGTTTCAATAATTCAAAAAGCTGATGCCTTTATTATAGATTTTCCAAGTACCACTCTTCTCCAGTGTGCTGCTACAATGCAGCCTGTGGTTGTATATACGGGTGAACATTGTGTTCATGTAGATGGAAAAGCATTGCAATCACTTAGGAAACGGGCTGTTTGTTCTAAAACTATCACTCAATTTATAAAAGAGATTGAAAACTTTTTAATAAAACCCACAAGCTATTCTGCTGATGTGATGAATGATGAATTTCTAGGATTATACGGGACAAATAATTCGAGTGATAATATTAATTGGTCAAAAGTATTGCAACAAATAACGTTGAATGAGAGGTTACATTAAAATTTAGTTTACTGAGCAAAAGTTCGGGTTTTATCAAATATGTTAAATAAAAAGGATATCGAGTTAATAGTCTACGATTTTGATGGTGTTATGACTGATAATAGAGTTTTAGTCTTAGAAGACGGTCGTGAGGGAGTTGTCGTAAACCGAAGTGATGGGTTGGGAGTTAATATTATTAAACAGATGGGAATTCAACAGATAATTCTTTCCACAGAAATTAATCCTGTGGTCACAGCACGGGCAAGAAAAATTGGAATACCAGTTTTTCAAGGTATAAATGATAAGGTCGCAACATTAGTAAGCTATTGTGAAGAACTTAAAATGAATCTTACCAAAGTAGCTTATGTTGGGAATGATATTAATGACCTGGAATGTATGAAACTGGTAGGCTGGCCTATCGCACCTGCTGATGCATATTCAGAGGTTAAAAATATTGCAAAAATTGTTACAAAAGCCTCGGGTGGGTTTGGTGTTGTTCGCGAAATTGCAGGTATTTTAAGTAGAGAAGAAAACAATGAAGACTGACTTAAAACGATTATTTAGAAGTAAGAAGAATGTGTTGATTCCTCCTAATTTAAAGCAATGGATTAAAGAAGCAATTGATATTTAGGCAGAGGAAAAGTTCTCCTAATAGTAGATAAAAATGGCGAAAATGTTGCTGATACAGCAGATAAGGGTATAAAACTCAAGACAGCATTAAACAACGATCCGGTTCTTTTTGAATACAAAGACGCTCTTAGGATATTAAATACTTTAATATAAAAATTCTAAAATGGGAAGGTCGTAATCATGATTGTTAATTTAGGAAATCGTCCTGTTGGCGATAATAATCCAGTATATGTAATTGCAGAAATTGGCATTAATCACAACGGTGACATCAATATAGCTAAAAAGCTTATTGACAAAGCGGTTGAATGTGGCTGTGATGCCGTAAAATTTCAGAAGCGAACACCTGAACTGTGTGTGCCGGAACACCAAAAGAATATTATACGAGAAACACCATGGGGGAATTTGACCTACCTGGAGTATCGAAATAGGTTAGAATTCGGTTTTGATGAGTATAAAGAAATTGATGGATATTGTAAGGAAAAGAATATCCATTGGTGTGCATCCCCGTGGGATGACAAGTCTTTGGAATTTATTGAAAAATTTAACCCACCCTACTATAAGATACCCTCTGCTTTATTGGCAAACCATGAATTATTAAAGCTTTGCAGGAATATGGATCGCCCAATTATTTTATCTACAGGAATGTCCACCATGGATCAGATACGAGAAGCAGTGAGTTTATTGGATAAAGGTAAACTCCTTATTGCACATTGCACCAGCATATACCCATCACCTTTGGAACAATTAAATTTGAGAATGATTCAGACACTTAAAAAAGACTTTGATACGGTTATCGGATACT
>Ga0187827_10007978_pt1 | contig 11603 bp, 9 predicted proteins | sample ETNtaG_39_FD_167969 | JGI IMG/M metagenome (GOLD analysis project Ga0187827, IMG submission 167969) | Marine microbial and viral communities from oxygen minimum zone, Eastern Pacific Ocean - ETNP2014_SV_150_PacBio MetaG (Illumina Assembly) | ecosystem: Environmental > Aquatic > Marine > Hypoxic... | reverse complement strand
AGAAGGAGCCGACAGACGTTGGAGCCGATAAATCCGGCGCAGCCGGTTACTAGTATGCTCATCGCGTGCGCCTGTTTCTCTTGGGCATCAGGTCGACTCGAGGAGGTCGCATGTGCCGGTCACAGGATGACGCCGGCATCGTGGAGACGTTCGATGTCCGGCCAGTCGTAGCCGAGTTCCAGCAGGACCTCTTCCGTGTGCTCGCCGTGCTCGGGGGCGAGACGTTGGATGGCGTGAGGCGTCTCGCTGTAGCGGACCGGATGATCGGCCAGCTTTACCGGGCCCAGCACGGGGTGCTCGACATCCACGATGTAGCTATTTGCAACGACCTGGGGATCGTCTTTGAGTTCGGCGAGCCGTTGAACGGGAGCGAAGATAAAGTCACCCGACCGGCGAAGGATGGTCTCCCATTCCTCGTAGGTCTTCCCGGCGAAAACCGAGTCCAGGATGGCTATCAGCTCGGCGCAGTTCTCGCCTCGGATATAAATGTCGCGGAAGCGTGGATCATCTACGAGGTCGTCCAATTCGAGCGCCCTGGCGAAAGACGGCCAGTACCTGTCGGCCTCGAAGTTGGCGAACATTATCCAGCGGCCGTCTTTGCATCTGTAGTGGTTAGCCAGTGGATTGAAAGCGTTGCTCCGGTTGCGGTTCAAACTGAGGTTGACCTCAGAGTCGGGTTTGTCCCGGGTGAGGAGACCCATGCTGACCGCCAGCCCCTGGAGCCAGATGGTGCTGCTAAGGTGGGAGACGTCGACCCTCTGCCCAAACCCGTGCGTAGAGCGGGCGACCAGTGCCGCAAGAATACCCCAGCCCAGGGTGATGCCGCCAATCTGGTCGGCGATCACGCCCTGGATGAGATTCGGGTCCTCACCTTCAGGGACGGCTGCGTACATCAGGCCGCTGCGTGCCTGGACCGCGCCGTCCAGGGCCGGTGACTCGGACTCGGCGCCCTTCAGTCCGTAGCCTGAACCGGAGGCATAAATGAGCTTGGGGTTGATCTCATGGAGTTTCTCGTAGCCAAGCCCCAACCGCTCCGCCACGCCCTTGCGGAAGTTCTGGATAAACACGTCGGCATCGGCTACTAGAGCGTGGACTATCTCGACCCCTTCAGGCTTCTTCAGGTTGAGGGCAATGCACCGCTTATTTCGTTGATTGGCTTCGAAGTAGGCGTTACGCCCGGCGTCCAGACTCCGGTCGATGCCGCCGGACGCAAAGACAGCCCTACCGGGATCGGCGTCCAGTGACTCGATTTTGATGACATCCGCGCCCAGGTCGCCCATCATCATGGCGGCAACCGGTCCGAACTGCCAGATAGTCCAGTCTATGACTTTGATGCCCTCAAGGGCGCTTGGGCTGTTACCGGACATCTAATCCCTCTGACACAGTCTACAGCCCGATGTGTGGGACTTACCAGGCTGCCAGCGGCAGTATATCACCGGGACCAATGGGGTACAACGGGGCAACCGTGGCTCTGACGGCATCGTCCACAATGGATGTCTTTTTACCCACCCACCCGCCCTCGAATATTATTTGAGGGGTGCCCCCAAACCCCCACCTGACCCCGACCTGTCGGGGCTCTGGACACCCCCATCTCCGAGGAAATCAACAGACCCGTCAACCGTCCGGCATGTCTCAGACGGCGCACTTGACACCCCCACGGCCGAGACTACAATGGCATGGTCGGCGCGATGTGAGGGAAGGGCCGGGCAGCGGGCTGAACGCGTCAAAGGAGCCGGGTGATGTCGAGAACCGACGAAACGCCTTTGTTCCCAACCCTGGTTGTGGGCAGCCTGCCCAGGCCCCAATGGGTGCGGGAGCTTATCGACGACCGTAAAGCGGGCCGCATCAAAGACGAGGAAGCGGACAGACTGCTGGACGATGCCGTCCCATCCGCCATCAGGCTCCAGGAACAGGCGGGCCTGGACTATGTCTCCGACGGCGAATGGCGGCGAGAGAGCTACGTGAAAGTTTTCGCCGACGCGGTGGAAGGGTTCCAGCCCGACCTCCTGCCCGGTGGGGGCTCGCGGTTCCTGGCCATCAGGTACCCGGCGGTTGTATCCAAGCTGGCGCCAAAACGCCCCATCGCCGTTGGAGAGGCCACGTTTCTGCACCGGCATGCCGACGCCAGGACCTTCGTCGCCATACCGTCTCCTTACACCCTCGGACGCCGCATGTGGAGCCCGGAGCACTCGACCAAGGCGTACCCTACCCGCGAGGAGTTCATGGAGGCGTGCGTGCCTATCGTGCGTAAAGAGGTCCTGGAGCTGGCGGAATTGGGCGTGGACGCGGTCCAGCTAGACGACCCCTGGCTGGCGTTACTGGTGGACCCGGACTATCGGCAGCGAGAGGGGATCGCGAACCTCGAACACGAGATCGAGCTTTCCATTAATACTGTCAACGCAGTGACCGAAGGAATCGAAGACGTTTTCATCAGCGTTCACCTGTGCCACGCCCACTCCAACAGGATTCACAGCACCAGGGGCCCGTACGATCTTATAGTCGACGCCCTGGATGATATGAATGTCCAGCGGTTCGCCATGGAGTTCGCAACGCCCGACGCGGGAGGGATAGACGTGCTGCGAAAATTCCCCGCTGACAAGGTGCTGGGGCTGGGTGTCATCGACCACACGGATACTCATGTCGAGACTCCGGAGGAGGTTGCGGCCCGGGTCGAACGGTCCATGGAGTTCGTTCCCAAGGAGCGGATTACGCTTAACCCGGACTGCGGGTTCGCTCCATCCACCACGAACCCCATGGACCTGGACGAGGCGTACCTGAAGCTGCGGGCAATGTGCCGGGGCGCCGCACTTCTCAGGGAGCGTCACGGATAACCCGGCGATACCCTGGTCAGCAGCCTGTCTGTAATGTAACCCTTCCAAGTTCCGCGAGCCTGTAATCCAGGTGCGTTCATATGCCGAACGCACCTGGCAATTATCTCAAAATCCCCTCTGACAAGGGGTCGGGGGATGTGTCCCCAGGTAAAATACCCTATACGGATGGGCGGGTGGGGAAAAGCAACCTCGCTTTTTAAGATGGCCTCCTGGTATGACCCGACGGATAGAATACTTCGACCAGGTCCCATGGGCGAGAACACGCCAGGGGCGCTGCAACTGACAACATGACCGTGGGGCAAATGTGAGAGGACGGACCGACGGGGAATGGCGACCGCAGAGATCATATCCATAGGGTCCGAGCTACTTCTCGGCCAGATCGTGGACACCAACGGGGCCTGGATGGCCCAGCGGCTCAACGACCTGGGAATCAACCTGTTCTACAAGACCATCGTAGGGGATAACCCCCGGCGGATGGAGGAGGTGATCGTCCGGGCGCTGGGGCGGTCCGACATCGTCATCACCGGCGGAGGCCTGGGACCCACCCAGGACGACGTGACCAGAGAGGTGATAGCCAAAGCCACGGGTCGGGAACTGGTGGTGGACGAAGAACAGCTTGAGATCATCAATCGCAGGTTCCGCGGCCGCGGGCTTATCATGACGTCCAACAACGAACGGCAGGCCTGGATACCCGACGGTGCAACCGTGGTCGAAAATCCCAACGGCACGGCCCCTTCCTTCATTGTCGAAGACCCCAGGGCCGTAATCTTCGCTCTACCGGGGGTCCCGTTCGAACTCAAGTGGCTGTTCGACAACGAGGTCGCCCCTTATCTGCGCAAGAGGTTCAGCCTCTCCGAAGCGATCACTTACCGGGTGCTGAAGGTGGCCGATATCGGCGAGAGCAGCGTGGACGACCGGATCGGCCATCTGATCGCCAATTCCAGCAACCCCACCGTCGGGGTTTTAGCTCATCCGGGGCAGGTGGACGTCCGCATCGCCGCTAAGGCCGCCGGTCGGCAGGAGGCGATGGACCTGATCGGTCCTGTGGAGGAAGAGGCCCGGCGGCTGCTGGGCCGGCACGTCTTCGCCGTGGATGGTGAGACCATGGAGGACGCAGTCGGTGAGCTACTCGGGAAGAAGGACACGACGATCGCCGGGTACGAAGACCTGACCGGTGGACTGGTGGCCGAACGGCTGCACCAGGCCAGCCCTGAGCGCTTCGTTGAGGGGGTGGTAAGCAACAGCCAGGCATCGGTCCGTCGGCTGCTGAAGTTCTCACGCCGTCCGGAAGAGGCGGATGCGCTGCTTTCCGACCCTCCGGCCCTGTGCGACGAATTGGCATGGGCCGTGCGGGCCCGAGCCGAGAGCGAGATCGGATTGGCGGTCCACGCGGTCTCCGTACCCGGACAGAGGGCGGAAAACCTGGCCCAGGGCAAGACCTATGTGTCTATAACCGACGGTACAGGCTTCCGAGCCCGCACATACAACTACGCGGGTAGGGGCCGCCCAGACCGCACGCGGATGAGTCTGAACGCACTGGAGCTTGTTCGAGTAGCCCTTCTGGAGGGTTTCGACAGCTCAGTCTCAAACACGTGAACTCCAGGAACCATTAGCGGTCAGTTAGCTAAATACCGAAACGTTTAGGTGCCGCAAGGCACGGCTAGTTTTTGATCCGCTCTGCGGGAGTTCCAAGGAGGTTTAGCCCCCTGTAGGGGGCCTGGGGGCTCCCCCCCAAAAACCTATCGGGCGGGTGGGTGGGATTGATCAACAACTGTGTAACTAAGTCCCTTGATAGAGGCCGCGATTCGGGAATCACCGGAAGGAGGTTGGACACATGCGATGGGTCAGATACGAGGCCGCTGAAAAGGTCTCATACGGGATCCTTGAGGGTGACGAGGTCGAAGAGGTCTCGGGCAGCCCGTTCGATACTTATACCCGAACGGGGGTCCGACGCCCGCTGGATTCAGTCAAGCTACTGATCCCGGTGGTCCCGCCGACGTTTTACGCCGCGGGCCTCAACTACGTGGACCACCTGAAAGTAGCGGACCCGGGCCTGGGCCTCTCGGTGGGAGACGTGCCGACAAGACCGAACATTGGGTACAGGGCCAACAACGCGCTGATCGCCCACGGAGAGCCAATCGTGGTCCCGAAGGACGCGACGGAGAAGGTCCAGTACGAGGGCGAGCTGGTCGTCGTCATCGGCAAGCGGGCCAAGAACCTTTCGAAAGAAGATGCACTCTCGTGTGTACTGGGCTACACGATGGGCAACGACGTTAGCGAGCGCACGTGGCAGGCCTCCGATGGGACCATGTGGCGGTCCAAGAACACCGATACCTTCAAGCCCATGGGCCCCTGGATCGACACTGAAGCGGATCCAACGAAGATGCGCACAGAGGTCCGTCTCAACGGGAAGAGAGTATCGGAGTTCGACACCACAAACATGGTATTTGGCATCGCCACCTACATCAGCGCCATGACCCGCTACCTGACCCTCTACCCGGGAGACGTGATCTGGATGGGGACCGACGGGGCCACGGATAATATGAAGCCGGGTGACGTCGTAGAGATCGAGATCACCGGCCTGGGTGTGCTGAGGAACCCCGTGGTGGCAGGGGAGTAAGTAATTATTTAAAATTCTCGACGGGGGAGAGCAGAGGGGGTGTCCCCCTCTGCCAAGGGGTCTGGGGGCCTGTCCTGAGCCTGCCGAAGGGATGTGCCCCCAGGGACAAAAACCCTTGAGGGCGGGTGGGTGGGTGTAAGTCACCTCCCTTTTTAAGATAGTTTCTAAGTCCTCGAAAACGTCCGTCAGGCAGGAGAAGGCATGTCAACAATTAACTCGGTGCTGGGCCCGCTGGATACGGCCGAACTCGGATTCACCCTGCCCCACGAGCACGTGGTGGTGACCTCCGCGGGGATACCGCAGGTATATCCCGAGTTCGTGGACCGGGAAGCCAGTATCGACAGGGCCATCGCCGATCTCAAGCAGGCCTACGCCGACGGGGTCCGCACCATCGTGGACTTGACGACGTTTGACCTGGGTCGAGACGTCAGGCTGTTGGAGCAGGTTTCACGGGACTCGGGGGTACAGATTATCTGCGCCACCGGCACCTGGAGAGATATCCCTCGCGTGTTCTGGAGCGCCACGCCCGACGTGATAGCGCCGCTGTATGTCCGGGAGATCGAGGAGGGTATCGAGGGTACCGGTATCCGGGCCGCGATAATAAAGGTCGCAAATGATACGGGCGGGGTAACCCCGGAATCCGAGGTTGTCCTGAGGGCGGCGGCCCGGGCACAAAAGGCCACCGGTGTGCCCATCTCCACCCACACCTTCGCCCAGGAGCGGGTTGGACTGGAGCAGGTGCGCATCTTCGAGGATGAGGGCGTAAATCTGGGTCGAGTCTACATCGGGCACAGCAACGACAGCACCGACGAGGACTACCTTCTGGCCTTGCTGGACAAGGGCGTCTGGCTGGGTCTCGACCGTTACCCAGGCGGGAGACACCCGGGAACTCCCATGTGGGAGGAGCGGACGGAGATTCTCAATAAGCTAATCGACAGGGGATACGCAGACCGGATCATGCTGAGCCACGACTGGGGAGTGACGATGGGCACCTTCAGCACTGAGATGGAGCAGGCCAGGCTGGACTACAACCCGGACGGCTATAGCTTCATCCCTCGACGGGTGCTGTCCAGGCTCAGGGAGTTGGGCGTTACCGAGGACATGATAAACCGGATGGTGGTGGAGAATCCCCGGCGCTTCCTCGAGGGTGGGTAACGGCGCCCGTACTCGTAGGTTCGAGAGCCTCGTTACCAGAGGACACGGCCCAGATACAGGTCTAGAAAAAGGTAAGGCCCCGTCGAAACGGGGCCCTACCTGGGAGGTGCTACAGGGAACACCTACCTGGAACACCTCCAACTACCACTACTATCCAATGCGCGTCCTCCTTTCCAGAGACCCTCTGTATACTGTCATCAGCAACCACCCTGTCTCCGTCGAGCATTATATCCTCTTTGAGTAGGGGATGGAAATGGTTTCTGAACATGTTTCTCAACCAGATCCCAAATGGCCTGCCAGAGGACGACATCCAAGGACGGAGAGCTAAGAACTTCTAACAAAACTCATCAATAAAGGGGAATCCAGATGGGGTTGCACCCCATCTGGTGGGGGTCTGGGGGTGAGGGTTTACAATGAGGCTCTAAATCTGCGGGCGCTTCTCGAACAGCCGGGCGTGCTGCTGGTAGGCGAACGCAGCTCTCAGCACCGTGGGCTCGTCGTAGGGCCTGCCGGCGATCTGAAGTCCCACCGGCAGACCGTCCGACGTGAAGCCGCAGGGCACCGATATCGCCGGCAGGCCCGTCAGGTTATACGGGTTAGTGAAGCTGACCAGGCCGGAGATTGTCATCTCTTCCACCTGGTCGAACCGCGGCGCCGGCTGGGGCCTGGTGGGAGACACGATGACGTCGACGTCCTCCAGGGTACGAGCGAACTCGCCCTTGAGCACGTTTCGCACACGCTGGGCCCGCAGGTAGTCGGACGACGAGAAGAGCCCTCCCACACGGAACTGAGATCTTGCCCCCACCCCAAAATCGTCGGGTCTGGCCAGCAGGTTTGGCCGGTGGTAGGCGAAGGCCTCGCTAAACATGATAACGGCGTGTACCGCCCGAGCGTACTGCAGCGAGGGCACGGTGACCTCTTCCACATGGGCGCCTAGGCTTTCGAGCGCGCTCAGAGCCGTCTCCACGGTCGCCAATGTCTCACGGTTGATCTGCGGATCGTCGGCGAAGAAGAAATGCCTGGGCACTCCGATCCTCAGACCCTCCACATCTTCCACCAGTGACTTCGAGTAATCGGGCACGGGCAGCGGGCTGGAGGCGGGGTCGCCGAAGTCGTGTCCTGCTGTGGCCTGGAGCATGGTCGCCGTATCCTCGACGTTCCAGGTCATGGGTCCGCAGTGGTCCATGGTCCAGCTCATAGGCACCGCGCCGGCGCGGCTTATGCGGCCGTAGGTTGCCTTTAATCCGACGATGCCACAGTGGGAGGCCGGGCCCCTGATGGAGCCGCCGGTACAGGAGCCCAGGGCGGCCATGCACAGGCCCGCCGCCACGGCCGCGCCCGAGCCGCTGCTGGAGCCCCCCGGGGTGTGCTCGAGGTTCCAGGGATTGCGGGCCATCGGGAAACCGCTGGTTGCGTCCAGGTCTCCCAGGCCGAACTCGTGCATGGTCAGCTTACCGAGCAGGATGGAGCCGGCGGCCTTCAGGCGCGCCGTCGTGGTGGCGTCAGCGGTGGGGACCCGGTCGGACATGACCCTGGAGCCCGCCGTGGTGCGCACCCCCTCGGTGTCGTAGAGGTCCTTCAGGGCGATGGGGATACCGTGGAGTGGTCCCTTGTACTCACCGCGGAGTATCTCGGCCTCCGCACGGCGGGCCTCGCCCATCGCTTCATCACCCAGCACGGTGATATACGCCTGGACCACACCGTCCAAACGGTCGATGCGGTCGAGAAACGCCCGAGTCAACTCGACGGGTGAGAGCTTCCGGCTGGAGAGCAGCCCTGAGGCCTCTCCGATGGTTAGATAGCAGAGTTCCGTCGTGTCGGGCCTCATCGAGACAGGTCCTGCGCATGACCGGGCACCGCGCCGGGTAGGAAGGTGACCCCCAGGTCTCCCATGCCGAGATCGAGTTCATGTAGAACGGCGGTCTGCCGTACGTAACGTTCGTAAATGGGCAGCAGGTCCGCCAGTTCCTCTTCGGTCAACTGCATGCCCGCTCGTTCTACCAGTACCCGTAGAGCTTCAATTGAAATGCCCTCTGACTCAACCAATTTTCGGCTTCTCCCTTCTGAGAAGACCTGCGGCCTGGACCGTTCAGGCCTCCCTACTAAACTAAGGCCCTTCCTCGTGGTATTGCCTGATAGCTCGGGGCTTGAATTGCCGGGCTGGATGTCCGGCCAACGCCGTTTCATCCAGGTCGATTCCAAGACCGGGGTCCTGGGGCACCCGGATATAGCCGTCCTCTACCTGGAAGGGGTTAATAGCGACCTCCCGGCCAAAGTCCTCCATGTTCACGAAGTATTCCGTGATCAGGAAATTGGGGATGTGGGCGGACACCTGTATGGTGGCGGCCAGACCCACGGTGGTGCTGTTGTAATTGTGCGGGGAGACGGCGACAAAGTAGGGCTCGGCCATCGCCGCTATCTCTTTGAGTTCCAGGATACCGCCGACGTTGCAGACATCGGGATTGATGATGTCGGCGGCCCGTTTCTCGAAGACCTCGCGGAACTCGAACTTGGTGTACAGCTCCTCGCCGGTGACGACCGGGATGTTTATCGCTCGTTTTGTATCGGCAAGGGCGTCGAGGTTTTCGGCAAGCACCGGCTCTTCGTACCAGAAGGGCCTGTACCGTTCGATCTCCCGGGCGATCCTGGTGGCGTGCATCGGGGCCAATCGACGGTGCATATCGAGGAGTATGTCCACGTCGGGCCCGATTGCCTCCCGCACCGCCCGCACGTTCTCGACCGCCGCCCTTTCGACCTCCTTGCCGACGAAGGTCCGCCAGGGCCCGGGCACGGGGTCGAACTTGAGTGCGGTGAACCCCATTTCGACGACTTTGCAGGCCTGTTCGGCCAGCTTGTCTGGCGTCATGGCTCCACCGTACCATCCATTGGCGTAGACTCGAATCCTGTCCCGGCAGGCCCCGCCCAGAAGTGCGTGGACCGGCGCACCGAGCCTTTTACCGGCGATGTCCCAGAGGGCTTGTTCGATGCCGCTGACGGCGCAATACAGGTCCATAGCGCCCCGGCGACCGGCGAAATCGTCGTACACCACCTGCATGAAGTGCTTGATGTGCATGGGGTCGCGGCCTACCAGGTAACGCGTTAGCTGGTCGACGTGCGCGGTGACCTGCACGTCCCTGTCCGACTGGGTGTAGCACTCGCCCCAGCCGTGGACCCCCTCGTCGGTATCGATCTTGACGAAGCACAGGTTTTTCCGTTGGCCGGGATTCGCGAGAAACGTCTTGACACCGGTGACTTGCAAGGGGGGCCTCCGAGAATGGGCAATCAGCAATCAGCGATCAGCTGTCAGTTATCAGCTTTCAGCCGTCCGATAAAAGCTGTAAGCATTCGCTTGACCGAGGTCACTGTGCGGTCCAACCGCCATCGATCACCACCTCGCTGCCGGTGACGTACGACGCTTCGTCGGATGCCAGATATAACACACCGTAGGCCACTTCGTCGGCCTCGCCGTACCTTCCGAGCGGCATACGCGACACCGTGAGGGCGTATTTTTTCTTGTCGGCCCTGCCACCGTCGGTCATAGGCGTGACTATGGGCCCAGGGTGGACTGAGTTGACGCGGATTCCTTCGCTCGCATATTGGATGGCCGCTGACTTGGTGAAGAGACGTACCGCGCCTTTGGAGGCGTGGTATTGTGTGCTGCTGTTATCCGTGCCGACCAGCCCGAGCTGGGAGGACATGTTGACGATGGACCCACCGCCGGTTTTGCGCAGTACGGGGATGGCGGTCCTGGTGCCGAGGAATACGCCCTTGGCGTTGACGTCCATGACCCTGTCCCACTCCTCCGGGCTTGTGTCCTCGACCATCATTGTGCCGGCGCTGACGCCGGCGTTGTTAACCAGGACATCCAGTCTTCTAAAGCGTTCTACGGTGGAGGAGACGGCCTGGTTCCATTGGGACTCCGAGGTCACGTCGAGCCGGACGAAGATGGCCTCGGCCCCGCCGTCAACGAGTTCCTTGACCACCTGGCGACCCTCGGTTTCCAGGATATCGCCGACGGCCACGCAGGCCCCTTCCGTGGCGAATAGGCGGGCGCATGCGGCACCGATGCCCTGGGCCGCACCGCTGATTAACGCTACCTTCCCATCCAGTCTCATTGTCGTCCTGCCGGTTCGATTTTTACTGGACTAGATGAACTGCTCCATGTGCTTGATGTTGGCCAGGTCGGGCTTGAGGTCACCGCGCTCGATCCTCTTCAAAAGCCCGGTGATAGCCTCGTTGGCGGACGCCTTGATTCCGACTTCGGCGCCCCGACCCGCCACGTAGCCGTTGAGGTACTCGATCTCGGTGCGGCGGCCTTTGAGCACGTCCTGATACATGGAAGGACGGCCCTCGCCTAATTGGCCGGCGCCCTCCGCCAGTCTGGTCTTGATCTCTTCCATAACCTGGGCGTCGTCCGCCCGCTGATAGGTCTCGGCGGGGATACCGCTGATAGGCTCCACCTCGACCCCGAGAGCCTTCCCAACGTTGACGACTTCGGCGGCGATTCTGATCGAAACGTCCACCACGTCGGGGGTCGTCCTGACGGCGGCAGAGCCGATGGCGGTCAGGGAGCAGACCGCGTTGGCCATGGCGTTTGTGGCGAGCTTGGCCCAGCGCTCGCCCCAGATATTGGTGGTGACCTTGGTGGGCCCTACAGCACTCAACACGTCGGCCAACGCCTGGACGCGCGGAGTGGACATACCGCTGAGTTCTCCCACAGTGAAGGCCGACCTGTCGGAGGCACTGGTCCGGAGGACATGGGCCGGTTCGTACATGCCGGCCCCCAGTGTTACCACGCAACCGATGTCTCTGGTAAAACCGACAATGGGGGCGATCAACTCGTCGTTTACCGCGTTCTGGGAGGAGATTATTACACCCGTGGGTTTGAGGTATGGGAGTATCATGTGGGTGGCCCAGACGGTATCGTAGGACTTTACGGAAAGGAAAACCGCGTCAAAAGGCTCTTTTATGCCGCTGACGTCACCGACATGCATTGC
>Ga0187827_10007976_pt1 | contig 11605 bp, 8 predicted proteins | sample ETNtaG_39_FD_167969 | JGI IMG/M metagenome (GOLD analysis project Ga0187827, IMG submission 167969) | Marine microbial and viral communities from oxygen minimum zone, Eastern Pacific Ocean - ETNP2014_SV_150_PacBio MetaG (Illumina Assembly) | ecosystem: Environmental > Aquatic > Marine > Hypoxic... | reverse complement strand
ACCATGTCCTTCGCAGGCGTCGCACCGACCTCCTTTGACATTGAAACTGAACCGCCCTGGTTTGAATCCACGGACCTTAGCGTCGGGCAGTTTTGCGAACAGTTGGCGGATGGGATCGAGGACTTTGGTGTAGGTCGCAGGATTGGAGCGCGGAGTGCGGCCGATGGGGCTCTGATCGATATCGATCACTTTGTCTAAATGATCTATACCGTCGATGCGCTCGTGGGGACCGGGCCTGCTTTTGGCGGTGTAGAAGTGGCGCGCGAGGGCCGGAAGTAGAGTATCAGATATCAGCGAGCTTTTGCCAGAACCTGAGATCCCGGTCACGCATGTAAGCACTCCCAGAGGGATTGAGACGTCTATTTTTTTCAGATTGTTATGCTGTGCACCGACAATCTCAATTTTTTTGCCGTTTGGGGAGGTGCGTTTTTCCGGGATTTCGATTCGTCGCTTGCCGGTGAGATAGTCTCCTGTCAGAGAGTCTGGTTGAGACATCACCTCCTGCGCTGTTCCCACACAGACCACTTCCCCGCCGCGTATTCCAGGACCAGGCCCGAAATCCACCAACAGATCGGATCGAAACATGGTCTCTTCATCGTGTTCGACGACAATCACCGTGTTGCCCATGTCCCTTAATCGCTCAAGCGCGATCAACAGCCGATCGTTGTCCCTGTGATGAAGGCCGATGGAGGGTTCGTCCAGCACGTAGAGCACGCCCACCAAACCGCACCCGATCTGCGATGCCAACCGTATTCTTTGCGCCTCGCCACCTGACAGAGTTGGGGCTGACCTGTCCAGGGAGAGATAGGAGAGACCCACGTTTAGCAGGAACTCCAATCGCCCCTGTATCTCCAACAGGGCTTCCTCGGCGATGATTCTCTCCTGCTCTGACAGCGAGAGTAGAGACAGGTGTCGGTGGGCGTCTTCGATCGAGAGATTCGCAAGTTGGGGTAGCGACAGACCACCTACGGTCACGCTCCGCGACTGAGGTGCGAGCCGCTCGCCGCTGCACTCCGAACAGGATATCTGCGACATGAACCGACCGAGCGTCTCTTTGGTCTTTGGGTTTTTGCTTCCGTGGAACCTGGCGGTAAGCCACGGGATGATTCCGCCGAATGTATCGCGATGGGACCACCCACGAGAGGTGGGGCGTTTTCTGTAGACAAACTTGATTCTCTGGCCATCAAGACCATAGAGCAGCTTTTCGCGGGCGGCTTTGGGGATGTCTTGCCACGGGGTGTCCAGGTCGGACTTACCATACCGCTCTAGGACCCCTTCATAGTAGTGTCGGCGCCATTTGTTGCTGTCTACATTGACACCTGTCATCGCTCCCAAACGCAGAGATAGTTCTGGGTTTGGAATGAGCTGCTCCGGGTCGACGTCTACGACGGTTGCTAGCCCTTCGCATTTGGGACACATGCCCGCTGGATGGTTGAACGAAAACATCTGCGGCGTAGGGGGCTCGTATGAGATGCCGCAGTCAGCACAGGCGTAGTTGGAGCTGAGGAGGGTATCCTTGCCCTCATCATCCGCGCTTTCAATCACGTTGACTATGACTGTGCCCTCACCCATCAAGAGCGCGGCGTCCACCGATTCAGCGACACGGCCTCTCACGCCGGGTTTCACCACCAGACGGTCGATAACTACGTCGATGTCGTGGCGGGCATTTCTATCGAGATTTGGATCTTCGGCCAAGAGCACGATCCGACCATCAACACGCGCTCGGACATATCCTTGGCGTTGGAGGTCTTCAAACAGGTCCAGATATTCGCCGCGACGCCCTCTGACGTTTGGTGCGAGCAGGTTAAGGCGTGTGCCCTCAGGCAAATCAAGCATCCGGTCGATGATCTCTTCGCGGGTCTGACCGCCTATCGGTTTGCCGCAGTTGGCGCAGTGCGGCATGCCTACACGGGCATAGAGCACACGCAGGTAGTCATTGATTTCTGTGATCGTGCCGACGGTGCTTCTCGGGTTGCGCCCTGCGGTTTTCTGCTCAATTGATATCGCAGGAGCCAGACCGGAGATATGATCGACATCCGGCTTCCCCATCTGATCCAAAAACTGTCTGGCGAAAGCGGACAGCGACTCGATGTAGCGCCGCTGCCCCTCGGCGTATATGGTGTCGAACGCCATCGACGATTTGCCTGAGCCGGACACCCCGGTGAAGCAGATCATCTTGCCTTTTGGCAGCGTCAGATCGACGTCTTTGAGGTTGTGAACGCGCGCGCCATGAACTACAAGTGCTTCGGTCTCCATATAGGGGTCTCGACTCGGTATCAGATCGGCTTTGGTGGACGAAGATAATAAGTGTACGCAGCAAACCCTGACAGCGGTATGTCAGGGTCAGATCGAACAAAATGTAAGGCACCATTATCTTCAATCAACTACAGGGTTTATGGCCTCTCTGTAATTCAAAATGCGATCGCTTTTTCTGAATTCGCTATGGTGACTCCAGCCAGCAAATAATAAGGCGAGGCCCGACAGAACAGAATTGAGAAGCGCTCCGCCATCTCCAATTCTACGCGCTGAATGTTTTGAGTTTGGCGCAGAATCTTCTTTGGTTTTGGCAACCTGCGTCCTTTTTTGACGGTCGGACCGATATGTTGGATATGCCAGTTATTGCGGCCTCATTAGCGGGGCAACTATGCTGTCCAGGGGTGACTCCGCCGTTGTGTATTCGTACCATTGTGCTGCCCCTATGCGCGACCTCCAGCACGAAGGAATTGAGATGCATCCGCCGCTACCATCCTCCGAACGAGTTCTCATGGGGCCGGGCCCCAGCAACATTCATCCGCGAGTGATGCACGCGATGTCCACGCCTGTAGTGGGGCATCTGGACAGCGAGTTTTTGTCGATGATGGATCACCTTCAGCAGATGCTCAGGGAAGTGTTTCAGACCGAAAACCGGCTGACGATGGCGATCTCCGGCACCGGATCTGCGGGGATGGAGACGTGTCTGGTGAACCTGTTGGAGCCAGGGGACAAAGCGATCGTATGTATCAACGGCGTGTTTGGCACTCGAATGAAAGACATTGTGGCTAGATGCGGGGCTGATGCGGTTGTGGTCGAGGCAAGTTGGGGCGAAGCGATTGACCCTGATGCACTTAGGTCGACGTTGTCCGAAACGGCCGATGTGAGGGTGGTGGCGCTGGTCCATGCGGAAACATCCACAGGTGTCTTGCAGTCGATGGATGAGATAGCTGGTATTGTCAAAGATAGCGGCGCGATGCTGTTGTTGGATACGGTAACGTCGCTCGGTGGTGCCGAGGTGGCGCTGGACAACTGGGGAGTGGATGCTGCGTATTCCGGGACGCAGAAGTGCCTTAGCTGCCCTCCTGGTCTGGCACCAGTGTCCTTCAGCAAACGTGCGGTGGAGCACATCCTTTCGCGAAAAACCCCGGTGCAGAGCTGGTATCTTGATACGAGCATGTTAAGCAAATACTGGGGCAGCGAGCGTGTCTATCACCATACCGCGCCTATCAGCATGAATTACGCGCTCTACGAGGCGTTGCGGGTTGTGCTTGATGAGGGGCTTGAGGCTCGATGGCAGAACCATCGCGCACTGCACGAAGGGCTTGTCGCCGGACTAGAGGCGATGGGGTTGTCGCTGAAAGTACGAGCAGATATCCGCGCACCGATGCTAAACGCTGTGAAAGTCCCCGAAGGTGTGGACGAGAAACAGGTTCGTTTGGATGTCATGAGCCGATTTGGTTTGGAGCTGGGGGCTGGATTGGGTCCTTTGGCTGGAAGTATCTGGCGGATTGGACTGATGGGCCACTCTTGTCAGGCGTCTTCTGTGACGACCTGTCTGGCAGCTTTGGGATGGGCGCTCAACAGGCAAGGGTGCAACGTTCCAGATGGGGTAGCGGCAGCGCTTGAGAGGATAGGTGGCTGAGATGGTTGGTTTCGACGAAGCTTTGCGGTTAGCTGGTCCGCCAGTCATCTTTACGTCACCACATCAAGCGTTTGCCAAAACTGCTGGAAAGGCCGCATAATGAATCCATCCAACCTGACACCAAAAGACGCCGCCAGATCGCTCTACCAACGCACTGACACCAGTGAAGCTCCTGTTGATCTGGTGCCTGTTCTACGCCATCTGGGGATGATCGTCGATGAAGGGGCTCTCATAGGGACGGACGGGACGCTGCGTCAGGTAGATGATCACTGGCGCATTATGCTCCGCAGATCCATGAGCCACACCAAAAAAAGGTGGGAGGTCGCAAAGCAGGTGGGAATCTGCGTGATGCCTACAAAAGGGATGACAATCACTGCGCGTGATGCCGACAGGTTCGCCGCTGAGCTTCTGATGCCCCCGCTTGCAACCAAGGAGGCCTTTCAAAGCCGTCGGGTTTGGCTCAAGGACGCCCTCTCGGTGGGGATGTCTGCAACCAAAGACGACATGGTCAGGGGGCTGGCTTGGCAGTTTGAGGTAAACTATGCTGCCATGGCGATCCGGTTGGACGAACTGAAACTGTGGGAAACACGATAGAGGAAGGCAGCTCGTGCCAGCAACCGATCACGCGGCAACAGCCGAAAATTTGAGCGAGATCCGCCTCCGAATGGTGTCCGACCAGATTGTGCGGCGGGGAATCACCGACCGTCGGGTCCTGGAAGTGATGTCGGTTGTTCCAAGGCACATGTTCGCGGACAGCGATGACTATGAGAGCGCCTACGGGGACCATCCGATACAGATCGGGTACGGCCAAACGGTTTCCCAACCCTATATGGTAGCGCTGATGAGTCAATGTTTGGAGCTGTCTGGCACCGAGCGCGTGTTGGAGATCGGGACTGGATCGGGCTACCAGGCTGCGGTGTTGGTTGAGCTTGCAGGTGAGGTCCACTCCGTCGAACGTCACGAGGGACTCGCTAATCGGACTAGGGCGCTGTTCGAACGGCTACACCTCCCGATCGAAGCGCATGTGGGGGATGGATCGGGTGGATGGCCCGATGGAGCGCCCTACGATCGCATCATCGTGACGGCTGGCGCGCCACGGGTGCCTGCGCCACTCATCGAACAGCTCGCGGACAACGGCCGGTTGGTGGCACCGGTGGGATCGCGGGACGAGCAGAGGCTACTCATGGTAGTGAATAGAGGCGGCGAAATCCACACCAGCGGGCACGGAGCGTGTGTCTTCGTTCCGCTCATCGGTGAGTCGGGGTGGGACAGCTAGAGCAGCGAGCGGCGGTTGCCGTCCACGGGCTGGCAGGTCTTGTACAGGTTTTGTTTTTTTGGGCGCATAGGACAGAGGAGCTTAAGTTGATAAGACGGTTATACGACTGGGTGTTGCGGTGGGCTGAGTCGCCCTACGGGGTGTGGGCGCTGTTTGTTCTTGCGTTTGCCGAGTCGTCCTTTTTTCCGATCCCCCCAGACGTGCTTCTGATAGCCCTCTGTCTGGGCAAACCCGCCAGAGCTCTGATGTTTGGGTCGGTAAGCCTTCTGGGTTCGGTGACCGGGGGGATGCTTGGATACTACATCGGCACGGCGCTGATGAAGACCGTCGGGCAGCCGATAATAGAGTTCTATGGTGCCGAACATATTTTCTTGGAGCTTCAGACCACCTTCAACGAAAACAGCGTCATCGCGATTCTGATAGCTGCCATAACGCCCATTCCGTACAAAGTTTTTACGATCACCGCTGGCGTCTGTGACACGCCGTTAGGTACGTTCGTCATGGCATCGCTCGTAGGGCGCGGCGTCAGGTTTTTTGCAGTCGCTGGACTAATAACGGCGTTTGGACCGAAAATACAGTCGTTCATCGACCATTACTTCAACAAACTCGCGTGGACGTTCGGCGTGCTTCTAGTTGGCGGATTTGTACTGATAAAGATCCTGCTTTAGCCGAATGTGAACCGCTACCATAGGCCGGACTTCCGCCGAAGGGGCGATAAGGTGCGTCTTAGAGAGTCTTTACTGATAGCCGTCATCCCGATTCTGATAGGATACTCGCCTGCCAGCGCCGATTCTGAGAGCGGCATAGTCGATGGTGTCACCGCTGGAGTCGAGGAGTTGAGCGGAGATGTCCGCAAGCAGTACGATTGGCTGCGAAAACGGCGGACATTTTCCATTGAGGGCGTGCCCTATGGTGCGACGGGGCTTCCGCTGGTGTTTTACACCCCTAGCAGCGGGCTGACCTACGGCGGATGGGTTCAACTGGCCAACTACGAAAGCCGCCCTTACAGATACAGGGTGATGGTGCAGTGGCTGCTGACGACGCAGGGCACACGCGACCACTTTATTAGCGGAGAGATTCCCACCATCTGGGGGACACCGTTCTCGCTCAGGGTTCTGATGCGGGATGTGAACAGTGTCAACACCAACTTCTTCGGGTTGGGTAACACGTCTAAAAGAGACGCCAAGGCCATCGACAAGAACCATTACTACTACGTCTACCGATTAGAGGAGCAGAGGACGGCGTTCGATTTTGAGGGGGAGCTTTTCGAAGGGCAGATCGGAGCGTTTTTTTGGTTGCGGTTCAACCGCGGGCTGCCTACTCAGAGGTTTGCGGCGAAAGGTTCCTACGTTTTCGATATCTCCCACACCGGCGGTCGCCCGATTGACCCTTACGACCGCGATGCCAGGTGGAGCAACTTTTTTGCCGTCGGACTTCTCCACGACACCCGCGATGATAGGGAGTTTACCACCGAAGAAACGCTTGCTGACGCCTCAGTCCAGTGGACGCCCTCATTCGTAGGATCGGACTACGACTACGCCCGCTTGACCTTAATAGGTCGTAAGTATTGGCGATTTGTGCCAAAGTTCGATCCAGGCACTTATGTCATATTCGCCAGGATGATAGTCGAAACCATATGGGGCGACGCTCCGTTCTACGCGATGACAGAGGTGGGTGGAGCGATCAGGGGTACTTCGGTCGGCAGCAACGAAGCGCTGCGCGGCTTTGAGTCGCGGCGGTTCGCAGACAAAGCAAAGGTTCTTACAAACACCGAGCTGCGTCGCTTCCTTCCGTCGTGGAAAATCAAGGGGCAGAACTTGGAGACCCAGGCGATACTTTTTGCCGATTTCGGGCGCGTGTCCCCCAGTCCAGTCTGTCCAAATGGCGGCCTAGCGACCCGCATATAAGTGGCGGGGTGGGCATGTTAATGAATTGGAACGCTCAGTTGACGTTGAGGTTGGACATGGCAATATCGCCTGAAGGGAGGTCGGTTCTCTTCTCTTTCGGTCAAGTGTTTTGACCACAGAATCCCGTCACCGCATTACGCTTGTGATCATCAGCGTTAAAAGTCGCTCGTTAGCCCCACTGCGGGCATCTCATCGGATGTTCTGGTAGCATGAAGAGATATCGCGTCACACCAAGTGGTCCGCTAGACGCTACCATCACGCCACCAGGTTCCAGAAGCCACACCAATCGCGCGATTGTCGCCGCTGCGCTGGCCCGCGGCACCTCCACGCTCACCGGGGTACTCGAGAGCGAAGACACACAGGTGATGCTGGACGCGTGGCGGGCGTTGGGGATCGGTGTTTCTGAAGAGAATGACTCGACGACTGTCAACATTGAGGGATGCGCTGGGGTAATCCCGTCGAAGAACGCCAACATATGGGTAGCGGCATCTGGGACGACAGCGCGGTTTCTCACGGCGGTATTAACGGCAGCTCATGGTCGCTTCGTGATTGATGGTGTGCCAAGAATGAGACAGCGGCCGATCGCGGACCTGATAGGCGCGTTAGGAGAGCTCGGGGCTGATATAAGTACCGAGCAGGGCAACGGGTGCCCCCCAGTAACTGTGAAAGCCAACGGCTTGCCCGGTGGACAGTGCAACCTTCCTGGAAACCTCAGCAGTCAATACCTGTCTGGGATGCTGTTAGCCGCACCTTTGGCAGAGACGGATGTCACCATCAACATCATCGACAATCTGGTTTCGAAGCCTTTTGTGGAGATGACCGTCAAAACGCTAAAAAGTTTTGGTGTGAGGGTTGAACGAGAGGGATGGGAGCGATTTACGGTGGAGGGAAATCAGAAGTGGGATGGTCGGCAATACCCAATCGAACCCGACGCTATCTCCGCGACCTACTTTTGGGGTGCGGCTGCTGTTACCAAAGGACGCGTCCGGGTAGATGGGATAGACGACGCCACGACGCAAGGCGACGCAGCCTTTGTGCGGGTTTTGGAGGAGATGGGATGTACGGTGATAGTAGGCGATGGGTTCACTGAAGTCGAAGGCGGAGAGCTACAAGGTATTGATATTGATATGGGTTCGATGCCTGATGCTGCGATGACTCTAGCTACCGTTGCGGTATTTGCCAACAGCCCAACGAGGGTACGAGGCGTCGCCAACATGCGGATTAAAGAGACCGACCGGATAGCGGCGATAGTGTCCGAACTGAAGAAACTGGGAGTTGAAGCCCAAGCAACTGACGACGGTTTTGTAATAGACCCATCTGACACAATAGAGCCCGCAGAGATAGATACCTACGGCGATCACCGGATGGCGATGAGTTTCTCTCTGGTCGGACTTGGCTCACCCGGTGTTGTCATCAACGATCCAGACTGCGTGACGAAGACTTTCCCCAATTTCTTTGAGGTACTGGAGGCGGTGTGCCGCCCGAACGCCAAAGTCATGGCCTGACAGGTGATGTCGGTGGCTTCCCAACCGTCGCAGACGAGATTATGCTGGCGGGCCGAACGCTTCTGGTCCACAGGGTCGAACACCCCGATCATGCGTTGGATGCTGCGCTTGAGGCGATGAAAGGCGATGACCCTTCAGACATTCTGCCTTACTGGGTAGACGTCTGGCCATCCGCCAAAGTGCTTGCCGAAAAAATTGCCAGTCTTGGTTCATTAGCAGGAAAGACCGCGCTGGAACTTGGTTGTGGGGCGGGGGTAGGTGGGTTGACAGCGTCGGTGATGGGCTGTGATGTCATTTTCACCGACGCTGACGTCCAGGCTGTGGCGCTAGCCAGGCTCAACGTATCAACAAACGCATTGACCGGTGCCGATTTCGAGCAGTTGGACTGGAGAGAGCCCTTTAATATCCCAACCGTGGACCTAGTCATTGGCTCGGACCTACTCTACGAGACCTGGCAGGCAAGGCCGCTGGCGCGCACGATAGCGCAACTGCTGTCACCGCAAGGACGGGCGATAGTAGTCGATCCCAAGAGAAACACCGCAGAAAAGTTTCTGGATGAAGCGGCGTTCGCTGGACTCGAGTCCAGCGTAGAGGAGGCTCTGAACCCAGAAACCCCAAAGCTTAGCTTTGACGTAATGACACTCACTCACGCCAAATAACTGCTCGCCTGGTAATTCTTGTGCTAACAGGACGGCGGCGGAAGCTAACAGCTCTGCTGGGTTTTTTGGTCGTGCTCAGTGTCGGTGCCTGGGTGTTCAGGGATATCTGGTTGACTCAGATCGGACAGTGGCTGGTCGTGGAGACGCCGCTGGCGAAATCAGACGCGATATTGGTCTTAGCGCTCAACGAGTCGAGACTGCATCATGGATGGACGCTCTTCGATAGGGGATGGTCCGACACAGTTCTGGTCAGCGTGGGACAGCACCTTCTGCAAAACTGCTTCGGGTCTGATGTGGATATTCCGCAGTGGACGAAGAACCGGGTGGTCAGCCATGGCGTACCTGAGGACCGAGTGCGGTTTTTGTGGCGGGCTACATCCACCTTCGACGAAGCGGAGTTAGCGCGGAATACCGCTATCGCCAGAGGTTGGTCATCGTTGATGGTGGTGAGCGATCGAACACATATGCGCCGGGCGAGTTTCATATTTCAGCGGGTATTTGAGTCAACTGGCGTCGAGCCTCGGTTCAGCGCAGTGCCCAAATCCGCGAGCTGGAGCGACCTCGACAGATGGTGGACGCGAGAAGGGTCTGCTTTCACGATGGTAAAGTAGTACATCAAACTGCTGTACTACTGGTGGAACTACTAGCCCCACCACAGGCGGAGACTACCCTTCACTACCCACCGCAACTGGTGGGCCACTGGAGCGTATGACCCCATTTCCGTCTGCATCGCGGTCGTAGCTGCTCCAACCAGCAAGCCAGACCCGATCACCTTTCGCTATCTCCTCAATGGTTATGTCACTGTCCGGTGGAAACGCTTCTCTCAGATCGGTCTTTTCTGACGAAAGATCCAGCGTGACGGATGATTCGGTATTGTGCTCCAGTGGCCCACCAGTTGCGAGTTTGATGGGGACGGTAATTTTCCTGTCGTGGTTGAGTAGCCAGGCACCCCGGTAGTAGCCGCGTCCCGCAGCAAGAGGCAGCGGCGAATCGAGCTCGACACGGTCGCCGTCAACCTGCGACACTCGCGCTTCGCCGATGAGGGGCGACCAGTTTAGTGAGATCATCCATCCGCCGTCATCATCTGCTGGTCTGATGCTTTCGATTTGATAGGCAAAGCTGTCCTGGCCGCGTTTCACAAGCAGATACTGCCCGACAGCGTCATCAGGTGGGTCCTCCTCCGACAGGACGACCAAAGAACGACCAGACGTGTCTACCTCACTGATCTCGCCGCGCCAATCGGGAGCACCACGAACAACCCCGGCACCTTTCCAGGTCAGATGGCCGTCACCAACCAGTCGCGCACGGCGCACCCCTTGTTCGTCCACATCCAACATCCCCATCTGTCCGCTAAACTCAACGTCGCCTATTTTGGCGGCAGCCGTTGAGGTGTCAGCGCGTAGGACCCACTGCGTCGCTCTTTCTGTCTCAATTCGTACTGCGCTCACCCCTTCTGCTTTGAGCATTTCAGCGAAATTAACAGGAAGATCGGAATCGGATTCGACGACGTTGACGAAACATGATGAAAGTGGTGCCTCCCCGGTCCTGTGGCGCAGCGCCCACTCAAGCTCGTAGGGCGCATTGTCGGCTGGCGCGTGGGGGGAGCGACCGGTGCCTAAGACAACCTCGCCGCTGTCGGGCGATACCTGGGTCATGCGCAGTTTGATCGAGTCGTCGCCAGGCAGCGTCCAACTCGCTGACCACTGGCTGTCGATAGCGCCTCGAGAAACGTTATAGATGTGGCTCAGGCTATCTATCCGTTGGGAGCCCCAAGATGGCTGAATATTGCCCTCACCATATTCTACATCAGGCCCCAGTGCGGTTCCTGTGGGCTGGTCTGCTAGAGTGTCAAGTCCTTCGCTGCTGAACTCTCCTGGAGGTCCGTGGAAACTCCACCAATGCTCGGTACCGCCTTCGACGTCAAAGAAGTCAACGGCGTAGAAACGTCCGTCTGGCAGATCAACAAGGCATACCGTGCGATCAAGACGATGGCCCGGTAGGTCTTCGTAAGGAGAGTCGGCGGTAAATCCTTCTCCAGATGCCCTGACCACCTGAAAACCCTCGGTGTCGCTAAAGAGCTTGACGGTGCTTCGCCACCACGGCCGTTGTTGGCTGTTTACATGGACACTGTAGTGCGTCAGCCAGTTGGCGTCCCATGTGTCCATGTAGTTCCATGAATACGGATAGCCCATATGACGCATCAGGTTGCGCCCGTGCGCCATCAGCCCTATGTCCATCGGCTGAAAATGGGCATGTCCTGGGTGATCGCCATAGTAGAGCCAGAGAGCCCTGCGCTTCTCGCCCTCGCCACTCTCAAGCAGCCCGACGCCATACCCATCCAACAGACGCGATGGCCACATAAA
>Ga0187827_10007975_pt1 | contig 11605 bp, 9 predicted proteins | sample ETNtaG_39_FD_167969 | JGI IMG/M metagenome (GOLD analysis project Ga0187827, IMG submission 167969) | Marine microbial and viral communities from oxygen minimum zone, Eastern Pacific Ocean - ETNP2014_SV_150_PacBio MetaG (Illumina Assembly) | ecosystem: Environmental > Aquatic > Marine > Hypoxic... | reverse complement strand
AGGAGGGACTGATGGGCTTCATGTACACCCTCTACCAGCTCCTTATAATTCTCCAAAGTATCCCAGATCTTTTCAATATGGTCTACTAGGTCGCTAAAATATACTTCTAGAGCCCCAATTAGAAAATCCATATCTTTTATTTCGAACGTTTTTAAAAGTTTTATTTGTGGAAAGATGATATTACGAAAAGTAAGGATATTAGTCCTTATAAGAAGAATGGTTCTTACATTCTTGGTGGACGGCTTCTTAAAGATGTCATCCTCTACATTCTGGATGTTTCTATATATTTTGTTAAGAATAGGGAAGTTATAGTCGATAAGAGCATCAAGGACCCTGTGCAGAAGGTAGCCGGAACCTTTTGCCAATATACCGGAATTCTCCTTAAGATTGTCATAAGTATTTTCTATAGGCTTGCATGCCCCCTGGTGAACAGTGACTATAAAATTGTTGCCGATAAATATGTTTACCGCAAAAGGAAGGAGCCTCTTGGTCGATTTTATAAATAGAGGGATATGGAGTACTAAGAAAAAATAATCATCATATTCATCAAGTTTGGGCCTTTCGATTACACTTAAACAATCCTCGATATCCAATGGGTGGAAGTGGAAATGGTCGAGCAAGAACTGCATGCTGGTCTTGTTAGGATTTTCTATATCAAGCCATAATAGATAATCCGGATTTTTTATATAGGAAGGTAGATCACATTGCCTGAATTTTTGTACCAGAGAAATCTTTTTTTTGTTGTAAACAAGAGTATTCATGCTTATCTGTCTTCAATAAATCTTTATACAATTTTATAATTTTTTATTAAAAAAGAAAATATTAATTAATCAAGAAAGTAGCATGACTGTTGTTAAGAAAGAATAGCTGGAAACATTGTTTTTAATTATTTCAATGAAACGTTAAGAGCAATATAACTTGCTAAAGGTGCTTACGAAGACTCAGCGATAGAAGGGGAGCAAACATAGAAAAGACTGGAAACACACTATTGTTCAGGATTATCTAGCACTTTTTTAATAATACTTATAACAGTGTAAGTTTCAATAAATCTACTTTATTATTGTAAGAATTGTTATGACCTAATTTAAAAGCCTAACCATGTTAAAGAATCTTTGACAACATGTAACTTTTGTGATAAATGTATAATATATAATACTAATTCTATAGAATTAATAATAATTATTTTCTATGCTCCGGCCAGAAAAGGCCGGACAGATCAATAAATGTAAATGTGGAATAATTAATACTATTGAAACTGTACTATAATTCAAGCAAACTCAAGATTGAATATAATCCTAGTATTTAAAAATGAAATTAACTACCAGAGGACAATATAGCACCAAACTAATGATGGAACTTGCCAAAAAATATGGTGAAGGGCCAATTTTGTCAAAAGATATAAGTAAAGCACAAGATATTTCTTTTAAATATCTTGGCCAACTTATTATTCCACTAAAGATTGCTGGATTGGTTAGGTCAAACAGAGGCGCGCATGGAGGAATTATGCTTTCCAAACATCCAGAGGACATTAAGCTAATAGATATTTTAAAAGCGGTAGAGGGATCACTATATCTTGCAGAATGTATCAAAGCTCCAAACATATGCAATCGTTCAAAAAACTGTGTGGCTAGAGAAATTTGGGAGGAAGCTAGTGAAGCCTTTCTAAAAGTATTTAACTCCATTACTTTGCAAAAGATGATAGAGAGAGATAAAGCAAAAAAGAACGGATAAGGAAATGATGTCTGGGAAAATTAGGAAAGTTAAAACAGAATATAAGTAAGGCGGGAATTATAACATGGTTAAAAATGTTCTGATAATAAAAAATTCCACACTGGAAGGCCCAGGTCTCATAGAGCACGTACTTATGGAAAATGATATATGTTGGGATATAATTGATTTGGAAAGTGGAGATGAATATCCTGCTTTTAAAAAATATAAAGCCGTGTTTGTATTAGGTGGACCTGATAGTGCTAATGATAAAACCCTAAAAATCCAAGAGGAATTAAAAAAAATTGGCCAAGTTTTGGATTTAGGAATTCCATACCTAGGGATCTGTTTAGGCATGCAGCTTCTTATTAAAGCAAATAAGGGAAAGGTGGAAAGATGTAGTATAAGTGAAATTGGCTGGAAAGATCTGGATAATAAATATTTTAAAGTTTCTCTTACTGAAGAGGGACAAAAGGACCCTTTATTTAGCGGAATTGAGGGCTCATTAAGAGTGTTTCATCTTCACAATGAGACTATAAGACTAAGTAGAAGCACTAGATTACTTGGCACTGGTTCATATTGTAAAAATCAAATCGTAAACAATGGAAGCAAATCCTACGGAATACAAGGACATATTGAACTGACTAAAACCATGCTAGTTGATTGGGTAACCTATATTACAGATTTTAAACACTTAAAGAAAGATTCTATTGTCGAAGATTATTTCAAGTTGCAATCAGAGTATGAGAAGGTCGGAAAAAGGGTTATTGAAAATTTTTTAAGGATTTCCAAGTTAATATAGAGAATATTTCCACTGGAATCTTGACTATTTATTCTTAACAAATTGTTACAAACCGTTATAAATTATCTCCGGCAATAGTAGTAAAAATTATTTAAACATATTAGCATCTATATGCTTAAATATTAATAACATCTAAAGGAGTTAGTTTAACGCTACGAATAGCAGCAGCGAATTTAGCTATAAGTAAAGATAGGATGATTACTAATAAATACGCAGTAGTTATTTTTAGTACCTTAAAAAAACATTTAGTAAAAGTATTTCAAAGATTTTTAGAGATGGATTAATTATGGGTGGTATCTTTAAAATAAATTTATTTTTTAAAGAATATATTACAATGAACAAGTTATCAGAGTTAGGAGATTTTATTTTCTGAAAGAGAAAGGCATTACATTAATAGTAAAACCAAGATTTTACTATTAATTTTATAGAATATAAGTAGACTTAAAAAATGACAAGAATAAGAAATTAAAAAATTTATTAGTTTTATTGGAAGGCTTAAATGAAGAAATTCACAAGAAAAGATTTTTTGAAAGTTTCCTTATCTTCAGTGACTGGATTAATCTTAACAAAACCCCTATTAACCTATTTATCATTTTCTCCTGAAGTCGATAATCCACTGGACTACTATCCTGACAAAAACTGGGAGGAAATATACAGGAATCAGTTTGGGCATGATAGCACTTTCCATTTCTTGTGTGCCCCTAACGACACCCATAACTGCTTACTAAAAGCATATGTAAAAAATGGTATTATCACGAGGATTGGACCCAGTTATGGCTATGGAAAATCAAAGGATATCTACGGTAATCAAGCTTCTTCAAGATGGGAGCCCCGCCTTTGCCAAAAAGGACTTGCATTAAATAGAAGAATATATGGGGCACGACGTATAAAATACCCAATGATCAGGGAAGGTTTTAAAAAATGGGCAGATGCAGGATTTCCAAGAAATGCCGACGGAAAACCACCTGATAAATACCTACAAAGAGGTAAAGAAAATTTTTTAAAAGTATCTTGGGACGAAATTTTTGATATTGCAGCTAAAGCCTTTACTAATATAGCAACTACCTATAGCGGGACTGACGGAGAAAAGTTATTAAAGAAGCAGGGCATTTATGACACTGACACAATAGATGCTATGGGACAAGCGGGTACCCAAGTATTAAAATTTAGAGGAGGAATGCCTTTACTAGGAATAACCAGAATATCTGGGATGTATCGGTTAGCAAATTCGATGGCTATTCTTGATAAACATATTAGGGGTTTGTCTCCTGACGAGTCAGTAGGAGCAAAAGGTTTTGATAATTATACATTTCATACAGATCTACCGCCAGGGCATCCCATGGTAACCGGACAGCAGACTGTTGATTTCGATTTATTTTGTACAGAAAATGCAAACTTGATCATACCTTGGGGGATGAATTGGATTTCAACAAAAATGCCTGATTCTCATTGGTTAACTGAAGCCAGAATGAAGGGTGCGAAAATAATAACAATAACTGTAGAGTATTCATCAGTTGCTTCAAAATCGGACGAAGTAGTCATCATCAGACCTGCGTCTGATTCTGCTTTTGCGTTAGGGCTAGCCTATGTAATTATAAAGGAAAAATTATATGATGAAGAATATATAAAAAATCTTACTGACCTTCCATTTTTAGTAAGAATGGATACATTAAAATTACTGCGTGCTGAAGATATTTTCCCTGACTATAAGGCACCTGAAGACAGGAGAAATACGATTACAATAAAAAAAGGCGATGAAGTACCTCCTTCTATTAAGGCAGGAAGCAAGCAAGTTATTTCTGAAGAATTATTAAATGAATGGGGAAATTTTGTTGTATGGGATAAAAATAGTGAATCTTTTACGCCTGTTACTAGAGATGAAGTAGGCAAGTTTTTTAAAGAAAAAGGAACAGACCCCGAGCTGGAGGGTGAATATGAAGTAAATATTGAAGGAAAGAAAGTAAAGGTAAGAACAGTATATGACATTTATTCCCAATATATTATGGAAAATTTTGATCCTGAGTCTGTTTCAAAGATAACCTGGGCACCAGAAGAAGCAATTATAGGGCTAGCCAGACAGATAGCAAAAAATAAGGAGAAGACACTTATTGCTGTGGGAATGGGTCCAAATCAGTTTTTCAATGGTGATTTAAAAGATAGAGCCATATTTTTTGTTTGTGCACTAACCAAAAACATCGGAACACATAGTGGAAATATAGGTAGTTTCGCTGGTAATTACCGTCTTGCATATTTTGATGGTATTGAAAAATTTATATCTGAAGATCCTTTTAACATAGAGCTTGATGAGACAGAGGATGTTAAAGTAAAGCAGTATTTTAAATTTGAGTCTGCCCATTATTTTAATCATAGTGATAAACCTTTAAGAGTCGGCAATAAACTTTTTACAGGGAAAACCCATATCCCTACGCCTACTAAATCATTAATGTTTTGTAATGCAAATTCTATTCTTGGCAATCTAAAAGGGCATTTTGAAGCAGTTGTAAATACCCTGCCTAATATAGAAATGATATCAGTAAGTGATTGGTGGTGGTCTACAAGCTGCGAATACGCAGATATAGTCTATCCGGTTGATTCCTGGGCTGAATTTAAATACCCAGATGTGACAGCTTCAGTTACTAATCCTTTTTTACAGGTTTTTCCAACTTCACCACTTAAACGACTGCACGATACAAGAAGTGATATTGAAATATATTCAGGACTTTCTGCAGCATTTGCCAAACAATTTAATGATAATAAATTCAATGATTATTGGAAGTTTGTCCAAAATGGAAAAGCCCGTGTCTATCTGCAAAGAATTTTAGATAGCTCCAGCATGACAAAAGGTTACAATATAAAAGAATTAGAAGAAAATTGTGAAAAAGGAATACCTGCTCTTCTTATGAGCCGCACCTATCCTAAAATGATAGGTTGGGAGCAAATACAGGAAAGTAAACAATGGTATAATAAAACTGGGCGTCTGGAATTTTATAGGGAAGAAGATGAGTTTATAGAATATGGAGAAAATCTGCCTGTTCATAGGGAGACGGTTGATGGAACCGTATATGAACCAAATGTCATTGTTGGAAAAAAACATCCTGCAATAAAACCATTTGGGCCTGAAAAATATGGCATTTTAAAAAATGATCGTTCTGCAGAAACTCGCCAGGTTAGAAACGATATATTCACAGTAGACCAGCTATTAAATTCGACCCATCCCCTTAAAGAGAAATATGGGTATACCCATGTCTATATTACTCCAAAATATAGACATGGAGCACATACAATGCCAGTTGATATTGATGTAATGGCGATATTGTTCGGACCATTTGGGGATCCTGACCGGAAGGACAGGAGAATGCCCTGGGTAGGAGAAGGTTATGTCGATATAAATCCAGAAGATGCAAAAGCTTTAGGGATTGAAGATGGTGACTATGTATGGGTAGATGCTGATCCCGAGGATAGACCTTATTCTGGAGAAAAGAAGAAAAATAGCGAAGAATTTAGATTGTCAAGATTACTCCTACGTGCTAGATACTATAATGGCGTACCATCAACTGTTAGCCGATCATGGTTCAATATGTACGGGGCTACTTATGGTTCTATTAAAGGACATCTAGAAAATATTGATGGCTTGGCAAAGAATCCCAGAACAGGATATCAAGCCATGTTTAGATTTGGTTCCCATCAAAGTTGTACAAGAGGATGGTTAAGGCCGACTTTGATGACAGATAGCATGGTCAGAAAAAATACGATCGGACCGCAGATTGAAAAAGGATTTGCTCCTGATGTGTACTGCCCTAATGGTGCGCCACGCGATAGTTTTGTTAAATTTACCAAGGCAGAAGATGGTGGCATCGGAGGGACAGGGCTTTGGAGACCTGCAAGCCTCGGCCTAAGGCCTACCTATGAAAGTAAAACTATGGAGAAATTTATTAAAGGAGGATTTTTACAATAATGGTTAAAGTATACAACTGGCAGATAAACAGAGAAATGGACTACAAATATCCTGAGTCACGTCCTGAAAAACAGATTGCATGGATTTTTGATACAAACAAATGTATAGCTTGTCAGACATGTACTATTGCATGTAAGAATGCTTGGACTTCAGGAAAAGGTCAGGAATATATGTGGTGGAATAATGTAGAGACTAAACCATGGGGATTTTATCCTTTAGGTTGGGATATTCGTCTTTTGGAAATGCTTGATTCTCAGAAATGGGATGGTAATAAATATGCTGGAAAAACTATATTTGAGAAGAAAACTTATGGTGAAGAAATGCTTGGTTTTTTTCCTGAAAAAGAAGATTACCAATATCCAAATATCGGTGAGGACGAAGTAAGCAAACAGGTTGATAAGGGAGGTTATATTAGGATACCTCATCAGACCTGGATGTTTTATTTGCCTAGAATATGTAATCATTGCACATATCCTGCATGCCTGGCAGCTTGCCCAAGGAAAGCAATATATAAGAGGGAAGATGGCATAGTGCTAATTGATCAAAAAAGATGCCGCGGCTATAGGGAATGTGTGCGTGCCTGTCCATATAAAAAATCATTTTTCAGGTCATATACCGGTAACTCTGAAAAATGTATTTCTTGCTATCCTGCGGTAGAAAAAGGCGAGCAGACACAATGTGTTATAAACTGTATAGGAAAAATAAGGATGTCTGGTTTTAAAAATAGATGGGACCAAGCCAAAGAAGATAACCCATTAGATTATCTAATACATATTAAAAAAATTGCTCTACCTCTTTATCCACAATTCGGTCTGGAACCAAATGTATATTATATCCCGCCAATTAATGTACCGAATGAATTTAACAAACAGCTTTTTGGTCCAGGTGCAGAGAATGCTGTAAAACTATATAAAAAGGCCAAAGATGACAAAAAGCTAATTGGTCTTTTAATGCTTTTTGGATCCACCGATAAAATCGTAAATAAATTTAAAGTTGAGAGTAAAAATAGTGGGGGGATAGAAGGTTTTTGCACCGGCTTCAATGAAGATGGAAAAGAAATTGCAAAAGTCCCATTAAAAGAGCCAATAGTAATTAGAGAGGAATATGATGACCAAAGAGATGTCCACAGACTTAGTATCTCTTGATAAAAAAAGAATGTCAGAATATAAAAAATTTGCTGTGATGTTTTCTTATCCAAATGATGAATTTTTTTCTTTTTTTCCTAATCTTTTTACTGAAAAAGAAAAAATTTGTTTAGAATATGACGAACTTTTTCGCGCAAACAAAGTTTGGCTTTATGGAACTGAACATATATCATCAAATGAGTTCCAAAAATCAAAGCATTTATCAGACATAATGGGATTTTATCGAGCGTTTGGAGTAGAACCTACCAATGATAGACCAGACCTGCTTTCCAGCGAGCTTGAATTTATGTATTATTTGATCTTTAAAAAACTTAAAGCTTCTGAAATCAAAGCGAAAGCAATGGCTGAGGAAAAGACTTTCATATGTTGCGATGCACAAAAGAAATTTTTTTCTAAACACTTATGGCAATCAGCAAAAAATATATCGGAAAATATTATTTCTAGAACTAAAAATGATTTTTATGCCACAACTGCTAAGCAATTCATAAAATTTTTAAAATCTGAGAAAAAATTTTTGCAGCTTAAATCATAATTTTAGGAGAACTTTTAGATGAAAAAAAGTACAGTCATATTGATTGCTATCGGTTTAATAATTATATTTACAATAATTGTATATTTTGGAGTAAGATATGCAAGAGGAAATCCAGTGACAATCAAGGAACCAACTGAATCGGTAACCTTAGCAGCAGATTATATTGACAAAGATATAAATTTGGACAAAGGGGTATCGATGGACATTTGGGATAATATAGAAGCTGTAGAAATTGAACTTTTACACCAGGTTATGGTAATGCCATGGTCAAAAAGTCTGATGTCTCCACTTGAAGTGAAAGCATTTCATAATAATTCTAATATATATTTTTATTTGAGCTGGAAAGATGATACAAAAGATATAACTATCGACATTGATGAGTTTACAGATGCAAGCGCTGTTATGTTTCCTTTGGAAGACGAGATTCAACCATCCACGATTCTAATGGGATTTATAGGTGGGGCAAATATCTGGCATTGGAAAGCCAGCCAAGATAAAGAGTACTGGTCAGTCGTTCCGGCAGAAACAGATAATTATGTAGACTCTTACTATCCATTTGAAGAGGAAGAACTTTTTGCGGTTTCAAAAGAAAAAATCGAGTCAGCAGTGAGTGATCTTATTGCCATAAGGGTGGGAACTATTACTCATAAACAAAACCAAAATATTCAGGGAAGAAGCTTATTTGAAGATGGTATCTGGCATGTAGTTTTCAAACGTTCCATGGATATAGAAGATCCAGAAACAGATCTTGTAATAGAACCAGGCCAGGAGAAGTTAATAGCTTTTGCTATCTGGAACGGCTCTAACGGTGATAGAGGTGGTAGGAAATCTATTTCGGATTGGGTAGAGCTTAATGTAAATAATTAGGAGAAAAGGGATATGAGAAGAAAAAATATATTGAGTCTGGTTATTATCAGCCTGGTCGGACTTATTATGTTAGCTCTGATTTCGGCACAGATAATATATTCTGAATCTATTAATCCACAAGAAAGATTTATAGAAATAAAAGCAAGGAAATTTTCCTTTACACCCAATATCATCAAAGTAAATAAGGGTGATACAGTTAAGATCCGCTTTATCAGTGAAGACGTACATCACGGTTTTTTCCTGGATGGATATCAAATACAAACAAAGGCACATCCAGGACAAGAGGGTAGTCTTACATTTGTTGCAGATAAAACAGGCCGCTTTACTTACAGATGTTCTGTTGCTTGTGGTGAATTCCACCCTTATATGGCTGGCTATCTAACAGTTGAGCCTAATTTACGTTTTAGTGTATTCGGTTTGATAATTATATTTATAGGATTAACAAGTTTTTCATTTATAGTTTTCTTAGAAAGAAGGGAAAAGAAAAATGGCCAAAGATAAGTTATTTGGATTAATTGATATCAATTGGCGATTTGAATTAACCAGGTTTAAATTAATTAGATCACTTTTTAAGTCGAGGTGGTTTCCACTAACAATCATTCTTGTCAATCTTTTCCTTTTTGTGATTATACTGTTAGCTGGATTGCTGGGGGGTTTTTCTCCTGGTAATTTTAATTTTGGGGTAATGATGGTCTGGATATTATGGTGGGTTTTATTGATGTTTGTTTTAGTCCCCGTCTTTTCTCGTATTTGGTGCATGATGTGCCCCTTTCCAATATTTGGGGATTGGATTCAACGTCGCCGGCTTCTAATGGTCGCAGAAGGTAAGCTCGGAGGTCTAAATAAAAAATGGCCAAAAAAATTAAGAAATATGTGGGTTATGAATATAGGGTTTTTGATGACCACATTTTTTTCCGGTTTCTTTACCATTAAACCTTTGGCCACATTTATACTTTTGGGCAGTATTATTCTAATAGCATTTTTGCTGGGAATTATCTTCGAAAAAAGAAGTTTCTGTTTATATGTATGTCCGGTATCAGGATTTCAGGGCCTTTACTCACAGTTCTCAACAGCTGAGATCAGGCGTAAAAATTTCGATATCTGTAAGAAACATAAGCCAAAAACCTGCTTTGTAGGCGACAAAAAAGGGTATGGCTGTCCCTGGCTTGTAACTCCTTTTAGTTTTAAGAAAAATACATATTGTGGCATGTGTCTGGAATGTTTCAAGAGTTGTCCTTATGATAATATGGCTTTTAATATAAGACCTCCAGGAGTAGATTTATTAGTGAAGGAAAAAAGAGGATTGGACGAGGCATGGAAATCTTTTATTATGCTGGGGATTGCGATCGTCTTTTTTATGACCATGCAGGGTCCCTGGGGTTTTCTCAAGGATATGGTACGGATGACAACCTGGCAGGGATGGTTGACCTTTATCTCAGCACATTCATTAATTAGTCTTGTTGTTATGCCGGGTATCTTCCTTTTATTTAGTTATTTTTCCAGATTATTAAGCGGTAACAAGGAAATTTCGGTAAGGAATATATTTATTAATTTTTCTTATACTCTAATTCCTATGGGGCTGGGTGTATGGATTGCTTTTAGCTTTGGAATAATACTACCTAATGGCAGCTATATTCTACACATACTATCTGATCCATTCGGTTGGGGATGGAATTTGATAGGAACAGCTGGTTTCCCCTGGACCCCTATTTGGACTAATTTAATGGGTTATTTTCAGGGCGCAACACTGGTAATATTTTATTTATTTTCTGTGGCTTACGGATACAGAATTTCCAAACAGACCTATCCTAAAACTGAGGAAGCGATTCGTGGATGGATACCGATACTCTGTTTTTTAACTTTAATAGTTATAGTATTTCTATGGCTATATCTGGGCTAGAGTTTTATAGATAAGGTAAAAATTGAAATCAGCCAGATATTAAGGAAGGCATAAAAATGAGAAAGATTGAAATAGTTTTAGCGATTATCGTAGTTTTTATAACCATCGGTACAGTGCTAGGTGTTTACGGAATTGAGAGGTACAGACGCAGTCAACTCTATGATGCGGTACTTACTGCTAGAGCTCCAGAAAATGGTAATTGGTATCCTCAAAAGATAATAGTTTCTTATGGGGAAGATATTAAAATATATATACGAAATATCGATACCGTTAGCCATGGATTTGCATTGCCTGATTTTGAAGTGGCAGCTAATGAGATTAAGGCAGGAGATATAGAAATTATTGAATTTACTGCTAACAAGAAAGGTACTTTTCCATTTATGTGCACTGTTTGGTGTGCCGAACGACATCTAGAGATGAGAGGTGAAATTATTGTAGAATAACACCAGGTGTTGTTGAAATAGAAAAATGTATAGGGACTAAAAATTATAAAAAATAAATAATTTATTTAGAAATATGGTGGTGCAATATTTCTTATCAAGTTAAAAAAATAAGTATTATTTTTCTAGTTGTAATGTTTATTATTGTGCTATATTTGTCGAATTTGGCTTTAACAAAAAATATTTATACTGATTATGAAAAAGGAAATATATCAGTTATTGATGATGGCGGTCTGCCCGATTCAGGTGTAGGACCA
>Ga0187827_10007972_pt1 | contig 11607 bp, 13 predicted proteins | sample ETNtaG_39_FD_167969 | JGI IMG/M metagenome (GOLD analysis project Ga0187827, IMG submission 167969) | Marine microbial and viral communities from oxygen minimum zone, Eastern Pacific Ocean - ETNP2014_SV_150_PacBio MetaG (Illumina Assembly) | ecosystem: Environmental > Aquatic > Marine > Hypoxic... | reverse complement strand
CGTGCGCTCGCCTGTCGGACGGCCCTTCCCGGCGGCCTTTTCTGATACCTCTTGCCTACGACGCTTACGTGCCATCTATACCACCGCGCGATACTCACTATGCTGATGCCGATCGGCCCTGAATGACCATTGTGCATTGGCGTTGCAGGCTCTGGCAGCTGAAAAAGTGATTTAGGCGGGTATCGGGTCTTTCACCATCGGCGCCTTAACCAAGTCGTTCAAGAGCTTGGGAAGCGCCATTGTGTGGCTGCACGTCGCCCACACCTGAAAAAACTCACAGTCACAATCCCAGTGGTCCTGAGCAAAGTTAATGGTATGGGAACCATTGTCCCCGTCGAAACGAACCCGCAGCGACTCGACATGAACACGTTCCGGCTCAGCTTCGTACTGACGCGCTTTCTGCACCTTGCTGATTAGGCTGGACTGCACCGTGGGATCCTCCTTCAGGATTTAGGCCAACAAAAAACCCGGCCTCTGCAGGCCGGGCAAACCGTGACTGGGTGGCCCGAATAGGGCGCAACCACAGCAACGGCCAATGACTCATAACGCAAGTATATCCGTGGACGCCGATTCGCGCTCCTATCTAGGTTCCGTACTGCAACCGAACAGCCAACCGGTCCGGCAATCTTGCCCGGCGTATGGCTACCTGGGTAGCGTCCACGTCATACTCAACACGGTGAAAACTCATCACCCTCGTCTTAGGCTCATAGCAAGCATAAGCGGCACGAGAATCACCATCACGAGGCTGCCCCACGCTACCCGGATTAATGATTAGGCGATCGTCACCAAGCTCGATAGCACTGTTCGGCAGAGGCTCGCTACTCGAGCAAGCATCTTCCCCAAGCATTCCTCCAAGCCAACGGTAGACACAAGGCACGTGCGTATGCCCGATCAAACAAGCTTGGGTGGAGAAATGTCCAAAGTTTGGCACAGCGACCTGCAAGCCGGTCACATATTCCCATGTCGGATTCCGAGGGCTGCCATGTGCGACCGATACGTCACCGAACAGAGCTGATCCCTTGAGTTCCTCTAGGAAACGACGGGCATCGTCATTTAACTCACCAGCCGTCCATTCGCAGGCAACCCGCGCATCGGCATGAAAACTTGATAGATCAACTTTGCCAATGCTGCCCAAATCATGATTACCCACGATCGACCTGAGTTTGTGGGACCGAAGCCGTGCAACCACCTCATTAGGCTGAGGCCCATACCCCACCAGATCACCCAGAGCCCAGATCTGATCGAACGGATGAGCACTCTCGATCACGCTATCCAACGCGGCAAGGTTAGCGTGTACATCGGCCACGACCAGTATGCTCAGATCGTAACCTCCGCACTGGCGCTCGAGTGTTCCCTAGGCCTTGCCTTATGCGAACACATTCCCTCAAGACCCACCACATACCTAATGGTGAACGTAAAGTTTCGTAAGCCTATCGTCGTAGGCCATCGCGGCGCTCCGCGCGTGGCTCCAGAAAACACGCTTCCCTCCTTTGAGGCTGCCATTCGTCTCGGTGTTGACGGCATCGAGTTCGATGTCCGCCTGTCGAAAGACGAGATCCCCGTCGTCATACATGACCGAAGCCTAGTCCGCACAACACTGGAGCGCGGCATGGTCGACGCATTTAGTGCTGCCGAACTGGAGCGTGTCGTTATTCGAAGAGATGGGGAAAACCCCCACGCTGATGCCCAGCTACACACGCTACGAACCGCGATCGAGGAACTCCAAAACCGCACGTCGTTATACGTCGAACTCAAGACAGGCCCTGGCTGCGACGCGAAAACCATCGGCCGGGTAACAGCAGCCGAGTTTTCTCGGGTTAATAGTGATCAGCCACAACAACTTATGAGCTTTTCCCCAGCCGCGCTTGATTCCTATAGCTGTCACGGTTCAGCAAGGACAGCTTTGTTGCTTCCACACACCGACGCCACATCTACCCGTGCGCGTGAGCAGGCTCTTGCCAATGCTCGTGCGTGTGGGGCAAGTACTATCGGATTGGTAGACGCCTCAGTAACACCCGGTTTCGTTGCCTATGCCCATAGATGGGGCATCGCCGTTCTCACGTGGCCAAACGCCGACCTCGTAATGGCCCGGCATAGCTTAAAAGCAGGCGTCGACATTCTGGTCACGGATGATCCTGAAGCTCTGGTGCCACGTCTGGCTCCGCTTGCTACTGAACCCAAACATCCTTCAACGATCTAAGCCAAGCTCTTTCACCCGTGCCTCAAACTCGTCTCCTCGATCAAATTCGTTTTTGAACAGTCCGAAGGAGGCGCAAGCCGGTGACAGCACGATCGCATCGCCGGGATGCGCCATCTTTAGCGCTCGGGTCACAGCCGAGGCCATATCTCCTGCTCGCTCAATCCGGCCTGTCGCTAGTAACGGAAGCAACCGATCAGTACCCGTACCTGGCAGGAGAATTATGGCGCGAACATCTTCGTCGTTGCACAAACGATATGCCAACGGCGCAAAGTCGACCCGTTTATCCGAGCCTCCGACGATAAGGATCCAAGGGCCTGAGATCACGTCCAAGGCTGCCAAGGTAGCCTCTGGCGTAGTCGCAGTGGTGTCGTTATACACACGCGCACCATCGACCGTACCAAGAAATTCCTGACGAGCAGGCACACCAGAAAAGTGTTCCACAACGTGTCGGATGGCTGGTTCGGCTACACCAAGACGGCGAGCGGCGGCCGCGGCAAGTGCCAAGTTGTCACGATTGTGGCGACCGGCAACTTTGGCCGAACACCAACCCGGTGGCGATACCTCAAGATCGGGCCTGAGCACCTCTCCTCCTGCCCGGTCGGCAAACCATTCAGTCCACCCATCGCCACGAGGTATGACCGCCCAGTCTCCGCGTCTCTGATTAGCCACGAGTGGCAGCTTAGCCTCGGCGTACATTTGCATGTTTTGGTAGCGATCGAGATGGTCGGGCATCAGGTTCGTAATAACAGCACCGTTTACGCGGAGTGCTTTGCCGTTTAGCGCCTCAAGCTGAGCACTTGATAGTTCGAGGACCACCATCGAACCTTCTTCAATTTCCTCCAGCTGCGCCAAGGCTGAAATCCGCATGTTGCCGGCCAAGGTTGCTGGCACTCCTCCAGCAACCAGCATTGCCTGCAATACCGTAGCCGTTGTGGTCTTTCCCCGTGTACCCGTCACCCCCACAATCCTTGCATCCGTGCACCATCGCAGAAACAAGGTCATCTCCGTCTCAACATGCACGCCAGCTTTCCGCGCCTCCACCAAATATGGTGAACCGTCACGAACGGCTGGATTTCGCACCACCAAGTCTGCGGCACGAAAATCTTCTACATCGTGCCGGCCCAACACATAGCGAACGCCCTCAACACCAAGAGCCTCGACGCTTGGTCGCAGTTCATCCGCCGTGCGTAAATCAGTGACGACCACCTCGGCACCCTTGTCTCTAAGAAACCTGGCTACACCCAAGCCACCTGCTTGAAGGCCCAAGCCCATAACCACCGCACGGCAACCAGAAAGCTGGTCACAATCGGCTGCCCAGCGAGGATCCACACGCTTATTCAGACATACCCCCACTCGCATCCTTTGTTCTATCGAAGCGACAAATGGTTATGACAAATTGTCTATTCATAGTCAAGAAACTGTTCCATAAGCCGCAGAACTCCGAACAGCGTACGGACACTATGTTTGTATTTTGTCGCAACATTATATCCAGTACCACCCAGACCTTCGATCACCATCACTACCATGCACCATAGATGTTTTCAGATTCAAGTTTGACGTCAATGAAATACCCCGTACACTACAAACTGTGCAGCGAAGTCACACACGTCGCTGCATTATCGGAGCCAGGGGGGCGGTTCTGTCGTGAGGTTTCACCAGCATAATCACGATTAGCTGAGGTATCTACCCACCCCCACGGGGTGGGTATTTTTGTTACCGAGGCGCCTAGACCCACCGGACCTGCGCGAGACAATGTGTCGTGGAGCTTGGGGGAGGCCCGGCATGGCAACAGAATGTTCATCGTTCCATTCAGCGCTAACTTGGTACTCAGGAGAGCTCGTGAGACGGCGGCGGTGCCCGCCCGCGGAAGCACATCGTCAGCTCGAATGGCTCCGCGAGTTCGGCGAGTCATTTCCACAGCGAGTAGATCCCGCAAATGTTGGCCAGCGCGACGTGATCATTTACTTCGCCGAGCATTGCGATGATTTTGCGGATCCAGTGGAGTGGTACTACCGCTATAAAGCAATCGAGACCTTTTACGAAGACATGACCTCCGAGTTCGGCCTTCCAAGCAACCAGATCAAGGGTCTCTACGATGAGTCCGACTTAGAACCGGAAATTCTTGCCCAAATAACTGAGCGGCCACGTGCGGAACCTGTTGACTGGTCACGCGAAGAACAAGACATGTACTAAGCGGTAAGCCAATGGTCTAGTGTCGTGTCCTAACGCCCAAAGCCTTCGGACCAAGATTAGGCTGGGAGGTACCATCCCAATGGATTGGCACACACCAACTCTCCTGTGAACATTTCAGAATTTTGCGCACGCAAGGATTCCGGACACCCGCTAGTCTGCGTGACTGCCTACGACACACCTTTTGCCCATCTAGCTGAAGAGGCTGGGGTAGACGCGATACTCGTCGGAGATAGTGTCGGCCGAACAACACTTGGGTATGAAAACGAGCTGCCCGTCATCGTTGATGATATTGCGCATCACACCGCAGCTGTAAAGCGAGGGGCGGGGTCAACGTTAGTGATTGCCGATTTGCCCTTTATGTCCTATGCCACCCCTGATGACGCACTCCGTAACGCGGCGACACTGGTACAAATTGGAGGGGCCGATGCTGTCAAGTTGGAAGGCGGGTCAGATTTGGCAGGCATTACGGAGCTTCTCGTAAATCGAGGGTTTGCCGTAATGGCCCACGTGGGCCTTACTCCACAAACCGCCCACATGTTGGGTGGGTATCGCCTCCAAGGAGCAGCCTTATCCGCGGCTCAAGCAATCGTTGACGGCACAAACGCACAGGCGACAGCCGGCGCCTTCGCTATTGTTCTCGAAATGTTGCCTGCTCGCCTGGCTAAGTCGATCACTGCCCACTTAGCCATCCCGACAATCGGAATTGGCGCAGGGCCAGATTGCGATGGCCAGATTCAAGTCTTGCATGATCTATTAGGCTTCTCGGGTCCTTCCCTCCGCCACACGCGCGCCTTCGCTGACGTTGCACAGCTCGCCGAAAAAGCCCTCAGTGCCTACGCCAAAGAGGTGCGAGCAGGCACCTTTCCAACGAAGGAGCAAAGCTTCAGGGGAAACCGGGGTGTCGTCGACCGCATTACCTTCGAGTAACTTAGCCCCCCCGCCTAGCTGGACGGGGATTTCGCATATCTTCACTATAGAAACCATGCTTCTTGGCCACACGAGCACGGTAGTACTCATTCCACCTATTGAAAGACGGGGAGTCACCAACCACCGCCTCGGACGTGATTAGCATTTGTGCCGCGCTTCCCGCGTTGCGCAAAGCTGAACGCGTGACCTTAAGAGGATCGATGACCCCGACAGCTACCAGGTCTTCGTACTCCCCCGTCGCCGCATTGAACCCATGTGTCCCTTCCCGATCCAGAATCTCGTCCACCACCACGGCACCGTCGTAACCACCGTTATTCGCGATTACCTCAGCCGGCACGCATAGCGCCTCGCGCACAACCTGTCGGCCGATTGCTTCCTCCTCCGGCAAGGACGGGTCATCCTCAATAGCCTGTGATACACGAGCGAGCGCAGTACCTCCACCGGGCACCACTCCTTCATCAAGTCCCGCTCGGGTAGCCGAGATCGCATCTTCGACCCGGTGTTTTAGCTCAAAACGTTCAGCAGGCGTTGCAGCCCCAACCCAGATTTGAGCAAAGGAACCAGTTAGATTATTTGCACGTTCCTGATGCTTCTCACGGTCGAAGTGATTCTTCATTCGACCATGCTGCATCCAAATATATTCGACCCGATTCTGTATAGCGGCTGCGGTCCCATGACCCTTGACCACATACGATTCCTCTCGCGTTGATCTGACCCGCTCCGCCTTCCCGAGCACATCCAGCTCAATATTGCTCCACGGGTCACCTGTTTCATGTCCAACAAAGGTAGCGCCTGTAAAAACCGCAAGATCTTCAAGCATCCAGCGCTGCCGTTCACCGAACGCCGGTCCATCGATACAAAGAGCTTCAAGATTTCCGGCCTGCCTATTGGCAACCAGCGTCGTCACAACTTCCCCAATAAGCTTCTTGGCTACGATCACCAATTTGTTCCCCCCACTAGCCGCATACTTTTCAAGAAACGGGAGAAAGTCACTGAGATGCTCGATTTCTCGATCAGTGACCAAGATGTCGGGTTCTTCTATCACCGCCTCGGTTTCAGCCTCGTCAGTCGCAAAGTGGGACGACAAAAATCCGTGCTCTAACCGCATTCCTTCGATATACGTCACTTCAGTCTCGAGCTTCCGGCCCTCCTCAACCGTGATCGCACCCTCAACACCTTGCCGTTCAAAAACCTCAGCAATGAGCTCGCCAACAGCAGCGTCATTGGCTGACATGCCCGCTATCCAGGCCACTTCCTGTCGGGAGGTTGTTTTTACAGCAAGCTCACCCAGAGCCGCCTCGGCGATTGCAAGAGCCGGCACCATGCCACGGCGAATAATCATCGGGTTAGCACCGGCCACAATGGACCTAAAGGCCCTGCTGTACATCGCCTGCGTCAACACAGCTGCTGTGGTCGTTCCATCACCCGCAACCGTGTTTGTGGAACGGCATGCCTCGTAAACAATGGCCGCTCCGGTATGGAGAAACGTGTTTTCGACCTTAATTTCACGAGCCACAGTAACGCCATCATTGGTTAGCGTCGGACGTCCCAAACCAGGCTTGTATGCAACGTTCCGACCCTTTGGTCCCATCGTCACCTTCACAGCGTTTGCTACAAGATCAACGCCTTCAAGCAGTGCCATCCTCGCTTCAAGATCGAAAACGACGGCTCGGTCGAGAATCACGACAAGACTCCTAGGCTTCACAAAAGGGGGGAATGCGCATACATGCGCTCGCGTCTTCATTGTCCGCTAAGCCTGTATCAGCCACAAGCATTGCTACCGCTTTAGACGGGGGGAGTGTCTGCCGTTTGACCCTTTTCAGCTTCGCTCGCCTGTTCGATCGACAAAAGATCAGGTCGATTCTGCATTGTCCGATGAAGAGACTGTGCATGGCGCCAGCGCTCAATCTCAGCATGGTTTCCGCCGAGAAGAACTGCGGGGACGCGCTCACCTCGCACAACTTCAGGGCGGGTATATTGCGGGTGGCTTAGAAGACCCGCTGTATGAGATTCCCCCTCAAGCGACGTCGGTTGCCCTACAACGCCTGGCACTAACCGGGTCACCGCATCAATCACAATCATCGCAGGCACCTCACCCCCACTTACCACGTAGTCACCAACACTAATCTCTTCGTCCACAACCAGCTTTCTTACCCGATCATCAACACCCTCGTATCGCCCACAGATCAGAACAATATGCGAGCGCGTGGCCAGTTCAGTCGCACGACCTTGGGTCATAGGAATGCCATGCGGGGTAAGCAACACAACCCACCCGTCGCTTTCCCGCACCTCTTCAACCGCCGAGATGACCGGTTCAGCACACATGACCATCCCGGGGCCGCCGCCGTAGGCGTAATCATCGGTCTGAAAATGAGGCGGCGACGCCCACTTGCGCAAATCGTGAATTGTTATGGCGACAAGTCCGACTTCCTGAGCTTTTCCGAGCAGGCTTGCCTCAAGAAATCCTTTGAAAAGCCTGGGGAATATTGTTAGTACATCCACTCGCAGGTTGGCCATTACCGCATGCCTTCCAACATGTAAACGGTCATCTGTTTAGTTGTCGGATTAAAGTCTTGGACTACTTCCCTTGTCGCCGGGACGAGGATTTCGCCACCCGGCCCACTAACAACGTAAACGTCATTGCTTCCAGTCACGAGAACGTCACGTATTGTTCCGAGGTTATCGCCTCGCGTATCGACCACGTGTACCCCAAGCAGTTCAGCGGCGTAGAACCGTCCCTTCGGAAGCGGCACGGCTTCGTGGATGGGAATCACAAGTTCAGCACCACGCAGTGCCTGAGCGTCTTCTCTAGTGTCGATTCCTCGCAGCTTTATGCGAGGCTTCCCGTCCAGATGAAGCGACTCAATCTCACGTGGTTCACCGCACCCACCTAGATATACACGACGACCAGCCTCGAGATTCTCCGGAATATCCGTGTCAACACGGATTCTCATCTCACCATGAACGCCATGGGGAGCCGAGACTCGTGCGAGCGTTAGGCTAAGCGACACACCAGTCAGCGGTCTTCTTGCTGGTCTTCTTGCTGGTCTTCTTGCTGGTCTTCTTGCTGGTCTTCTTGCTGGTCTTCTTGCTGGTCTTCTTGCTGGTCTTCTTGAATATCTAGAGCCACTCGATGTTGCGTAGCCGATGACGAGGAGTGCATTACTGCTCTAATTGCCGTGGCGACCCGACCTTGTCTCCCAATCACCCGACCCATGTCGACAGGATCAACATACAGCTTGTAGACATCAAGGTTGTGTCGCTTGATCTTCTCTACCCGAACTGCATCAGGGTTCGCAACCAAATTGCTGGCGACAAAACCAATAAGTTCTTCCACGAAATTCTACGCCTTGGGCTTTGCAGTAGCCTTGGCTTTGCTTTTGGCCTTGGCTTTGCTTTTGGCCTTGCTTTTGGCTTTAGCCTTAGCACTAGCTTTGGGGTGCTCTTCTCCAGAACCGGCCTCAGTCCCTTCGGATACTGAACCAACCGAGGCCCTCGCAATAGCCATGAGTTTCTGCACTCGCTCAGACGGCTGAGCACCCTTACGGACCCAGTCATCTGCCGCTGCTACATCGAGACGGATGGTCGATGGGTCTGTCAATGGATCATAGTAGCCAAGTTCAGCCACACGTCGCCCGTCACGCGCCCAGCCTGCCTCAGCAACAACCACCCGATAGCTCGGACGCTTCTTGCGGCCAGTGCGTGTGAGCCGGATTCGCAACATGACTAATGATCTCCATGACTTGGTGGGGGTGTGGGCGAGCAACAGGTTCTCAGTCTCGCACCTTCAATGCAACAACCCATCCTACCGGTGCATGCGGCTGCTGTCATCGACGACTAGACTTATATCTCGAAAAACGAGGGGTGAAGCATGGCTGTTCGCGTCGGAGTGATAGGCGCCGGGGCCTACGCGCAACGGGCTCACCTTCCTTCTTTAGGCAAACACCCTGACGTAGAACTTCGGGCGGTCTGCCGGCGCAACCCGGACCGTCTCACGGAGGTCGCAGAAACATTTGGCATCCCTAACACCTATGCGAGCTACAGCGACCTGATACAGAACGAAGCGCTGGATGCTGTCACCATCTCACTGCCTCATCACCTGCACTACCAAGCCGTCGGGGAAGCGCTCGAGAGTGGACTGCATGTTCTAGTCGATAAGCCAATGGCCCTCCGGCTTGATCATGCGGAAGAACTCGTTGAATTGGGCTCAAGTCTCGGGCTTGTACTTATGGTGGCATTTAATCGTCGCTACGAGCCCCCCTTTGTAAAAGCTCGGGAGTTGGTGAACGATGGGCTACTCGGCAATCTACGCCTTATCGACGCCCATATGGCCTACGACTGGGACCTTTGGTCTAAATCCTCCGAGACTCGCTTTACTGGCGCAGCCGCAAAAATGTTGGACGGTGTATCCAAAACGCAAGCTGCCTTGCTTTCCGAGACCACTTTTAGGAGCGATCCAAGCTCCAACGGCGGGGGCTTCTTCGCCGATGGGGGGCCACACGCCGTTGACGCATGTCTCTGGCTCGCCGGTTCACGAGCGACGTCTGTCTTTGCTCAAATGGATTCTTCAACAGATGACTTGTATACAACGTTAACGATGCGGCTTGAGTCTGGTGTCCTATGCAGCCTCGTTTGCGTAGGAGACTCTCCTGTTCCCCGAGACTTCGGGTTTCATATCTATGGGGAAACGGGTGCGATTCACATGCGTTGGAACGAACTGGTTCTTGAGCGCGAACTCCATGATCGGACCTCGTTTAACAATGCATCCATGGCGAGCCCAGACTCCCCAACCGCTAACTTCATAGACACAATCATGGGGCGAGCAAAACCTGTAGTAACCGCACAGGATGGATTAAATCAAGTAGCTGTCACAGAGGCTGCGTACCGTTCCACACAATCAAGCACCCCCATCGAGTGCTAATCCTCAGCAACATTTGGTGGGTTCGCACTTTCCGGCTCAGCGTCAGGCGTAGGCTCGGGCGGTGTGTAACCAGGCACCACTTTTGGGTCAAAGGTTCCGTCCTCGGCTTGTCCGACTTCCCACCGTTCTGGCCAAGGCTTAAAAAACGATAAGAAATTGTCCTTAACAAGCACTCGACCGTTCAAAAGCACCTTTCGGTGAACAATGGTCCTTAGTCCCGGGATCGCGTTGTCTGTTTGCTCCGCTTGTCCTTCCGGAAGTTCGTCCGTTGGCTCAATCCGCATCGGCGGCGGCTCGATCTTATCCCCCTCCCAAGCCTTTAACTCAACATGGCGTCCTGTCGCTGGCCCTCTTAGCTGAAACTGCAATGTGGATTTTTCGGGGTCAAAAATGCGGCGGATGAGGATGTGACTAGGCGTGTCATTCGTAAACACGAGATCCTGTGCTGGTTGCCATATCGCTGCGTCAAACCCCGGCGGGGCCTTAGGACCCAATTCGTAGTACCCCACTCGATATGCATGCTGCCACCGCTCGCTGATTGGAAGACCCGCCCAAAACACTGCTCTAAACAAAGTCGTTGACACCTGACATATGCCACCTCCCACACCAGGCTCCGTTTGATTAGGTGCGATAACCAACCCCTCGACAAACCCGTTTTCAAGCGTAATGTTCCCAACAGTCTCATTAAACGAAAACGTTTCGCCGGGCGCTAAAACAGCGCCGTCAATTAACCGTGATCCATTTTCAATGTTGTGAATCCTATTTTCCTTAGAACCCACAAATTCTGATGTTCCCTCGGCTATCAGATTGTCAAACTGAAGATCTTGCTCACTGAGACTTGTGATCGTTGGCCTAAGAATAAGGAGGGGGATATTCACTCTAGGCTGGCGCGTTTCAAACGCGGCCTGCACTCTAGCCCAAAGTGTTTCAGTCTCTACCTTCCGACCGGGAAGGCCTTCTGCAAGCGGGACGATTGTTCCATTTAGATCAACCCGGATCTTAGGCTCGATAGCTGGAACGCCAAGTGTGCGGGCAATTTCTCTGGCAACTCGATCAAACGCCAAGTAGTTTGCCGTTACCTGCAACCGAGGCGCGCTCGCTGGTCCTTCAATCGCCATCTCACTGGCAAGGGCCTCCCTCGCAATGGCCCAGCGATGTCCGGGCGCAACCAACTCAATGTGACCACTCGTGATGTCACGGGCTTCCTCGGCAACCGGACTAACGCTCGCCGTTACGATCGACGGCGCCACCGACCTCGCACGAAGATGGATAACAACATAACGTGGCCTTTCAGGCTGGTCGCTCATAACCGCCATATAGTCGAGCGGGATTAGCTCACGACCTGCACGAGCCGAATTAATAACGA
>Ga0187827_10007969_pt1 | contig 11610 bp, 8 predicted proteins | sample ETNtaG_39_FD_167969 | JGI IMG/M metagenome (GOLD analysis project Ga0187827, IMG submission 167969) | Marine microbial and viral communities from oxygen minimum zone, Eastern Pacific Ocean - ETNP2014_SV_150_PacBio MetaG (Illumina Assembly) | ecosystem: Environmental > Aquatic > Marine > Hypoxic... | reverse complement strand
AGGAACCTAGACGACATGACTGAAGCGGATCGCTTTCGGTATTTGGATATTCAAACGGGCCTCAAGCCCCTCCTCCTCAACCTTGTGGCGATGCAGGGGAGTGGGCCGGAGGAGTTGAATTCTCCTGGTAGTGATTGGCGGCAGTTGACTCTTGATGATTTTGTTAACGTTAATGGAACTGATTCAACTTGGACGGAAGGTGAGGGTGTAATCGTATGTAGTGGGAAACCCCATGGTGGAGCACGAACAAAGTTTCAGCTCACTAATTTTGAGTTAGTTGTTGAGTGGAAGCATCATGTCTATGCGGGCAACGCTGGGATTTTTCTTTGGTGCCCCTTTTCGGCATTTGAAGACCTTCCCCCTGGAACGCTTCCGCGAAGCGGAATTGAAGTGCAGGTTCTTGACCTTGGCTATGAAGAGAACTTTTTGAAGTCAAAGGGGCGGCCCTCAGATTGGTTCACAAGCCATGGTGACATTTTTCCGGTTGGGTTATCAACGATGAAGGCTACAACGCCTGAAATAACATATAACTATTCTGATGGTTCCTCTGCTAAAGTTGGAAACCCTACGAGCAGCCGAAGCTTCCCAACGAGGCGCCTCTCAAAAGCAGCGGGCGAGTGGAATCATTACCGCATTCTTGCCGTAGACGGAAGTGTCCAGCTTTGGGTCAATGGCGTGAAGGTGAATAGCGGTACTCAATGCTTCCCTGCCTCAGGATATCTTGCCCTTGAATCAGAAGGCTCAAAGGTGGAGTACCGTAATCTTCGAATTCGCGAACTCCCCACTCAGTAATTCTCGCGCATTTCCATTTGCTCGCCTTTCTTTTGGGCCAAAAAGTCCAACTCCTCTAGTTTGACGCGGACACTCAAAATATAAGGGGGCTTGTCTTTTTTCCAGTGGCCATAAGTGGTCGCGACAATGGTGTCATCTTCTAAAATTAAAACTCCTGGATAAGCGCAATCCCAACGATGGTGGTTGTCTTTGAGGCGCACACGGTATTGCCCCTCGCGCCCTTCGACAATGTCCTTATAAGTTCCGACCCAGGCCACCCAGTCTCCTTGGGTAGAGGATTCACGAGTTGTATCGCGAAAAGAAATGAAGAGTCGGCCATCGCGAGAGTAAACACCCGTATGCCGGTCACCGGTCAGCGCCCCAGTGGTTTCCTTTGGTTTGCTCCATGTCTTCCCTTCGTCATCGGAAGTCATAAAGAAGGAATTGAACTTGCGACTGTTTTCCCGTAATAAAACTAAAAGCTGGTTTCCGTCCGGGGATCGGAAAATGCCAGGCTCGCATAGGTGAGCCTTCGGATGGTTGGCGATAATCTCGGGGCTACTCCATGTTAGGCCGCCATCTAGGGACCGAATTTGGTAAAGGTAAAATGGAGAATCTCCATCTGGACGGAAAGTGTTTCCAATAAACCTGCCGTCATCATGGAACATGGCGAGATAGGAACCATCTTTGCATTGCATCATGCAACTCAAAGCCACGATGCCGCCGTAATCACCAATCGCCTCTAGTTCGGTCCAAGTTTTGCCATTGTCGGCGCTGATTGATTGGCGAATGGGGAAGAGTCCTGACTGTAAAATTAATCGTTCTTCTCCAGTGGGTGAAAATGTACGAAAAATGGTAGGAACTTCCTTGGATGTGCTCCAACTTTTTGGGACAGGTAGCCGATCACTCCAGCTCAGTCCACCATCTTCACTTCGCTTAAGGACAATTTGGCCACGGCCATGACCTTTGGGGTAAGTGGCCAGAATGGTCTTGCCGTCTTTCAGGAGTACAGTTGTGACGTGTCCGAGGTATTGACCTTCTTCGCGGTCGACAAGGCTTTGCCGCTTTGAGTCTTGGTCGAGGTCGAGGACCGGAATGGAATATCCTGCTTGGGGACAGGCCGAGAGAGAAAGAAAGAGAATGAATGAAATCATGCTGTCTTGGAAACGGTTGTATCGAAAGCCAGCGATTCTCAGCGCATTAGGCGATTTTTTGGGCAAGCATTTCAAGTAATTGGTCTACTGCTTGGTCCACAAAGATGGGGTCTTCGGCAGAGGCTTCTATTTGAATGCATTCCACGCTTTGCGGCACCCCACTTTTCAGCGCTTCAAAAAAGGCGGTATCTGCTTCGGGGTCATAAAGTGGCGCACCTTTTACGCAATAACGGCTGGTGCCTTTTGTAGGCAACATCATCACGGCTTGACCGGTGGTGTGTTTCAGGCGTTCACAAATACTTGCAGCCACTTGGCGCATGTCGTCGGCGTTGAGACGTGGCACGAAAATAATCGGGTTGTGGAAAACCGAAACATGATTTTTGTAAGCATCGGGTACTACGTTGGCTTCGGTGAAGAGGCCGATGTGTTCCGTGCCGCCGGGGACCAAAACTTGCGGTAAACCTAGTCGGCCCGCAACCGTCAGGCGTTCCGGACTGGCAGCGCGGAAACCGCCGTGAACTTCATCAGAAATTTCTCCTAGGGCGTAATCAAACACTGCCTGGATGTGGCCTTCCTTCATGAGTTGTTCCATGGCGCGACCGCCAGAGCCCACCGCATGAAAAACAATCACTTCATGGCCAGCTTCATGGAAACGATTCATGGCATGCATGGCGCCGTCGGTGATGACGCCCAAATTGGTCATGCCGATGACCGCTTTTCCGCCCTCATGCCTTTGAAGTGGCACTCCGGCTTGGGCCATTCCCCAAGCGGCGGCAGCGGCATTGGCCAACATGGTTCGCGATAGGGGATTCAGGCCCAAAATGTCACTCACCGGGAACATCATGGTGATGTCTTTAATGTCCACGAAATTACTAGTGTCCCCTGATGCCATAGTGGACAACAAAATCTTGGGCAGCCCATAAGGCAAGGCTTGCATGGCAGCCGCACAGTTACTGGAGCCTTGGGTCCCACCAAAACCAAGTACGGCTTGAATTTCTCCCTGCTCTGCCAATTCCATCAAGATCGCCGTTGCGCCAGCAATCAAAATGGGGGCGGCTTCTTGGCGGTCAGGGGCTTTCAAGAGTTCCGCCAAAGAAGAGCCGCCTTTGGCAATAACTTCTGCACGGTCAATATCGGGCGCGGTGCCGGGCTCGCCGACCAAGCCAATGTCAATTAGCAAAGCTTGGCCGCCCAAGAACTCAATCCTCTGTTTAACGTAAGCGGCTTCTTCCCCTTTGGTATCTAAAGTGGCTAAAACCGCAACCGTGGGTGCGCTCAAGAGGGAAACTCCAAGTTGGCAAAGGCCGATGCCGCATCAAACACCGCTTTTTCTATGGGCAAGCGCTCGGTGGAAGAGCCGGTCCAAATACCATGTCCCGAAGTATTGGCCAGCATAAAGGCGGCATCTTCGGGCGTTTCCATGGCGGCACCATGTCCTACTAGAATAACTTCGGGATGGATGTCGCGCGCCATGGCGTAGGCCGCCTCGCTACGGGCGGCAGTTTCTTTGATGGTTTCTCCTGAATCAAAACCGACCAACCCTCCTTTTGTGGTGCCAGCATGAAAACAAAAAATGTCGGGTTTGGCGCCTTCTAGAACTTGTTTGGCATCTTCCATGTCAAAAGCTAAGGCGACTGTGACCATATCTTTTTCTTCTTTGGCAAGCTTCAGCATTTCTACTTCGTTTTCAAAGGTGATTCCACTTTTCCGCAAGACCTGAAAAAGAGTGGAATCTTTGTCTACATAACTAACCGAAGGCCCGATGTTAGAGACCGAAGGGATTCCCGCGTCCAGCAATTGTTGCAAATAGGTGCGCATGTCGCGCAAGGGGTCATTGGCATTGATGCAAGCGCAAACAAATGCATCTCCTTTCATGGCTGGCAAGATGTCTTGGGTCGTGTTGTCAAAAACTTGCTGGTTGGAATCCAGAATCGGCCACATCATTGCCATAGTCCCCATGCCGTTAGCACGCAAGCGGGCACCAGAAAAAGTATTGACGCAGTCCGCCCCAGCTTTTTCTAGCAAGCTGGCTACCAAACCGCTTCCAGCCGAAGCAATCAACAAGGGTTTACGAGCGTCTACTTTGGTTCTTAGCTTGGCGAGGATTTCTGAACGGGTGGTACGAGGGACAATCATGATTATCGGGGGAAGGCGCTTGCTACCCCACCGTCTACATTAAGGACGCCGCCAGTGGTGGGGGTGCGGCGGGCAGCAAAAAACAAAACTGCACGGCCGACATCGTCAGCGGTTACCTCTTGTTTGAGTAGGCTGCGGTCTCGGTAAAAGGATTCTAATTCCCCTGGGCTGAGGCCACGGGAAGCGGCACGGTCGGGGCCGATTTCATCCCAAAGTCCGGAGGAGTTCTCGCCATCTCTGAAGACCGCATCAGGGCAGACAAGATTTACAGTTACGTTATTAGGAGCCCACTCCAAAGCGGCCACTTTGGCAAGTTGATGGGCTCCTGCTTTGGAGGCACTATAGGCGGAAAATTCTGCGCCGGGGGCGAGCACATTTTTGGAAGAAATCACCACCACCGAGCCTCCTTGGTTTTGACGACGAAGGATTTTTCCGGCAGTTTTTAGAGTGAGGAAAACCCCAGTTTGATTAACCGTAGTAAGGCGTTCCCAATCTTCCAGTTCGTGCTCTAAGAGAGGGGCGGAGTGTGCTACCCCAGCGTTGGGGACGATGATGTCCAACCCGCCAAATGCGTGACAAACTTTTTCCATAGCGGCATCCATGGACTTTTCCGAAGTGACATCGGCTTTCACCACCAAAGCTCCTTGACCGAGACGTTTGGCTACGGCCTTGGCAGCTTCTTCATCAAAGTCTAATAAGGCCACACAGGCTCCAGCTTCCAACAAGATGCGGCCCACTCCCTCGCCGATAGCGCCACCACCACCAGTAATGATGGCTACTTTGCCGGCCAATTCTGCCGGCTTGCTTTTGCCGAGCTTGGCTTGTTCCAAAGACCAGTACTCCATATCGAACAAATCCAAGTCGTTCAAACCTTGATAAGTGCCAAGGTCACTTGCTGCGGCCTTGGTCAACAAAGTGTGCTCGCCGATATCGGCGGCAATGGCAGCAGCTTTGGCGGAATTGCCTATGCCCACCATGCCGAGGCCTGGAATTAAAACCAACCGAGGAAATGAATCCAGTTCTTGGCGTTGCCCGCGATTCTCGCAACCGTTTTCAAAGTATTGCTGATAAGTCTTTCCGTAAGACGTCACGGCAGTGGTTGCGGCGTTAGTGACATCATCTTGGATTTCCAACCAACACGGTAAACTCTTGGTGCGAATGGTGTGGTCTGGAGTGAGCGGTGGCGTCAAAAATAGTTCTTTGGCGTTTGGCTGATCCAGCAAGGCCAAAATCCAAGCATCATTGCGGAGTGAAAAGACAAAGGAAGTTTCTTGGTTGAGCGCCCCTCTTAAAAATGGCAAAACATCTTGGGCCTGGTGTCGCGGGGTAGCTTGTCCAGCAAGTACATTCTGCTTGGCGTCGGCGTAACGAGCCTCGGCAAGGCCTACGAGTTCTCGATGGCGTTGCAAAGACTCGTCGGCGGTTTCGGCGAATGTAAACAAGCCATGTTGGTGGAGGAGTACGCCTTCAACATCTGGATTGTCATCCACCAAGTCTGCCACCGCCAAAGCAAGAGGAAATCCGGGCATGACGTAAGGCAAATAAGCGACCCGGTTGCCGAAAACTTCTTGGCAGAGTTCAACTCCATTGGCGCGGTTGCTGACCGCCAAGATGGCGTCGGCATGGCTGTGGTCAATGAAACGGTGTGGCAAGAAGGCGTGCAGTAAAGTTTCTACCGATGGGGTGGGCCCACTTGGGTCCAGCATGCATCGGCGAACTTCTCGAACCATCACCTCGTCGGTCATTGCATCCACCTTGCGGAGGGCGCGGAGTTGCTTGAGGTCCAGTGCGGGTAGCCCAGGGGCTTCAATGGTGCCTAAATCCCAGCCGGACCCTTTGACCCACATCACTTCGACTTCCTCGCCTAGCAAGTTTGTGACAGTGCCTTTGGCCGACGTGTTTCCACCACCATGTAAAACATAATCCGCGTCTGCACCGAGCGCGCGGGAGGTGCGGACGCGTTCCGTGAGGGTTGGGTGGATTTCGGAGGGGGAGGCGTTCATGGCAGGGGGTAGGGTTGCCTAGTTTAATCTCGTTTGACTTTTGGAGAGTGATTAAGCAAACAAGCTGGTGCCGAGCTGATGCAGTTTCTCGGCGGCGGCGCGATAAATTTTTCCATTGTCTGTAGAGGGCTTCAGGATTTCCTTCTGAGTAGCGGGACAGTGTTCCAAAAGTGTTTGATGAAAGTCCTCACTGTCGGCGGCACAAGCTTGCAAGGCGGCCCCTAATGCAGCGGATTCGGTTTCGATTGGTCGCATGACGGGTACTTGAAAAAGGTCAGCAAGAATTTGGCACCAAAGTGAGTTTTGGGCGCCGCCACCAACGACTCGAAGGTCGGTGATTTCTAAACCAGCTTGATGCATCTGTTGAGCGCCGCGGTAAAGCCCATAGCTGACTCCTTCCATTGCGGCGCGGAACATAGCCGCTGGCTGTAATTTTCCAGGTCGAATTTCAAACAGGACGCCGCTGGCATGTGGCCAATCTGGGGAACGTTCTCCCGTTAGGTAGGGAAGGAATAATGGACCAGAAGCGGGCGCTAAATCTGATGCCTCTGCCGTGAGAGCCTCTAGGCTTTGCTGAGTACTCTGATGCACCTCTTCAATGGCGGAGCTGCAATTTTGCAAACAATAAAGCGGCAAGTGATTGCCTGTGGCGTCACGGAATGGAGATAGGTCCGAATCTGGCAGAGTCACCGGTTTTGCAGATACTCCAAACAAAGTACCACTGGTACCTAGGCTGGCCACGACTTGACCCGGTTTTGTTGCGCCGGCTCCGATAGCACTCATCATGTTGTCGCCCGAGCCAATGGAAACCATCACATTCTCGGAAAGTCCAAAAGTGCGTGCGATTTCCGCTTGTAGTTTTCCATGCCACGCTTGGCAATTTTCTATTGGGGGAAGTTTTATTGCGAGGTCGGCATCCAAAAACCCAGCAAGTTGTTCGTCTATGGCTTGGGAATCTGGGTCATAAAAACCGTTCCCGGAAGCATCACCATGGTCGGTGACCCAATTGCCGGTCAAGCGCCAATTCAGCCAGTCATGTGGCAAGCACAAACGTTGTAGTCGTTGAAAGTTTTCTGGTTCATTATTCTTTAGCCACAATAATTTTGGCGCAGTGAATCCAGCCGGTATGTGGCGTTGCGCTTGGCCGGATAAAATTTCCGCTTCCGCCGCCGCCTCCACATCGCACCAAAGTTTAGCCGGGCGAATGACTTGTCCTGATTCGTCTAAAGCCACCATGCCGTGTTGTTGCCCACTCACACCGATGGCGCGAATGCGAGCGATATCCACCTTTTCATTTTCTAAAACTGAGTGCATGGCGGATTCAAAAGCCTGCCACCAATCAGCCGGATCTTGTTCGGCAGAACCGGGGCGCGGAGTCATAGGCGGGGCACAGGGGTGGGCGCTGCGCGCCAACACACACTGGGCTTCGGAGTCATAAATCAAGCACTTTAGACTTTGAGTGCCGAGGTCAATCCCCAGATATAAACTCATGTCTTAGGTGCGGACACCCATGAGGTATTCCATTGCCAGCTGATCCAAGCGTTCGTAACGGTGCCCCTTGGAGGCCAAGGCATCTACATCCAATTCCAATGCCTCGAGCGTGGCCAAGTTGTTTGAATTGAAATCCGCTAAGGTCGGGGCGATGTTGCGTGCGTCGGCGTGATTGGCGGCCAAGATATCCAGCACCTCGGTGTCGGCATCAAAGGCTTTGGCTCGTGCCGCCAAAATCTTGTACGAGCGCATGCATCCGCGAGCAAAATCCCAAACACCTTCTACATCTTCGGTGCGGTAGGCATGTGCATCAAAGTGCAAGGGGCCTGTGTAAGCGGCGTGCCCACAGGTTCCCTCCAGCATCCGCACTAGAAAAAAGGCCCCTTTCAAATCTTCACTGCCAAAGCGCAAATCTTGGTCGTATCGACCGATGCGCTGGGCATTTAGGTCAATGTGGAACAACTTACCTACCTCCATGGCCTGACCTACTGCGTGGACCATGGACAACCCGGGCATATTTTCGTGCGCTACTTCTGGATTGACGCCGCACATTTCGGCGTGATCCAAAGTTTCAATGAAATGCAGCATGTGGCCTGTAGTTGCCAAGTACATATCGCCACGTGGTTCGTTCGGCTTGGCTTCCAGGGCAAATTTCAAATCCCAGCCTTGGTTTTTTGTCCAAGCGCAGAGGAAGTTCATGCACTCGCGGTACCACCCCAAAGCATCGCGACAATCCCGCGCGGCGTCCGTTTCCACGCCCTCGCGGCCACCCCAAAAGACAATTGTGCCAGCGCCTAGTTGTACACCCATTTCGATAGAGCGCATGGCCTTTTGCAAAGCAAATGCCCGCACCTCAGGATTGCTGGCCGTAAACGCTCCATCGCGGAAAATCGGGTGACTGAACAGATTGGTGGTCGCCATCGGCACGACCAAACCGTGGTCTGCTAAGGCCTTCTGGAATTCGGCGAGAATGCGTTCTTGTTCAGCAGCAGGAGTCCCAAACGGCACGAGGTCATTGTCATGTAAGTTGACGCCCCAAGCTCCAGCTTTTGCCAAGCCAGCTACTAGGTCGGGCGGAGGGACTGAGGGCCGTACTTGCGAACCAAAGGGGTCGGCGCCAGGATTGCCAACAGTCCAAAGGCCAAAGGTAAATCGATCGCCAGCAGAGGGAGAGGGGTCGTAGGGGTCAGGCATGTGAAGGCGACAGCCTAACCGAGAGGATGTGCTAAAAGGGCACTTCCTGTCACCCCCTTAAGAAACCACATGAGCTCAATTGTTACCGCCCAGGACCTTACCGCCCAAGAAAAAAGAATCTTGTTTTGGGCCAGCTTTCTTTCGCTGGCTGCCGCAGGCTTTGGCTTTGCTTTTCGCGTTGCCATGGGAGGCGAGTATGCGGCTGAGTTCCAGTTGACAGACCAACAAGCGGGCCAGGTCATGGGTGCCACTTTTTGGCCCATTGCCATCACCATGATTGGTTTTAGCCTATTGGTAGACAAGACGGGTTACAAACTTCCTATGTACGGTGCCTTTGTGTTGCAGGCTTTGGCTGGGATTGGCACCTATTTTGCTGAGAGTTACGGCGCTCTCTACGCTTTTGCTATTTGTGCTGGTTTGGGGCACGGGATTGTCGAAGCCGTTATCAATCCGATATGTGCCGCCGTTTATCCTAAAGAAAAAACAAAGTGGCTCACCATCTTGCACGCTGCTTGGCCAGCTGGTTTGGTGTTTGGCACACTCCTCATCATTGGCTCGGAATCTTATGTGGAAGGTTGGCGTTTTCACTCACTTTGGATGGTGTTGCCAGCCATCGTCTACGCCGCGCTGTACGCGAGGTGTAGATTCCCCATGGATGAGCGGGTGCAGGCCGGCATTCCTTTCCGTGAGATGCTGCAGCAAGTGGGTTTCCTCGGAGCCGCCTTGGCATCTTTCCTAGTGATCTACGAGGTGGGCAACCAAGTTGGTCATCTCACTTCTTGGGAAGTGCCCGCTGATTGGTTCAATTATAGTATTTATGCCGGCGTCGGCGTTGGTCTGTTGTATGGATTCGCGGTGCGTGCTATTGGCAAGCCTTTGTTCTTCCTGATGTGTTTGTTGATGATCCCTTTGGCCACGGCGGAGTTGGCAACCGATGGTTGGATTAAGGCCTTGATGACTCCGGTCCTAAAGGACGTAGAGGTCAACCCGGCCTTTGCTCTCGTCTTTTCCGCTTTCATCATGCTAATCTTGCGAATCTTCGCCGGTGGTATTTTGAAGTTCTTTAGTCCTCCCGGCTTGTTGTGCGTGAGCGGAATTTTCTCCGCCATAGGCCTCTACTGGCTCTCGAGCGCCGCTGGTGCGGCCATCTTTGTAGCATTCGTGCTTTATGCCTTAGGGCAAACCTATTACTGGCCCTGTGTACTGGGTTTTGTTTCCGAACGTTATCCCCAGGGCGGAGCGCTTACTCTCAACACTGTTTCAGCGATTGGCTTACTTTCGTTTGGCATCATTGGAGCCCCGATTTTGGGGGCGGAATTCGACAGCAGCACTCGAGATCGTGTTGTTGCGGCGGAAGCAGAAGATTTCGTTAATGCGACAACCGTGGACGGCAGTTTTATGTGGATGAAGCACAAGAAGATTGATCCGGATAGCAAAGCCGCCTTTCTCCTCATGCAATCTGAGGCAGATGCCGCCAGATTGACTACGATTTTCGATGACAGCAAGAAGGACGCTGGTCGAGATGTCCTTGCCTATGCTGTCCGCTTCCCAGTCATCCTTTTGGTGGCCTTTGGCTTTATTGCCTTGTGGTTCCGTGCTCAAGGAGGGTACAAGCCAGTCCAGCTAAAGGGGCGGGACTAATTCCCAGAAACGATTGGGCTGGATTGAGTGAAAGAAGGGAGAGCAATCTTTGTGCCTCCGGCAATGGCAGATTCGTGGGCCAGAAGGCCAACGCAAGTCCAGTTGGCCGATTGCCGTGCATTTGGATAAGGATGGCGCCCATCCATTAAGGCTGAGATAAATTCATTCACCAAGTGGGGGTGTGAACCACCATGACCGGCGCCTTGGGTAAAGGAAAGGTGCTCGTTTCCGTCCAGGTCATAAACACCTTCGGTCGTAAAGCGTTGGAGGGCTTCAGGCAAGCGATTGGCGTAGTCAGGGCACGACACCTTTTTCGGGATTTCAGACTCGGGTTTTTTTGCAGTGTGCAAAATCAATGGCTCACCCTCAATCAGCGGCCACTCCACCGATTGCAGGCTTCCGTAGACATCAATGCTTTCGCGATACTGCCGTGCGGTATCAAAAAGAGAGCGGACAATGCGGGCGGAAGTTTCTCCATCCGACATCGCTATTTGTGCCGACTCCACGGCGAAAGGAGAGCCATAATTTTTTTCTAGTTCCTCGCGAATCCTTCCCGAGCCCAAGCAACTTACGGAAACGGCGTCTAAGTTAGGCAAGGCGAGGCAGGGACCAACACAATGAGTGGCGTAGTGCATGGGGGGTAAGCCGGGCCAGTAATCAGGCCAGCCATCCATGTCTTGTTGGTGGGAGGCCTGGATGTACTGGATGCGCCCCAAGGCTCCTTCCTCTGCTAGAGATTTCATGTACAAGAACTCGCGACTGTAGACCACGGTTTCCATCATCATGTACTGCAGGCCGGTTTCCTCGGTCAAGGCCACAATGCGTTCACAATCTTTTACAGAGGTGGCCATTGGCACCGTGCAAGCCACATGTTTTCCTGCTTCTAGGGCGGCAATGCTTTGTTCCGCATGGTCGGGGATTGGGGTATTGATATGTACCGCATCCACATCGGGGTCCTGTAACAAGTCTTGGAAATCGGTGTATCGTTTGGCGATTCCAAATGCATCCCCTAAGGCGTTTAGTCGATCCGGCGTGCGTTGACATAAAGCAGTCAACTCAGCCTGGGGATGAGCTTGGTACAGCGGAATGAACTCAGCGCCAAAGCCAAGGCCAACAAGAGCAATACGGGAAGGCGAGGAAGAGGGCAACATGGGGAATCAGGTTGTTAGAGGATAAGCCTACAGTATCCAGTAACTACCAAGCCTATAGAATGAATCCGT
>Ga0187827_10007965_pt1 | contig 11612 bp, 10 predicted proteins | sample ETNtaG_39_FD_167969 | JGI IMG/M metagenome (GOLD analysis project Ga0187827, IMG submission 167969) | Marine microbial and viral communities from oxygen minimum zone, Eastern Pacific Ocean - ETNP2014_SV_150_PacBio MetaG (Illumina Assembly) | ecosystem: Environmental > Aquatic > Marine > Hypoxic... | reverse complement strand
CATAGCAAAACCTTTTACATAATCCACTTCAAAAAAACCTTTGCCATTAATATTCCTATTTTTGTCAAAAAAACCAAAATTATTTTCCTTTGCAATTGGAGCTATAATCGAAAAATTAGATTTTTTCGAATTTATTGATTTTAACAATTCAGACTCACAATTTTTTTTTAAAATAGTGTCTGGAGTTAATATGAATAAATATTTGCTTTTAGAAAAGTTAATTATCTTATTATTCGCTTTACCATAACCTAAATTTTTTTTTGATAAAATAAATTTGATTTTAGGATAAATTTTTGCAACTTTATTTTTAAGCTTTATATCATTTGAATTATCAAAAATGATAATTTTCTTTATTTTTTTAATACTTTTTAAACATTGAAAAATTACTTTTTCACTTTTAAAGGCAACAATGCCAACCGTAATATCACTATAATTCATTTAAAAATATATTAATATAATATAAGAATTTATTTAAATATGAATAAAAATATAATTGTTACTGGTGGTTTGGGTTTTATAGGAAGCAATTTAATTGAGCTTCTTATAAAAAAAAATTATTCAGTTATTAATATTGACAAAATTTCCTACTCATCAAATTTCTACAATATTAAAGATATTAAAAAAAATAAAAAATATGAATTTATAAAGTGTGATTTAAAAAATCAAAGAAAACTTAAAAAAATCTTCAGAACTTTCAAACCAATTGCTATTTTTAATTTAGCAGCTGAAACTCATGTCGATAGATCTATTGACTCTCCTAAACAATTTATTGATAACAATATTATTGGCGTCTTTAATTTACTTGAGGTTTTTAAAAACTATTTCAAATCAAATAAAAAAACACTTCTAATTCATATTTCTACTGATGAAGTTTATGGAGATGTTTTACGTGGAAGATCAGATGAAAGCTATCCCTACAAACCGAGTTCACCTTATGCTGCTAGTAAGGCTTCATCGGATCATCTTGTTTTTTCTTATATAAGAACTTTTAAAATACCAGCTATAATAACTAATTGTTCAAATAATTATGGCCCAAGACAACATCCAGAAAAGTTAATTCCCAAATTAATATATAATATTTTAAATAATAAAAGTTTACCAATTTACGGCAAAGGTAAAAATTCAAGAGAATGGATTTATGTAACCGATCATTGTGAAGCTTTATTTAAAGTTTTCAAAAAAGGTAAAATTGGTGAATTTTATAATATAGGCTCTAATAAAAATCTTAATAATATAGAAATAACAAAAAATCTTTTAGATATTGCAAAGAAATACATAAAAATTGGAAGTAAAGTTAAAATTAATTTTATAAAAGATCGACCTGGTCATGATTTTAGATATGCTTTGAATAGTAACAAAATTATTAATAATCTTAAGTGGAAACCCTTAAGTGACTATAAAAGAGGACTGGAAAAAACTTTTTTATGGTATTTACATAATATTCAATATTTTAGAACAATAAAAAAAAAAGATATAATTAAAAGATTAGGAATTAAATGATAAAAAAAGGAATAATTCTTGCAGGTGGTATGGGAACAAGAATGAGTCCTTTAACTAAAGCTGTAAACAAACAGTTGCTACCAATTTATGATAAACCTCTAATCTTTTATCCATTGTCAATTTTAATGTTAGCTAAAATAAAAGATGTTTTAATAATAGTTAACAAAGGTCAGTTAGAACAATACAAAAAATTAATTCCTAATGGAAAAAATATTGGAATAAATATTTCATTTAAAGAACAAGAGAAACCAAGAGGCTTACCTGACGCCTTTATTTTAGGAGAAAAGTTTATAGGTAGAAGTAATGTGGCAATGATTTTGGGTGATAATTTTTTTTATGGGCAAAATTTATCTCAGAAATTACAGTTGTGTACTAAAATTAAAACTGGAGCTAAAGTTGTTTTGCACAAAGTTCAAAACCCTAAGCTATTTGGAGTAGCTAAAATTAATAAGAAAAATAGAATATTAAAAATTGAGGAAAAACCTAAAAAACATATTTCTAGCTTAGCTATTACTGGCCTTTATTTTTTTGATAATAAGGTTGTAAAATATTCAAAAAATTTAAAACCCTCAAAAAGAGGTGAGCTAGAAATTGTAGATCTTTTAAATAAATATAAAAAAACAAACAAACTTTCAGCAGAATTTATTGGTAGAGGTGGAGCTTGGTTGGATACAGGATCAATAGAAGATTACTACAAAACTTCTGCTTTTGTACAGGCTGTTGAAAATAGACAAGGATTGAAAATAGCTTGTTTGGAAGAAATATCATTTTTAAATAAATGGATCAAAAAAAAAGAAATACTTAGACAAATAAAATTTTATGGTAAATGCAGCTATTCAAATTATTTAAGAAAAATTATTAATCATAGTGTCTAATATTTTATTAACTGGTTCGACTGGATTTATAGGTTCAAATATACTTCAAAGTCTATTAAAAAATAATAGGGTTTATATAATTTTAAGAAAACAAAAAAAAAATAGATATCAATTTAAAAGAAATATTAAGATATTAAAATTTAAAAATTATAATGAACTTAATAGAAGGTTAGAAAATATTAGAGTTGATACTGTTATTCATTCTGCAACCTATTATGTTAAGAAACATAGTATCCAGGATGTAAAAAAATTAGCTGAATCAAATATATTGCTAGGAAATATAATTTTAGAAAATATCCATAAAATGAAGGTAAAAAAATTTATAAATTTTTCTACCGTTTGGGAAGATAGTGATAAAATCAATAGTTTTATAAATTTGTATGCAGCCTATAAAAAAGGATTTAGTTCTATTCTTGGATATTACAAAAAAAAACTCCCCAAAATTAAATTTTATGAATTAATGTTATCTGATACTTTTGGTAAAAATGACCAAAGGCCAAAAATAATTAACACTTTAAAAAAAAATTATAAAATAAGAAAAATAACAAAAATTATCTCGAAAAACCTATATCTTAATCTTCTTAATGTCGAAGATATTGTCCACGCAGTTAATATTATTTTAAAAAAAAAAATAAAACCAAATCGGTATGTATTGAAAAGTACTAAAAACTTAAAAATTTTTAACTTAATTACATCTTTTAACAAAAAAAATAGAAAAAAAATCAAAGTCAATTGGCAATCAAAAACTATGATTAAAAATAAAATTTATAGTTATAAAAAATTAAAAAATTGGAAACCAAAAAAAAGTAATATAGATGATATTATCAATTTGATAAAATAATAATTATGAAAAAAATCTACTACGGAAAAGCTGTTTATGACTCAAAAGAAATTAATGCAGTTATAAATGTTTTAAGAAATCAAAGCTTATCTCTAATTGATGGTAAAAATGTAAAAATTTTAGAGAAAACTGTATCTAGTATTTTTGGTAAAAAATATGGCTTAATGGTCAATTCTGGATCATCGGCAAATTTACTCGCACTTGCGTCATTTAATTTTAAAAAAGGATCTGAAATAATTACTCCTAATTTAACATTCTCAACAACAGTAGCTCCTATTTACCAATTAGGATTAATTCCTCATTTTATTGGTGTAGAAAAAAATAAATTTGTTGCTGATCCATCACATATTGAAAAATGTATTAATAAAAAAACAGTTGCCCTTATAATTCCTAATTTACTTGGGAATATTGCTGACTGGAAAATCATTAACGCTATAGCAAAAAAACATAAACTTAGAGTTATAGAAGATTCTGCAGATACAATTGGTTATACAATAAAAAGTTCGAATGCTGGCAAATTTTCAGATATAACTACAAATAGTTTTTATGCATCACATATTATTAATGGCGCTGGTTTTGGTGGTATGGCTTGCTTTAATAATTTTAAATTATATCAACGAGCAAAACTATTAAGAGGTTGGGGTCGTTCGTCAGCAACTTTTAATGAATCTGAAAGTATAAAGAAAAGATTTAATGTTAAAATTTCTGGAATAGATTATGACGGCAAGTATGTATTTTCTGAACTAGGATACAATTTTTTACCATCAGAAATATCGGCCGCTTTTGCTTTAGAACAAGTTAAAAAACTTAGAAATAATATAAAAATAAGAAACAAAAATTTTGAATATTTGAAAAATTTTTTTAAAAATTTTAAAAATTATTTTAAACTACCAGAACAATACAAAAATATTAAAACTCCTTGGTTGGCATTTCCACTGGTAATTAAAAATAATAAACTATTTAATAGAAAAAAAATGCAAATTTTTTTTGAAAAACATAAAATTCAAACAAGAACTATTTTTACTGGAAATATTTTAAAACAACCCGTTATGCAAAATAAATATTTTAAGAAACATCCAAAATGCCATATAATTGCAAATGATGTAATGAAAAATGGAATTTTACTTGGATGTCATCAAGGTATGAAAAAAAGCGAACTAGATTATATGTGCAAGACGTTTCTTAAATTTATTGAACAGTGAAAATAGTTAAAACAAAATTTCCAGGTCTAATTATTTATTCAAGGGCTTCTTATAATGATTCTAGGGGTTATTTTAGAGAATTATTTTTAGAAAAAACATTAAATAAAAAATTCATTTTTGATTACATATCTCTATCAAAAAAAAATGTAATTAGAGGTTTGCATTTACAAACAAAAAACCCACAAGGAAAATTAATCACTGTTTTAAATGGCAAGATTTTTGATATTGCTTTGGATTGTAGAAAAAAATCAAAAACTTTTGGAAAATATTTTAAGATTATTCTTACTGATAAAAAGAATAAATCATTATATATTCCTGAAGGTTTTGCACATGGATTTTGTAGTTTAACTAATAATTCTATGCTTCATTACAAATGTACTAATTATAGAAACCCAAATTCAGAAACTGGTATAATTTGGAATGACAAAAAACTAAATATCAAATGGCCAATTAAAAAACCTATTCTTTCTTCTAAAGATAAAATTAATCAAGAATTTAATAAATTCATTGGTTCAAAAGAATTTTTAAATTCAAAATGGTAGCGGAGTGATTATAATAGTTGTTTAAATAATCATAAATATAATGAAAAATAAAATTTACGATTGTATTACATTTTATCAAGCCAATTCACTATTTCAAATAAGATTTGAAGTTCTGAAAGATTTTGTCGATTATTTTGTAGTATGTGAGGCTGATAAAACTCACACAGGATCAAAGAAAAAATTCAATTTTAATCCAAAAATACCAAACGAATATAAGAGTAAAATTATTTATATTAAAGTTACAAACTTACCAAATATTAAAATCAAAGGTAAAAAAGATTATAAATTACTAAGTTTACAAATGGAAAACTTATTTAGAGGGATAGAATCGGCTAATCCAAATGATTTAATTATATTTTCAGATGAAGATGAAATACCCAACCCAAAGATTATAGCCAATTATGATTTTGAAAAATATAAATACGGGATATTCTTACAGAATATGTATTACTATAAATTAAACATAATGAATATTGATGAGGGAAACAATAATTGGCCCGGACCCAGAATATGTTTAAAGAAAAATCTTAAATCTTTTTTTAAATTAAAACTTTTGAAAGTTAAAAATATTAATTATCCATTTTGGAGAATTGATAAAGAAAAAAGTATTCAGTTAATTAAAACAGGCGGATGGCACTTTACATATTTAATGAAACCAAAAGAAATAGCAAAAAAGATTGAAGATATGGCTCACACTGAATTCAATAAACCAGAATTTAAAGATATTTCATTTATAGAAAATAATATAAAAAAATTAAATGATCCATTTAATAGAAATCTAAAACTAAAAAAAGTTGAAATAGACGACTCGTATCCTGTTTATATTCAAAAAAATAAAGATTTTTTCAATGAATGGATTTTAGAATGATACCTATCACCAAACCCTCAATTAATAATTCTGATATAAGATATATTAAAAAGGTTTTGAAAACTAAGATCCTAACAGATGGATATTACCAAAAAAAAACAGAGCTATTAATAAAAAATTATTTAAACTCTAGATTTGTAGCTCTAACACATAGTTGCACTGCAGCTTTAGAAATTTCAGCAATATTAATTAATCTAAAAAAAAATGACGAAGTAATTATGCCATCGTATGGATTTGTATCGGTTGCAAATTCGGTAGTATTAAGAGGGGCTAAACCTATTTTTACAGAAATTGATCCTTTAACTTTAAATATATCCTTTGATGATATAATAAAAAAAATAACAAAAAAGACTAAAGCAATTTATGTCATTCACTATGCTGGTAATTCTTGTGAAATTGAAAAAATTTCGAATTTAGCAAAGAAGCAAAAAATATATCTTATTGAGGATGCAGCACATTCTTTTTTGGCAAAATATAATAATAAATTCCTAGGTACAATCGGTGATATTGGAGTTTTTAGCTTTCATGAAACTAAAAACTTAGTTGGAGGTCAAGCAGGATGTTTATCTATAAATAATTCATCTTTGATAAAAAGGACTAATTATATTTTAGATAAAGGAACTAACCGAAAGCAGTTTATCAATAATTTCAAAAAAAAAATCATTCCATCTAACAAAAAAGACTTCTATAGCTGGATTGATATTGGTTCTGAGTATCGTGCTCCAGAATTAACTAGCGCTTTATTATATTCTCAAATGTTAAAAGCCAAGAAAATTCAAAATAAAAGACGTTTAATTTGGAATAAATTTAAAAAAATAATTTCAAATTTAAAAACAGATAAATTTTATCTAATAAAACCCTCTAAAAATACTGCTAGTGCATTTCATTTACTTGTAGTTGTATTTAAAACAAAAAAGCTATCACTTAAATTTAAAAATCTAATGCAAAAAGATGGTATAGCTGCAACATTTCATTATGTTCCTCTTCATAAGTCCTTGATGGGAAGAAAATTTTGTAAATACAAGCTTCCAACCACTGAAAATATTTATAACCGTATCGTCCGTTTGCCTTTATTTTCAGATATGAATACAAAAGAATTCAACAAAATATCAAAATCTATTAAAAAATTTATAAATGAGTAAAAAAAAAATTTTTAAATATTGGAACTCCAGAGCAAGTAATAACATTTTAAAATGTACTAATGATAAAAATTTAGAAAGATTTGAAACTGAATTTTTTATATCAAAAATAAAAAAAAAAACATCTGTATTAGATATTGGATGTGGAGAAGGTGAACTTCTAAAAAATTTAAAAGATAAAAAAAAATGTAATTGTTATGGTGTGGATTTTAGCCCAGAACTAATAAAAGTTGCAAAAAGAAACTCAAAAAAAATCAATTTTTTTTGTTTAGATATGACAAAACTTAAAAAAGAATTTAAATGTAATATAAAATTTGACTATATAATTACAAAAAGATCTATTCAAAATTTAACTTCATGGTCCGAACAAAAATTATTTTTAAATCAATTAAAGTATTTTTGTAAAAAAAAAACAAAAATTTTGTTGATGGAAAGTTCCAATGATGGTCTAAAAAATATTAATAAAATGAGAATAAAATTAAATTTAAAAAAAATTACTAAACCATGGCATAATTTGTATTTTAATGACATTAAAATAAAAAATACAAAATTCTCAGGTATAAAGTTAATGAGTATTAAAGAACTATGCTCTACCTATTATTTTACATCAAGAGTTCTAAATGCTGCATTAACAAAAAAACCTTCTTATGATGATTTATTAAATTTAACAGGATGGAAATTGCCTCAAAATTTGATCAAAAGTTTTTCACAATTAAAGTTATATGAGTTTAGATTCAATAATTAGTCTTTTTTACTACCGCTATAGTTTTAAGATACAATATTTTGATTTTTTTCTTATATAAATAATAGAAAGTTTCAAAAGCATTATGCGGTTGTATATTAATTGAATCGTATATACTTGAAATATCATCAAATATAATTAAACCTTTTTTATTTAATAAATCAAATGAAGCTATAGCATCGTTGAGAATATCTTTCCCATCATGTGAGCCATCTATATAAATACAATCAAATAAAACATTCTTTTTTTTAAGATCATCTAAAGCTTTGATTGATGTCTCTTTGATTTTTGTATAAGAAAAATTATTTAAATTTTCATCAAATTTTTTTTCAACATTTATAAAATCAAAGTCTAGTTTTTGAGAATTGTTGTCATTCAATTTCCATTGGTCAATACAAGTAACATTTGCATTTTTAAATTTATTCAAAATAAATAATGCAGACATTCCTTCAAACGATCCTATCTCTAAATAATTAAATTTATCCAAGGATTTTTCTGGCAAATAATATTCAAGTACTTTGAAATTATTTAAAAACCAATTTGTAGAAAAACTTTTATTTTTAATCAACTTTTTAAAATTGATTAAATCAACATTGCTTTTTTTTTATTTTTTTTTTACAAAACTAGAAATAAATCTAATAATAAAAAACTTAATTTTAAATATAAAAATACTAACTTTTTTACTTTTCATTGTTCTTAATTTTTAATACACCAATAAATGCTTCTTGTGGAATTTCAACTCTTCCAAATTGTTTTGATCTTGCTTTTCCTTTTTTTTGTTTCTCTAATAATTTCCTTTTCCTGTCGGTTGCTCCACCACCATGAATCTTCGTCAATACATCTTTTTTAAAACCTTTTATAGTCTCCCTTGCAATGATTTTACCACCTATTGCTGCTTGAATGGGTATCATAAAATTATGTCTTGGTATTAAATCTTTTAATTTTTCACAAACTTCTCTGCCTGTTGACTGAGCAAAATCTTTATGAATCATCATTGCTAAAGCGTCTACAGGTTCTCCGTTTACCAAAATACCCATTTTTACTAGATCTCCTTCTCTATGGTCTATTATTTCGTAATCAAAACTAGCATATCCACTAGTCATGGATTTCAATCTATCATTAAAATCGAACACTACTTCATTTAAAGGTAGCTCGTAATTTAAAACTGCTCTGTTTCCTGAATAGCTTAAATTAGTTTGAACACCTCTCTTACCTTGACACATTTTAATTATTGATCCAAGGTATTGGTCTGGCGTAATAATTGTGGTCTTTATCCAGGGTTCTTCAATAAATTTTATGAGTGTGGGATCTGGTAAACTTGAAGGATTCTGTAAATATTCTATCTTTCCTTTATTCATGTGAATTTTGTAAACAACACCAGGTGTTGTTGTTAATAAGTTAATATCAAATTCTCTTTCTAGTCTTTCAGTTACAATTTCAAGATGTAATAGGCCCAAAAATCCACATCTAAAACCTAGTCCTAAAGCTGACGAAGATTCTGGTTCAAATGAAAAACTTGCATCATTTAATTGAAGTTTGGCTAAACCATCTTTTAATTTTTGATATTCTGAGCTATCTACGGGAAATAAACCACAAAATACTACTGGCTTACTAGGTTTAAATCCTGGTAATGCTTCTTTTAAAGTATTGTGAGCGTCACAAATGGTATCTCCCACTTTAGTTTCAGATAAAACTTTTATACCAGTTGTAATAAATCCAATCTCTCCTGCATTTAATTCATTGATATCTTTTGGCTTAGGAGTAAAAACACCAACTTTTTCAACAACATGGTCTTGATTTGTCGACATCATTTTAATTTTCATATTTTTTATAATTTTACCATCTATTACTCTTACTAATATAACAACGCCAAGATATGTATCGTACCAACTATCAACTAATAAACATTTTAATATTTTATCTTTTTCTCCAGTTGGGCCCGGTAAAATTTGAATTATTTGTTCTAAAATTTCACTAATTCCTTCTCCGGTTTTACCAGAACATGAAACTGCATTTGATGTATCTATTCCAATAACGTCTTCTATTTGTTTATTTGTCTTATCTATATCTGACGCAGGTAGATCTATTTTATTAAGGACTGGTATTATTTCATGATTAATATCTAGAGCTTGATAAACATTTGCTAAAGTTTGAGCTTCAACTCCTTGTGTGCTATCAACAATTAAAATCGAGCCTTCACAAGCGTACAAAGATCTACTTACTTCATAACTAAAATCTACATGTCCTGGTGTATCAATGATATTTAAAATATATTTTTTTCCGTCTTTCGAAGTATAATTCAATTTTACCGTTTGAGCTTTAATTGTGATTCCTCTTTCTCTTTCTATATCCATAGAGTCCAGAACTTGGGCTTTCATCTCTCTTTCTGCAAGACCTCCGCATTTATGAATCATTCTGTCAGCAATCGTGGATTTTCCATGGTCAATATGAGCAATGATTGCAAAATTTCTTATATTATCAATTGTGGACATGGTTATGATCTTATTTTTGCACCAGATTTAGTTTCTACAGTTGAAATTATAAGTTGGTTAATTCTTTCTAAATCTTGATCATTTAAAGTTTTTTCTGATGATTGAATTGTAACATTTAATGCAATTGACTTTTTGCTTTCTGGAATTTTTTCTCCTTCATATACATCAAAAACTTTTATAGATTTAATTAAATTTTTATCTACCTCATAAATAATATCAACTAATTCTTGAGCTTTAAAATCTTTATCGATCACAAAAGCAAAATCTCTTTCTGATTTCTGATAATCAGAATATTGATATTGTGATTTTTGATCTTTTAATTTTTTATCAGATTCTTTTATTTTGTCTAAAAAGATTTCAAAAATAATTAATGATTCAGATTTAATATCAATTTTATTTATAATGTTTGGATGAATTTCACCAAAGTATGCAACAACCTTATCTTCATTTTTATTTAAATAAATTGCTCCTGATTTTCCTGGATGGTAATAACTAGGAGCTTTATTATTAACAAAAAGTTTATTTTGATCAAAACCAGATTCTACTAAACATTGGATTGCATCTCTTTTTGCATCATAAACATCAACTGGTCTTTCATTTTCTATCCAATTAAGTCTAGAAATTTTTCCTGATCTTAGTGCTCCCATGACTGATTGCTGATCGCCTGGTTTATTTCCATTAAATATCGGTCCAATTTCAAAAAATGAAATATCCTTAAATCCCCTATCTAAATTATTCTTCAAATAGATAATTAAATTAGAAAAAATTGAATTTCTTAGAACGTTTAAATCTGAACTAATCGGATTTACTATTTCAACTTGTGGTCTATTCTCATTAAATAATTGATTAATTGTTGAGTCAGTAAAAGACCATGTTATTGCCTCAAGATAACCTTTGGACGCAATAGAACGCTTTATAAAATGAAATAATTTTTGTTTTCTATTTAAAGTTGGTTTTATTCTTACTTTTTCTGGTTCCTCTATTTTTATTTGGTTATATCCTTTAATTCTTACTATTTCTTCAACTATATCTATAGGCTGATTAATGTCTGGCCTCCACGATGGGACGGTTAAGTTTAAAATATTTTTTTGTTTTTTTATTTTAAATCCTAAATCTAACAAGATTTTTATAATTTCTTTATCTTTTACTTTAAAACCAGTTATTTTTTCAAATAATGAAGTTTGAAATTTAAATTGAATTTTTTTTATATTTTTATTTCTTTGAATATCTATTTTGCTTATTTCGCCTCCACAAATCTGTTGGATTAATTCAGCACCTCTTAATAATCCTAATTCTATTGATTCTGGATCTATTCCTCTTTCAAATCTAAATTTTGCGTCTGTATCAATGTTTAATAATTTTGATGTTTTTCTTATAGATTCAGGATTAAAATATGCTGACTCCAATAGAA